>Ga0114994_10002001_pt1 | contig 14778 bp, 22 predicted proteins | sample ArcticOcean_MG_C_9_FD_87043 | JGI IMG/M metagenome (GOLD analysis project Ga0114994, IMG submission 87043) | Marine microbial communities from western Arctic Ocean - ArcticOcean_MG_CB2_152 | ecosystem: Environmental > Aquatic > Marine > Oceanic | place: Arctic Ocean: Canada Basin | collected... | reverse complement strand
ACTGCTCAAGTAATTCTATATAGAGAGTTTTTTGCTAAGCAGTTTGGTATCGATAAAGATAAAATAGATGTAGAGTTTTTTATAGTTAAGAGAAGAGTTCCTAAAGATGCTGAGTTTGCTTCTATGCAAAAAAGAGTACAGCAATTTTCACCTTCATCAGGCCCTAGAAAAACTAAGGAGGTTATGGAATCTATGAATAATTTTATAAAAGATGTTGTCGGTGAGGATGGAAATTATATAGATAAAGATTATAAATGCACTAATCCCTTCGGAAAATGTGAACACTGCTCTAAGTTTTTGTAAAACATATATATTTATATATAGATATATTAAAACACAGTTATGACAAAAGAAGAAAAACTAACTTCAGTAAAGATTACACAACCCCTATTTGATAAATTTAAGATGGCATGCTTAGAGGATAACTTTTCCTTTAAAAAGCTTGCCGATCGTGCAATTTATTTGTATCTTACTGATAACGACTTTAAACAACAAGTACACAAAATTAATAACGTTAAATTAAAATAATGGTAGAAGGTTATATTCAAAAAGCAGATAGGAAAAAAATATTACTACTCTGTGATGATATAAGAATGCACTCTGGAGTAGCTACTATGGCTAGAGAAATAGTTATAGGAACCTCTCATAGGTTCAACTGGTTTAATCTAGGAGCAGCATTAAAACATCCCGAAATAGGAAAAGTATTTGATATATCTGATGATGTAAATAAAAACACAGGCATTCCAGATTCAAGTGTTCAGGTAATGCCTAGTAATGGATACGGTGATGCTACAGCTATTAGAACATTAATAAAGCAACAGAAACCTGACGCTATATTTATCTTTACTGACCCTAGGTACTGGATATGGTTATTTGAAATAGAAAGAGAAATTAGAAGTAAGATTCCTATTATGTGGTTAAACATTTGGGATGAATTTCCAGCTCCTATGTACAACAAAGACTACTATAACTCAGTAGATACGTTAATGGCTATCTCTAAACAAACTAAACTAATTAATCAATTAGTATTAGGAGAAGATGCTAAGAATAAAGTATTAGAGTATGTTCCTCATGGTATTAATCCAAAGTACTTCTTTCCTATTAAGAAAGACAATGAGAACTACGATAAACTATTAGACTTTAAGAGTAAGTTATTTGGAGGTAAAGATATAGATTACGTAGTATTTTTTAACTCTAGGAACATACAGAGAAAACATCCAGGCGATACTATACTTGCTTATTCTCAGTTCTGTGAAATGATAGGTAAAGAACAAGCTAAGAGATGTGCCCTAGTAATGAAGACTGAAATATCTTCTCAACACGGTACAGACTTGAAAGCTATTAAAGATACATTCTGTGATCCAGAATATGTAAATGTATTTTTTAATTCTGAAAAGCTTACACCAGAACAAATGAACTTGCTTTACAATGTATCGGATGTTAATGTGTTAATGTCCTCTAATGAAGGTTGGGGATTATCATTAACAGAAGCTATGATGACAGGTACTATGATTATTCCAAATGTTACAGGAGGAATGCAAGATCAAGCTAGATTTACAGAAGAAAACGGTGAATGGTTTACTCCTTGCGCTGATATTCCTTCTAATCATAGAGGTACATATAAAGAGCATGGCGAATGGGCTGTCCCTGTATTTCCTTCTAATATGTCTATGATGGGCTCTCCTTTGACTCCGTATATATTTGATGATAGATGTAAACCAGAAGATGTAGCAGATGCTATGAAACAAATATACGATTTAGGACCAGAAGCTAGAGATGAGAAAGGAATGAAAGGTCATGAATGGGTACTATCAGATGAATCTAATATGTCATCACCTAGAATGTGTAAGAGAGTTATTGAATCTATTGAAAAAGGATTTGAAAACTTTACTCCAAGACCAGTCTATGAAATAGAAAAGATAGGAACAAGGCCTTCTAAAAGAATTAAACATAAATTAATAGGTTACTAAAATGAATAAACCGTTAGCAGTTGTAAGCTGCCCGTTAGATACATACTCCGGATACGGAGCAAGAGCAAGAGACTTTGTTAAAGCTCTCATAGCATTAGATAAATACGAAGTAAAAACACTATCACAAAGATGGGGTAATACTAGATATGGATACTTAGCTGACCATAAAGAAGATACTTTAACCAGTACAATTATACCTAAAATATCTAAGAAACCAGACTTATGGATTCAAATCACAGTTCCAAATGAATTCCAACCTGTAGGTAATTATAATATTGGAGTAACTGCTGGTATGGAAACTACTTTAGTACATCAAAATTGGATAGAAGGTTGTAATAAAATGGACCTTATACTAACATCTTCAAAGCATTCCTTAGATGTGTTTAAAGGTACTAGGTATGAGATGAAAGGTAATAACTCTAATGATATTATTAAGACTATACAATTAGAAAAACCAGTAGAGATATTACTTGAAGGTGCGGACTTGAATAAATACTTTGCTGAACCTACTACTGCATTTGATCTATCTGCTGTACAAGAGTCGTTTAATTATTTATTTCTTGGTCATTGGATGCAAGGAGATATTGGACAGGATAGGAAGAATGTAGGCTATATGATTAAAGCATTTCTTGAAACGTTTAAAAATAAATCATCACAACCAGGCCTGATTATTAAAACTCAACAAGTTGGTTCTTCATTAATAGATAAAGAACGAATTCTAAATAAAATAGACCAAATAAGGAACTCAGTAAAAGGAAAGCTACCTAATATCTATTTGGTTACAGGTGATTTGACTGACAAACAAATTAACCAGCTATATAACAACCCCAAGGTTAAGGCCATGGTTAGCTTTACTAAAGGTGAAGGATTCGGTAGACCGTTATTAGAATTTAGCTTAACAGGAAAACCTATCATAGCATCAGCTTGGTCTGGTCAAATAGACTTCTTGGATAAGGATAGAGCACTATTGGTTGGAGGAGAATTAACTAACGTTCACCGATCAGCAGCTGTTAAAGATATGATACTAGAGCAGTCTAAATGGTTTACACCAGATGATACTCAAGTAGGAAGAGGGTTAACTGAATTGTATAAGAAATATAAAGATTATGTTAGACCTGCAAAGCAACTTAAGAATCTAAATAAAGAGAATTTCTCTTTCGAAAAGATGGTAGATATACTAAAAGAGTTAGACAGTAAATATGTACCAGAATTTGCAGTACAGGTAGAACTTAAATTACCTAAATTAGAATTACCTAAATTACAAAAGATATGAAACTAGAAAAAGATCAATTAACAGAAGGTCCATTTGGGAGTAATGCTTGTTATGAACAAACCTTTGAACAAGAAGGCAAGGAAATTAAAACATGGTTATGTTTTGGTAGCGGCTATACTACTTCTACTTTAATGCACGAAGGAACTAAACCAGTTCAAGACTTACTAGAGACCTCTCCTGAGCTCTATAAAGATTTAATGCATACAGACAAACTTAAAAGAGTTTGGTTTCCTGCCACTATTACATTACCTGAGAAAGGAATGGTGTTTATAGATGGAACATCAACTAAAGATTGGAAATGGTCAGCTGTTAAATCTATTCCCCTGACAGAAGAAGAACTCAAATCAGGTAAATTTCCTGAAGGGCAAACATTTAAAATGAATGTTAAAGAAGCGCAAAAGTTTAGTCAAAAAGACTTTATGGATGCTTTAGAGGTGATAGGATTCTATGATGATTAGTTACGCTATAACAGTTTGTAATGAGGCTAAGGAAATTAAATCTTTAGTCGATTTACTTATGGTAGGTAAAAGAAAACAGGATGAAGTAGTAGTACTATTTGATCAGAAGAACGGTGATGAAAAAATAGCTGAGTTTCTAACTACTTATAGTAAGTATCCAAACTTTCAATTCTGGAGAGGTTTAGATTTTTCTGGACATTTCGCAGATTGGAAAAATAAATTAACAAGTTACTGCAACGGTGATTATATATTTCAAATAGATGCTGATGAATATCCTCATGAGACTCTACTCAAACAGTTACCAGCTGAACTAGAAAGTAATCCTGATAATGAAGTTTACTTAGTTCCTAGAGTAAATACAGTAGAAGGTCTTACCCAAGAGCATATACAGAAATGGAATTGGAAAGTAACTGACAACGGATGGGTAAACTATCCAGACTATCAATGGAGAATCTGGAAAAATAAACCAGAGATCAAATGGAAAAACAAAGTACACGAAGTACTAGACGGATATAAGACATACGCTCCATTACCAGCACAAGAAGAACTATCACTATATCACCCTAAAGATATTATAAGACAGGAGAAACAAAATGCTTATTACGATACGTTATGATTAAATTAGATGTAAAAGTTGGGGATACAATACTAACAGGAAAGTTTAAGAACAAGAGAGTTAAGATTAAGACTATAGAAACAGACGAATTTGGTATGCCAATCATTAACGGTCGACCAGCATGTACGTTTAGGATGGTACCTGTGCCAAGATAACCTATTTATATATATGAAATTAGAAGAGATTGCTAGACTAGCAGATAAAATAGAGGGAGCATTTGTAGATTTTGGATTTGGATCAGGTGAAGACGCACGGCTAATCTTTAAATTAATGTTATCTGATAAGATAAGAACTAGAGATAGTTACTATGTAGATTTGTTTGAAGGTGGGAATAAAGGTATATGGCCTAAAGCTCAAGACTTATGTAATGAATTAAAAAATAGGTTAAACAAAAAAGGAGATTTTATAAAACACAGAATAGGATCAACTCCTCTTAGCATACCATCAGATATAGCATTAGCACAGTTAGATCTAGGCTCTGATAATTATGAAGGTATAAAAGAATTACTTCCTAAAATGAAAAAAGGAGGAATAATTATTATAAAAAATTACGATAATAATATAGATAAGTATATTAATGAAGTTAATTCTGATTCAACAGTTTTTAAGTTAGAAAATATTTCTTATATTATTAAAAGAAGTTTCTATACCAAAGTAGAAACAAAAAAGGTTACAAGAACTAAATCAGATATGTTTTAATGAAAGTAGGAATAATAGGTAATGGTTTTGTTGGAGAAGCACAAGCGTTTGCTTTCTCTTTATCCAATGAAGTTTTAATATACGACACAGACCCAAAAAGAACTTTTAATACTTTAGAAGAGGTACACACAGCAGACTTTGTTTTTGTAGCTGTACCTACTCCTATGTTTAAGGATGGGAGACAAGACACTAAATATATAGACTCAGTATTTACACATGCTAAGAAAGGTCCAATATACATAATCAAATCAACGGTACTACCCGGTACTACTTCTTCCTTAAAAGAGAAATACCCTGAGCTAAGTATTGTGTTTAGTCCTGAATTTCTTACTGAGAGAGTTGCTAAGTTAGATATGATGATGCAAGCTAGAATTATATTTGGAGGTGATAAAGAACTAACAGCCAAAGTGCAGGAACTGTATGAAGGTAGATTTATGAATAGACATTTTATTCATACAGATTCTACTACTGCAGAGTTCATTAAATATATGAACAACTGTTTCTTTGCTACTAAAGTATCTCTCCTTAATGAGTATAAAAGATTAGCAGACACCTTAGGTATAGATTGGAGAACAGCTATGCATGGTTTTGCAGCGGATGGAAGAGTAGGTGACAGTCATATGAATGTACCAGGTCCGGACGGTAAGATGGGCTTTGGAGGAGCATGCTTTCCAAAAGATATCAATGCTTTGATTTCATTAGCAGCAGAACAAAAAGTTGATATGCATGTCTTAAAAGCAGCATGGAAAACTAACTTAGAAGTTAGACCAGAAGCTGATTGGAATGAAATTGGAAGCAGGGCAGTAAGTGAGTAATATAAGAGAGTTAATTGTTACAGATATACCATTCTTTAATACAGTAAGGAATGAATGCCGCCATGTGCTCCATAATCCTCAAACATTTACTTTGCAGGAGAGTTATGAATGGTTTGAAAATAACACAAATACTTTTTACATTTACCAAATAGATAATAAACCAGTTGGCTATTTTAGAACTTCCAACTGGAGAGATAATTCTTGTTATATAGGTTTAGATATACATAAGGACTATAGAGGCAAGAAGTTAGCAGTCCCTGCATACGAAGAGTTTATGAAGCTTCTAAATGAAAAGCATGATATAAAAAAATTTAAGTTAGAGGTTTTAGAGCATAATTTAATTGCATATTCTCTCTATAAAAAATTAGGATTTTACTTAAAAAGTTCTTATATTACAGATAACGGTAACAGTATAATAATGCAATTAGATTATGAATTACGTAAATGAACAAGACCTTCAGAGTATTACATCAAGAGTAGATGTAGATTTATTTAAAGGTAAAACAGTTTTATTAATAGGTTCAAATGGTTTCTTAGGAAACTGGTTTGTAGACTTATTTAACCATTTAAAGGTAGAGTACTTAGCCTTTGACCCTTCTACCAACCCTAAACATGACATAAATGATAAAGAGGCTTTAATGAGTCTTCCTAGATATGATTATGTTATTAACTGTGCAGGTATAGCTAGTCCGGAAAAGTATATGAAACAACCAGTACTTACTATGGACATCTCTTATATAGGTACACGTAATGTATTAGATTATGTAAGGGAAAAAGATGTTGAATCTGTTATTATGTTTAGCTCTAGCGAAGTATATGGAACTCCAGACCCTAGAGCAATACCTACAAAAGAGACTTACGTAGGCGCTATTCCCACGATGGGGAACAGAAGCTGTTATGATATTGGTAAGCAAGTACTAGAAACACTATGTAACATTTATCACAATGAGTATGCTGTACCTGTAAAGGTAGTAAGGCCATTTAATTTTTATGGGACTTACATGGGCATTAATGATAATAGAGTTTTATCTAATTGGATGAGAGCTTACTTACGTCAAGAAAAAATTAAAATATACGGTGACGGAAAACAAACTAGAACATTTTGCTATGCTGCTGATGGTGTCGCTATGATCACTCAGTTACTCCTTAAAGGTAAAAACGGTGAGGTATATAATGTTGGTAACCCATCACCGGAATTAAATATGATTGAACTAGCAGATAAGTTCTATGAGTCTTTAGATACAGAACCTAACTATGATTTAATTAGTTACCCAGATGATTACCCTTCTGATGAACCATTAAGAAGGTGCCCTAATATAGATAAAGTAGTCGCACAGACAAATATTATACCTGTAGTAGATTTTAAAACAGGTATTATAAGAATGATGGAATATTTTTTACATATTAACTCTAAATACGAATTTTAATGATACCACTAATGAAAGTACATACTGCTCCTAATATTGGTGAGGTAGTACAGAAAGTATTCGATACAGGTTTTCTTACTGAAGGAGAATACTCAGATGAGTTTGAAAGACAGTTTGGTGAATATATTGATAACCCTAATGTTAGACTAGTTAATAGCGGTACATCAGCTCTTACTCTAGCAGCTCATATGTGTGACTTTAAGCCAGGAGATAATGTAATATCTACTGCAATGACATGTATGGCTACTAATGAGCCATTTCACAATATGGGAGTAGAGATTAAATTTGCAGACGTAGAGCCTGATACAGGTAATATTGATGTAAACTCTATTAAGGAGTTGATAGATGATAAGACCAAAGCAATTATGATGGTACATTGGGCAGGTCAACCTTGTGAGTTAGATGAGATAAATGATCTGGCAGCTGCTAATGGTATAAAAACTATAGAAGATGCTGCTCATGCATTAAGATCTACCTATAAAGACAAACGAATTGGTAGCCATAGTGATTACGTTTGCTTTTCATTCCAAGCAGTTAAACATCTTACTTGTGTTGACGGAGGAGCAATAGCTTGTAAGTCAGAAGAAGATGCTGAAAGAGCTAGAAAGTTAAGATGGTTTGGATTAGATAGGCATTACAAAGCACCTCCTGGAGAGGCTCCAGCATCAAGATGGGAACAAGACATAACTGAATCTGGTTATAAGTTTCATATGAATAATGTCAATGCCGCTATTGGAATAGAGAATCTTAAGTACATTGACATTGTTATAGACGGCCATGTTAATAATGGTAAGTACTATGACGAAAATATTATTAACCCTAACGTTACTGTTCCTAGGAGAGTATCAAATGGAACATCAAGCTATTGGCTATACTCTGTTTTAGTAGAAGACAAAAGAAAGTTTCAAGACTACCTTAAGGAAAATGGAATAGCAGCAGATGTAGCTCATGTAAGAAATGATGAGTACTCTGTGTTCAAAGACTACACAAGATCTCAACCAGGTCTAGATGAGTTTAGTAAGAAGATGATTAACATTCCATGTGGTTGGTGGGTGACTGAAGAAGATAGAAATAAGATAGTTGAAGTAGTAAACAAATATAAAGGTTAATGATAGGTATAAAGTACCAAAATGATACTCCTAAATATAAGTTAGATAAAGAATTTTTCTTTACTAGATATCATAGCTACAGTATAGGCGATTGGTCTAACATTAGCGGAGTATTTGAAGTACTTAAAAAACATTACCCAGACGTAAAGTTTAAAATTCCTTCTCCTAAACTATTAAAGTCACTTGCTCCAAATTATATGAATTGGTCATATAGCCCTGACTTTGATCCATCTACTTATATTAATTTAATTTACGGTAATAATCCTAATGTTGAATTAGTAGATGATTATAAAGGTGAAGGAGTGAATGATCACTTTAGAGCTCAGTTGGATGAAGAAGTTCCTTTAGCTGAAAAAATACTACATAGGTTTGGATTTAGCCCAGAAGAGTTAAAACAAGAGGACTGTACTCCTAAACTTTATTTTACTCAAGAAGAATTAGACAGAGTAAAAGAAATTACTAAAGGAGAAGAGTACGGCTGTTTACTATTTGGTAGTAGGATAAATAATTTAAAAGGTAGATGGGAGTTTGATAATTATCTTTATGAAGAAGCTGTTAAGTATAAAGACTACCCTGTCTTTTATTATAGTGAGTTTGATTTAAATGGAACTAACTGGGGAGAGTTATTTAAGAATAAAACTAACTTTGCTGATTTAAAATTATCATTAAGAGAACAGCTAGCAGTAAAATACCATGCAGAGTTTAATTTAGGCTATCATGCTGGAATAAATGATGCTGTGTTAGGTAACGGTAAAGATAATACTATACTCACTCCTTACCCTAGCCTTAAGGAAACACATATTAGAAATACTAAATACATATTTCCAAACGGAGAAAAAAAATACTTTTAAGATGAAAAATATATTAGTCACTGGAGGAGCAGGAGCAGTAGGAACTAATCTTATAGAGAGGTTAGTAAAAGATGGAAACAGAGTAACAAGCTGGGATAATTACTCAGCAGGTACAGTTGATAACCATATTGCTAATACAGTTGAAAATAAGTTTGATAAATCACCAGGAGTTTTATACCATCCTATATCTACTGTCCAATCAGCTGAAGCGTTTGACCCTTCATTTGATCTAGTTTACCATTTAGGAGAGTATTCTAAAGTAGTCCCATCGTTCGATGAGATTGATACTGCATTTAGTTATAACATACTAGGTAGTTTTAAGTTACTAGAAGCTATTAGAAAATATAAAACTCCTATCATATATGCAGGATCATCTACTAAGTTATCATACCCTGGAGAGCTTCATTCACCTTACGCATTTTTTAAATCTACTATAGCTAAGTTAATTCAAGGATATGGTGATTGGTACGGTATAGATTATAATATATGTTACTTCTACAATGTATATGGACCTAAAACAGATACCTGGGATAATGAATGGCAATCAGTAATAAACATCTTTAAGAGACAAAGAGAAGAAGATAAACCTCTTACCATTACAGGAGATGGTACTCAACGTAGAGATTATACTCACGTTGATGATATAGTAAACGGTTTAGTACTAGCAGGAGATAATATATGTAACAAGGAATTCCAATTAGGAACAGGTCAAGATTATAGCGTGTTAGAAATAGCAGCAGCATTCGATCATCCTTTCGAATTTATACCTGCAAGGAGAGGAGATAGACCTAAAGGCTTAGCTGATATTAAATCTACTAAAGACATATTAGGTTACAAGCCAACATATAATATAATAGATTATATCAAATCATTATGAAAGTATGCTATGTAACTGAGATGGGAATGATGGGTAAGATACCCAGAGACTTCCAGATGATGAGGACAGAACAAGCCTGGCCTTGTGCTCTAGAAGCAGATTGTTTTCCATACACCCATACACCAACTGAAAAATATGATATAGCATTATGTGTTATACCTAAAAAGAATGTAAGTAGCTGGATGGCTAATAATACATTCGATAAGATGAGAACTTATGCTGATAAGATAGCTATCATGCAAGAAGGTCCTCAATGGTGTTTCCAAGATTATACCCTTACAGAGCAAATTTGGTACTACAATACTATTAGAAAAGCCGATATACTATTCGCCCATAATAAAATAGATAAACAGTACTATGAAGGCATAGCTAATCATAAAGACGTTCGAATACTTCCTACTCTTATGATAGAAGATTCTATTAAAAATCTTCCTAGAGTAGATAGAAAAGGAGTAATGATAGGAGGAAACTTTGTAAGCTGGTATGGAGGATTCGATTCGTTCGTAGCAGCATCAGAAATAGAAGAACCTATTTCATCTCCACAAATGGGACGTAGACAGGAAGGAGAGTCTCAATTAGGTATTACTCAACTTCCGTATATGAATTGGGTGGACTGGATCAAGGAACTTAATAATTTTAAGTATGCCGTTCATTTAATGAGGACTCATGCTGCTGGTACATTTGCTCTTAACTGTGCTTATCTAGGTATACCCTGTATAGGCTATGAAGGTTTAGATACTCAAGAGAAATGCCACCCTAATACTACAATAAAGTTAGGAAATGTTCCTGCGGCCAGAGAAATTATTCGTAAATTAAAAGAAGATACTGCTTACTATAACTTTTGTAGTGCAGCAGCTAAAGACAACTATAAAATATATTACCATGAAGATAAGTTTAATACAACCTGGAAGGAACAATTTAAAGTATCTTAAGTGGGCATACGAAGCTACTAGAAAGAATCAAGGAGCACATGAAGTAGAGATATGTGTAGCTGATGATGCTTCTACGGACGGTACTTGGGACTGGTGTTTAGAAATGATGGATAAAGATCCATTATTTAAAGCTCACCGCAACGAAGGACCAAAGAGATTAGGTCATACTATTCTATATGATACATTAGTTAATGAAGTAGCAACAAATGATATTGCTATGATCTATCATGCTGATATGTACTTATGTCCTGGAGCTTTAGATGCTATAGAAAGAGAGATAGAAGAAAAAGTTATAGTATCTCTTACTAGAATAGAACCTCCTTTACATCCTGACGGTCCAGAAAAGATACTATGGAGCGGAGGAGTAGAACCAGAAGAATTTTTAGAAGAAGAATTACTTAAACAACTTCCTAGTATGAAGGATGCTTCTAAAGTTACTGAGGGTATATTTGCTCCTTGGGCATTCTATAGAAAAGACTTTCAAGAGATAGGAGGACATGATGCATTATATGCTCCTCAGTCTAAAGAAGACTCAGATATATTTAATAGGTTCCAATTAAACGGAGTTAAGTTTAAACAAGTATGGGATGGATTTGTATACCATATGACTTCTAGAGGTAGCAGAAGAAATACTTTAGATAAAGCTAAGAACATATACGAAGATAGTCCAGAATGGTTATCACAGAATCAAAGATCAACTCGTAACTTTATTCGTAAATGGGGACACTTTGTTATGCATGATGCTTTAATGAAACCAATCGTACCTAATAAGTATGATATTGGAATACGTATTACAGATTGTAATAAGGGTTTACTACATGCATTAGAGCCTTGGTTTGATAACATACATCTAGACTGTGACTTTGCTACCTACATAGTAGAAGAGCAGCAGAATACTACAATAGATCTACAAGATAGAGTAAATATACTAGACGATGAATGTACTAATGATATAATTGTAGAGTTAAATGGAAAATTATTTAATAATACTGACTTCGAATACATACAGAAGCTTACTCAAATCCTAGATGATAGCGGTCAAGAAGGCAAGTTCCAATTAGGAAATCTATTTATTACTATAAACAAGCTTAAAACTTATACTGAAAATCTTATTAAACTATGAAAACATATATAGTAGAATTTACTCACATCGACGGGAATGTAGAAGAAGTAGAGCTTACAACTGATAGACTAGAATGGTCCATTCAGCAATGGAAACGCAATAGAGCAATAATCAAACACGAAATTTTAGAAGAAGGATCAACTAATTCTAAAAATATGCTGTTTGGGTAACTATTTATAAACATGAAAAGAATACAAGAACTAGTAAAGATGGTAACTGAAGCAGCAAAGATTAACTTTGCAGGTCATAGCTTTCTACTTAAAGTAGATACAAATGAAGACCCTAATAAAAAAGGAGTTAAGGTACAATTTATTCCAACAGAGTTTGGCTCACTTACTACCACCCAGCAGAATGATATAGCAATTGAATTAGAGGAACGTCTTGAAGGAGGTCTATCTGAGTATGAACTTAGAGTAGAAAGAGATCGTAACTTAAAAGATAAGTCTATTATAGGATTCTTCATCTACATCGAATATTTTGATAAGATAATCAGAAAAGCTTTAGGAGGTCAAAATCCTGCAGCACCCGAAGTAGAACCAGAAATATGATAGACCCTAAGAAAAGAATTAGACAAACACTCTTCTCTATTCATCCACTCTCGTACCGAATTAAAACTAAATCTCCTGATAAAGACACTATGGATAAAAAACTCTTTATTGACATACTTAAACAACTACGTAAAATTGAGGATAGGAGAGATTTTATGCAAGAAGAAATTGGATTGGATATGACTATATACGAAGAACAATTCTTTACTGTTATAGAAAATCTAATGAAAATGCATTTCTCTAAAGAGCAACTAGCATTAATACAGATGTACCTTTACCAGCTTATGCCAGATAAGGAATGGGACGGTACTATTATTTTAGAGAAGAATAAGAAAGAGACTACACATCCATTCAAGACACCAGAACAGGTTTGGAGTATCATTAATAAATTGAGAAACGCAGAAATCTCTTCTAAAGATTAAAAACTTAAAGCTATGGTTAACGTCAGTGATACAGCAGCTAATCAACTACAAAGTATATTCTTAGAGGAAAATAAAGTTCCTAAAGATAATTACGTAAGAGTAGGAGTAAAATCTGGAGGCTGTTCTGGCCTATCTTACATATTAGATTTTGATGACAAATCCTCAGAAGGAGATAAAATAGTAGAGTCTAACGGTATCAACCTTCTTATAGATAAAAAGAGCCTGCTCTACCTTATAGGCACTACATTAGAATACTCTTCCGGACTTAATGGAAAAGGATTCCATTGGTCAAATCCAAATGCATCTCGATCTTGTGGATGCGGAGAAAGTTTCTCACTTTAATTAACTTTTAGTTGGTTTTCTGATAAGATCTTCTTATCTTTATATCTAATATAAAAACGGTTATATATGCAATTAGAAATGATTAACTGTCCATCGTGTAACGAGGATAAACTTCCAGTAAAAAGAAAACAATTAGGCTACCACGTATGTGTAAGCTGTTCAACTGCTAAACCTGTTGTAGGTATTACTACTGTAGAAGGATCTGGGGACCATACTTATAATGATCTTATTATTATGGATCAAGACAGAGCTAGATCAATCGCTCAAAAAGAAGCTGAACTCACAGGTAAATCAGTACACATTGAGATGTTAGACTTAGATGTAGATGAATCTGCTATCTCTCAATCAGTTAAGGAAAAGGTTGGTCAAGTGTTAGAGGATGAAGAAGAAGAAGATCAATACGATTCTCTAGACCCAAACAAAGAATACGAAGGAATAGAAGGAATAGACTATTAATGCCAACTCCAACTAAAATAATTACTAAAGAAGATATTCTCCGTGCTATGAAGATGACTCGATCTAATCTAGCCGGAGCAAGATATCTACATGTCTCTTATAATCACTATAAGAAGTATGCTAGGATGTATAAAAATGATGAAGGTGTTAGTTTGTTAGAGGCACATAAGAATCAATCAGGGTCTGGCATACCTAAGTTTGCCCTTAAAAGTTCTAGTAAGATACCTTTATTAGATTTATTAGAAGGTAGAGTACCTATAGAGCATTTTAAAGCTAAAGAGATAAAAGAGAGACTTATCTTTGAAGGGATGATAGAAGAGAAGTGTAGTAAGTGTAATTTCTCTGAAAGAAGAATAAAAGACACTAAAGTTCCAGTGATTTTAAATTTTATAGATGGTAATAAGAAAAATTGGCATTTAGAGAATTTAGAGTTTCTCTGCTACAATTGTTCATTTCTATATGCAGCATCGCCTATAGAGGAGAAACAAGCAGAGGCAATGGAAGACTACGTTAAAACTAGGGATGATGAACCTGATTGGGAGTTAGATGAATCTCATATAGAACATCTTAAAAGCCTAGGATTATACGAAGAAGATGATAAAGAAGACGGAAGTGAATATATTTCCAGACTTTAAAACTATTTATACACATGGCCAAAAAGGAAAGAAGTAAATTTTCGACTTGGAAAAAAAGAAAACCTTTAGAAAGAAAGGTTGCTGACGATCTAGTCAAGCAGTCTGAGAAAAATGAAAAACTCAGACAGAAAAATATAGGTAAAGGTTTCCTAGACTTATTTTAATCAAAAAACATTTTATGAAAAACTTAATTTTAACTCTAGTTGTGTCTTTAGCTTCCACTTT
>Ga0114994_10001998_pt1 | contig 14783 bp, 1 predicted proteins | sample ArcticOcean_MG_C_9_FD_87043 | JGI IMG/M metagenome (GOLD analysis project Ga0114994, IMG submission 87043) | Marine microbial communities from western Arctic Ocean - ArcticOcean_MG_CB2_152 | ecosystem: Environmental > Aquatic > Marine > Oceanic | place: Arctic Ocean: Canada Basin | collected... | reverse complement strand
TAGTAGATCCTCAAAAGAAAAACGTAGATTGTTTAAACAATACAAGGCTCTTTCCAAATCTAAAGGAACCAAACTTCCTAAAAATTGGAGATCTTCTCATGCTTCAGGCATTCTACAATTGGAGGCTAAACCTAAAAAAAAATAACTAAAAGATAATGAGTTACAATAGACGATCAGGAAATAGCAGAGCTAGTAGCCGTATGAGTGGGGCTTTTGGAGGAGCTTCTCTTGGGCCTCTTAGTCAAGAGTCTACGGCATCTAATGATGCTTATGCTAATTTAGTGCGTGATGAGCGCGATGATGAAAGGGATCATTTGGCTAATGAAAGGTCTAATTTAGCCTTGGAGTCTGCTAATTTAGCCTTGGCTGATGCTCGTCGTAATGATGAGCAGAAACAAGCTCTTCATAATCAGCAGATGTTTATTAACGACAACTATGATGCCATTGCTAATGATGTTAAGGCTATTGATCCTGAAGCTGATGATTACGATGACAGAATGGCTAGCTTGCCATTGGGCATGTTGAGTAATGCCTTGATGGGTAATAAGATGAAAGCTCTTCAAGGGGAGAGAGAGAATGTCCTTTCCAATAGGTCTGCTTCTGCTTCTGCTAATAACACTCGTCGTAATGCTGAATGGAACGTATTTGCCACTAAAGGTGGTGGACAGCATCTTGATTCTGGAGAGTTGGCTAGTGCTAGGCTTCAATGGACTAATGATCCAAACGCTACGGCCATGAGCTTACGTGAGCCACATGCTAATGACATTGCTTTAGGTGAGATGGGATCACAGGAGCGTGAGGTGGCTGATACTTTGAACAAAGAATACAAGGCTAGGATGGGGGCTTCCGAAACAGCTTACAAGGCTGCTGAGTCGCATTTGACTCGTGTGAGAAGCAAGATGGATAGGATTAGAGGTAAAATAGACAGCCTTAATTCGTCATTTAAGAATGATGGGCAGGCAGCGAACAATAGGGCTGAGCACTTCAAACTAGCTGTAGAGCTGAATAGGTTAGCTGGTGAAGGGAACATGAATAAGGCTGGTGATAAATGGGAAGACCAAAAGGATGGGCCTCATTCAGATGGCCTTAAGGCTGCTGAGGCTCGTTTAGAGAGAGAGAAAGGCATCTATGAAACAAATAGAGCAGCCTATAATGAGTCCTCAGATTTATACATGGCGGGTCAGTTTGAAAAGATGCAAGACAGTCTAGCTCCTGTAACCAGAGCCTCTCAGGGACGCCTCAAGGCGCTTAGAGATCAAGGTGTGTCAGGGGAGGATTATAATAATGCTGTGAATCAAGAAGCCACAACGACAAGAAAGCATATCAATTCAGCTTATGAGATGATGCCTAGGAGCATGAAGGAATATCAAGGCGGCAATAATCTTGTTGGCAATGCTGCCCCTGATATGTCTATGGGGGCTAGGAGACACTTTGCAGGGAATCCAACATCTCCTGTCTACGTTACTGATAAGGGCTACACGTTTAACCCCTCCTCTACTATTGGGACTGATTCCAAGCGTGTTCACCTTCGTCATGCCACTATCCAGTATCACCTTAAAAAACAGTTTGGTAAGGATGTAAATTCAGCTTTGTCAGGAAAAGGCATTTCACCTACTCCTGCCTTCCTTTCAGCTTTAACTTCAGTGATTGCTCAAGGAGGGCTCACTGATGAAGTTAAATCTAAATTAACAGATGCACAGGAAATAAAAATGCTTAATCACATGTCTGTCATCTACAGGAAGGAGGATCAAAAAGACTTTGATCTTGATGGTATCGTTTCCCGTATCGAGCTAATGCAATAATCACTTACTGACAAATCCCCCTTTAACATATATAGAAAGCCATGCCTTCTCCAGAATTCGACCTAGAAACAGAACAAGCTAATTACGATGAACCATGGAATGCTGCCCAGAGGAAGCTTGATGATCTTCGTAAAAATGAGTCTATCCCTGAGGATTATTACGACATGGAGACAAAGAGAGCTCAATGGAATAAGGGGTTTGCTGATCGTGTTTTCAATATAAAGAAGGCGCTCAACACTGAGAATTTAACGTCTAAGGATAGATCCTATCTTGATTCTTCAATGAAGAATGCTCAAGAGTTGGAATCTGGGCCAAGAACGCAAGAGTCTCATGATGCTTTTAATGAAAAGCAAGGTTTGCTGGAAGTTAGTCGTGAAGGTAAGTCTAAGCTGAGTTATGAGTTGTCCAGTATTTTTTCTAAGTATGAGTCTAACAGCGCTAGAGAGCTTGAGAGTGATGGATATATTAGCTCTATTGTTGATTATTCTAAATCTCTTGTTGATGATGCTAAGCCATGGTTTGGCATTGGGGATGACACTAGGTATGAGAATTTATCACCCAAAGAAAGCGGAGGCGTTGATTCATCAACTAAGTATGCAGATCTTCCTGATATTAAGATTATGCCTTATGCTCGTAATGGCATAAAGTGGGATGAAGCCAATCCTGAGTTAGGGGAAACATCAGCAGGCAAGATCCGTTATATTTACTGGAAGAGGCAAATAGCCATAGACCAGATTTATGAAAGATCTGAGTCTCCAAAGTATGATGATATTTTCTCCCCAAGGACTATCGACCCTAAAACTGGTAAGCCGTCTTTGCGTGATGAGGCAGAAGTTGCTGAGTATATCTCTCAAGGCTTGTCTGGTGCTCAAAATGAGCAATTTGACAAGGAAAGAGAGGATGAGGTTCAATTTAAAGTAAATAAGTTTACAAACAAGGCTAATGCTAACACTCGTTTTTGGCTTACAGACATAGGTGATGCCACTGACAAAGCACAAGCTCAAGTAGCTGATGGAAAGCTCACTCAAGCTCAGGCTGATGATCTTATTGAGTCTCATGAGCCTAGAGGTGAAGCTATTGCTAGAGGCTTGTTTGAGAGCACGAAGGATGGAAGCATGCTCGATAAAGCCAATGAGGCTATTGATACATATTCTCCTATGGCCATAGTAGCTAAGAAGGCGAGGGAAGGTATTATGGGGCCACGTATGGGTGATGTAGATGCCCTTAAGCGCTACGGTGGAGCCTCTGAGGAGGAGATAGAAGCTTCCAAGGGTGAATACACCTCAGCTTACAAGGACGGCTTAATCAAGCTCCTAGAGGAGCACAATTGGGTTACATCTACGCTCTCTAAGGCCAACCAGAAGATTCTTAACTCTGTTAACACGCTAGGAACTGGTGTGGCTTACAAAACTGGTTTCATGGACGTTGAAGGCGTTCAGTCCTCTCTTGGTAATGCTGACGCATCTATGGAGATGCTCAATCTATCTGATGATAGCCGTTGGGGTGATTTAGCCTCTGATGTTGTTGGTGTAGCACCTTCACTGGGAGCCTCTACAGTTGGTGGCCTTGCTGCCAAAGGCACGGCTGAAGCTATTAAACGCAAGTTAGCTAAAGAACTGGGAGCTATTGCTCTTAAGAAGTTTGAAGGAGCTGCTGTAGGCAGGATTAAGTCTGGGGTTGCCTCAGTTCTTCAAAAGAAGATTTCTAGGGAAATAGGGATAAAGATAATCGGTCAAGCTCCTGTTGCTGGGTCTGCTTTTGCTGGTGGTCTTGAATCTGGTGGTGCTGCGTATGCTCAAGCCATTTCTGAGGGCAAGAGTGATTCAGAAGCTAATGGCAGAGCTGCTATAAACTTTCTCGCTGTAGGAATAACTACAATGGTTGGTCAATATAAGGGGTGGGAGAAGATATTTAAAACTAAAGAAGCAAGGCTAGGTTTTGCCCGTCAGCTGACTAATGATAGCGGATTTAAGATTTGGGCTAGTAAGGCGGGTAACAAGATGATGGCTGGCAGTAAAGAGCTGGGTAAAGGTTACTCTTCAGAATTTGCGGAAGAATGGTTTGAGGGTGTTTTGGCTTCAATTGGTGAAGAGGGATTTTACGGTGATTCGTCCAAGCTTACTGATGTAGGCTGGTGGATGGGTGTAATGCATGATCAGATAGACTCAGGTATTGTTGGTGGTTTTGCTGGTGCTGGTGGTGCTGCTGGTCAAGTGAGAGCTGATGTCTCTGAGATTCAACAGGAATACACTAGAGCTTACAATGAGAAGGTGGATGCTAGAAGCTTTGATGTATCCTCCTTTAGCCAGAAGGCTGCAGCATTGATTGAAGGTCATGAGTCAAACGTCTCTGAGTCTGTCGCTGCTGCTCATGCTAAGGCTACAGATAACTCTAAGGAGGCGCTAGACGCTAGAACTGCTGAAGTTACTGCTGAGGTTCAGAAGAAGCTTCATGAGGATTTAAAGGCTGCTGAGACTGATTCTTCCATCTCTGGTCAAAACAAGCTTTCTGTTGGTGATAGGATGATTGGTGCTAGTAATGAAGATGTAGATGTAAGGCGTAGCCGTATTGCTTCAGACTCTCTAGCTAAGATTTCTGAGGAGCATGAGAACTCTGTTTCCGAGATGGAGAAAGAGATATTGTCTGCTGATGCTGAGACTGAAGGTGGAATTGATTATAGTGGATTGAGCTTCAATCAAGATCAACACAATGATGCTATTGCTAAAGTTAATGTGTCCTCCACTCTTCGTGATGCTAGTGTTTCAGAGTATAATAAAATCCAAGCCAAGTCTGATAAAAGGAAGGCTGAAGCTAAAACTAAGGCTAAAGAATCAAAGAAGGCTAGTAAGGCTGCTGTAAAGGTTGCTAAAGCTGCCGCTAAAGCTGCTGCTAAGGCTCCTGAGGCGTCTGAATCTACTTCTCAGCAATCTACCCCTGATTCATCTACAAAGTCCTCTAAGACGGCTACAGAGATAGCTAAGACAAGGGCTGCTCTTAACTCAAGCAAAGGTGAGTCTCGTCGTAGCGTCTCTAAGGCTGACAGTAAAATCCTTAGTGATGCTACTGGTGCAGTAAAGCTCACCACAGCTCGTGAAATCATGGAAGACCTTAGAAAGGTTGATGATAGATTAAGACCTCAGCATAAGGGAAGGTTATTAACGTATAAGATGAATGAACGTGGAGATGTCCCAACTGATTGGCCATATGCTCCAGCAAAAGAAGTGGTTGATGCTATCACTGCTGCTGAGACTCGTTTGGAGCGTTTAAAGAAGGCTACAGCAAAGATGGGTAAGAAGGCTCAAGAGGCTCGTCAACCTGAAATTGATGCTCTTCAGCGTTCTATTGATAACGCCAAAGTGTTGGCTGATGATGTTTACAACAACAATGGGGAGATGCTGAGTGAGTCGGTTAATCAGAATGATGAACATCAGGCCAACTTTAAGGCCATGATTAAGAAAATCAAGGAGGCTCAAGGTGATACAGTGGTTGATTTCTCTCCTAAGAAGCCTGCTGCTGAATCTAAGCCTCCTGTAGTTGATACAGATGAAGGAGCACAACCCCTAATCCCTTCTGAATCAACGCCTAAGGCAGATCCTGAGCCTGATGGAGGAGCTCCAGAGACGTTTAAAATAAATCCATTAGTGTCTGTTTCTCAAGATGTTGAGCAGCAAATAATGGCTGATGGAAGTGTAAGAGAGGTGACATCAGATAAAGATGTTCAGGTCGATTCTCAGATTGTGGATAGTTCTGGTGAGGTTGTGTGGGAAGGCCCAAATGAAGACGCTGAAGCAGCTTTAGCTGAATTTAAAGCTAAGGCTCCTGAGACTGCTACAGAAGCACCACCTAAAACTGAGCCTGAAGCAGAGCCTATTGTTGACACATCTGATCTCGGCCCTCCTCCTCTATCTAATGAAGGAGATAAAACCTCAGATGACGATACAGATGAAGATGGGATTGATGTTGACACTTTATCATTAAATTCAGGGAGTGATGAGGTATCAAAGCGTAAGCATTGGTTAAACAAAGCGAGAGCCAAGGCTGGTGAGTATAGTTCTTTAGTTAATGGCCTTAATGGTTCTGATTCGGAGGCAATCCTTAAAGATATAGCTGATTTCAATGCTAAGATTGATGCTGCCCAGAAGACAGAAACGCCTTCTAATGAGTTGCTCTTGAGTATTGATAGTCTTTCTAAATCTATTAGAGGGAATATCACTTCGGCCCCTAAGGCTACTGACACTGTTGGATCGAAGTCTATTACCAGCTCCGTGGGTGATTATTTCACTCAGCTTAACTTTGATAACTATATGGAGGCTATTGCTGAAGGAGGGGACATTTCCTCTATTCTAGCTAGCACGTATGTTTCTCCCTATTCTGGAGCTAAGTCCTCGTCTGGAACATCCTTCAATCTAAATAAAGCTCTCTCGTTTGTTCACAAGTTTGATGCAGATAGCACGGCTGGCAAGTTTGATAACAAGGTTGAGTTTGATGGGAAGACCACTGACTTAGTTACACTCTCTGCTTCTGAGCTGATGGAGTTTTACGGCAAGGTGATGAAGAAGCTTCATGCTGACGTTAAGGCTGACAAGTCTAAAGGCACTGACAAGTCTAAGGTGAAGGCATTGTCTTCTCAGAAGGACGTGAAGGGCTTGATGCGTTATATGGCTTATCGCTATGCTAAAGCTGACATAGCGGCTCACAAGGCTACTCACGGAGCCCAGAGCCTCAATCACAGGTCTAATGCTCTTCCCTACAATGAGAATAGGGTAGCTGATGCTCGTGAAGTTCTTGACCAACTAGCTAAAGGTGAAGTTTCTACCCTTAAGGCTGTTAAGCAGCTAAACTCACTGATTGCCTCTGAAGATGTGTTCGACAACATCTCCATCGTTAAAGGTGGCGATAGAGCTATGTATGTAGCCCCTAAGATTGTTGATGGCAAGGTTGTCACCACCCTCTTTGTTTCTAAGTCGATGCTTGTTAATCCTGCTGGTCGCATGAAGATTGGTAAAGGAGGTAAGGATGGAAAACTGAGCAAAGCTCAAACAGCTAAGATTAATGCTGAGAATGCTTATGCTCACTCTACGCTCAAAGCTTTAGAAGAGGAAATCCATCACTCTGTCGCCTTTAAAGTCCTCAATGCTGCTGGTGTTGCTTCTGGTGTCGATGTTAATAATGGAGATGCTAGCGTTGGTGTTGAATTTGCTCTTGAGGCAATGGGGAGAAAGATAATGACTTCCCCTGCTGCTTTAGCCATCCTTAGCAATAGCTATTATGTTCGCAATGCCGTTATTCAGAATAGCCCTACTCTTAGTCGCTTATTCCCTGCCTCTCATGGTGATACTATTCTTAGAGGTCGGGACTCAAGAGTTAAGCCTGACAATGCAAGCACCTTGGATGATGAATCAGCTGTAGCTCAACAACTAGCTATGGAGCTTCTGGCTGCGGTTGGTCAACAAGCAAGGTCTGGATTGGCTTCTGGGGATATAGCTCGTGTCCTTATTGGTGAGTCTGCCTCTTCAGCTCCTATATTGAGTCAATATCTTGAATCTCTTCGGGATCAAAAGCAGATTGCTGAGCAAAATCTAATTGAGCTTAATGAAAGCGGAGAGCTTGATGATAAAGTTCATAACTTTAACACGTTGTCTAGGATGATTGATTCAGCTTTGATTCGTGAGTTTGGATGGGTTCCTGTTCAAGCTGATCACTTACCTAGTTTTACTCGTTCTGAACGGGATTCTGATGGTGAGGTGATTAAGACGAAAGCCAATGATTCTCAAAGTGAAATTGTTACCTCCTTTGATAGACTGAGGCACAATCCCATGGAAGTGCCTTCTCATGCTTCTATTGAGGATAAATTCTATGAAAAGAAGATAGCGGAACAGCGGGATAAAAAGGTCATGGTTGTGAACTTCAATCCTACAACGATGCCAGCTCATGACGCTACACAGCTCATCACCCTTTATTCTAAGTTCTCTCAGAGAGCTATAAACCTGTATGAGGTGGCTAGGAACAAGAAAGGCTTTACAGCTGATCCTCAGTTCAAGGCTACGGTTAATGGTATCACTGACATTCAGTATGCTTTCCTCAATCACTTTGACTTGATGTTTGACACTGCCACTGATGGTGTGATGACCCTCACTGAAGTTGGAATGAATCATATCCAGAATATGAATGCTCTTGTTGGCTCTCTTGATGAACAGATCAATACGGCTGCTGATAGCAAGGATTCTAAAGACAATGAGTTTAAGAAACTGAATGATAGGCGTAAGAAGAACAATTCTTTAATGAAGAAGCTCTTCCTTGACAATACAGCGGCTCAATTCAAGTCTATGCCTGACAATATGCCTGAAGAGGTTAAGGAGGCTACAGAGGTGCTTATAGGGCTTAATGCCTATGCTCAGACATCTCTGGGGCTGAATGGTGAATACAATGTTGGAATGGTGAGTTTTAATGGTGAAACCAAGCAATTTGAGCTCCGCTATAAAGGAAAGCTCCCTTCTGATGATAGCTCTATTAAGGATAGGAATAGAACCGTTGCAGGCAATCGCTACATCCTCCCTACGGCATCTGAAGTGGATGCTGCTATTAAGACACTTAATGACAAAAAGTTTGCTGAGAACCTGATTGATAGCCGTGATACAGTGCATGATAATCTTAATCGTGCTGCCATTGCTCTTGATGCTGGGTTGAGTGAATTGGCTAAAGAACTACCTTCTCGCCCTGATGTTGTTTATGAAGGCTCCAAAGAATCTCTTATTGACGAAAATGAATCGGTTTTCAAGCGTTACATAAATGAGAAAGCCAACCTTATAAACAAGAAGGCGGGTGTAAATAATGTTGATAAGTCTGATGATCCTCTCGTTACATCGGATGAGTTTGATGGTATCAATATTGCTAATGATACAAGAGAAGGTAGTTTGCGATCAAGGGCTAAAGATGAATCAGAAGAGAGAACGGCTTCTGGTGATGTTGAAGGCGTTGAGGACGGAAGGGTGATTCCTTCAGATCTAGCTGACGATATAGGGACTACAAAAGCTCCTCAATACTCAAGGAAACTTGAGTCAGATGAGCAAAAAGTAAAGTCAGGGGAAGATTCCAATATTAGATATTCAGAAACTCGATATAAGAATGAAATAGACAAATTAAAGTTATCCCTTAGTCGTGATGAAGTTGTTTCGATACTCAAAGAGTCTGAGCCTAAGAATGTTTTTGCCGTAGCCTTAGTTATGAGCAAAGTTCAAGGATTTGATTCCCCTATGAGTATGTTTAGAGGCATGTCTCTGGATGAGTTCTTTGACTTTTCTAAGAAGAATATAGACCTCATTGCCCTGCTTCCTGAGCAAGTGAGCCTTCCAATTCTTAAAACTCTGACTGATTTTAAGAAAATCAACGAAGAGGCTTTAGCTTTTGGACAAATTATCACAATGGTTGATGTTTCTTCTACTGAGTCTAAGCCTTCTCTGGAGGCTCTTGTTTCTCTTGGCATGTATCCGTCTTATTTATCCGATAAGGCCGTTTCAGCGGCTAGGGGGATGATTTATAAGGGTGCGAGCCCTTCCGAGGTGGCTAGTTATATTTCAAATATTAGATCTCTTCAGCTCCTTGTTGAACGTGGTGAGCTGGTGGAAGGTAAGAATGTTTATAAATATAGGGATTCTGATGTTCAGAATGTAATTGATGAGATGACATCTAAGGGAATTGATCTTGAGTCTGTTGAGGACGTTGAAGCTCGTCTTGGTGAATTGTTTTATGATCTGTTGGAGTCTCCTTCATTAGCACAACATGACACTGATGCTGACACTGGCCTTACCACTTTGGATTATATTGAAGCACAGCGGATTCACAACAATGGCTTAACTACTGGTTATCAAATCGGGGCTGAGTTGTTTATCAATAATAAAGGAACTAGTTCTGCTGTTGAATACGCCATGAAGCGTAATGATCCTCTCAATCCTGTTCTAGGGTTTGCTTTTGACTCTAAAGGTAATCCTGATACGACCAGAAGATCATCTCTAGATAGACTTAAGCCTTTGATTGCCACGTCACCTACGAAGGCATTTGGTGAACACGAATCGAGAGATTTACCTCTCCCTATGAGTCCTAGAACTATTGGGATTGATCAGGCTTTTAATGATCACATTACTACATTTAATCAAGACTATCTAGGAGCCCTTACTGACTTCTTAGTTGGCGCTACCACTGATGTTGCTGAAGGTGAAGCCCCTGTCCCTGTTACAGGCAAGGAGGGTATTGATGTTTGGCTTGATGGAATTAAAGGCAGCGAGTTTTACAAAGGGGCTAAAGGAGTTACGCCTGAGTCTGCTGCTGTGTATAGAGCTACAAATCCTCTTTTTGTCCAGAGGGAGAACATCCTTAGAGAGATTCAGAATGTTCAGATGATCATTAAGGAATATGGTTATGACAATCTTGAGTTTGATGGTAATGGCAATCCCTTACTTCAGGGTTATGTAGTGAAGCAGCCTGATGGAGCTATCCTGCCCAAGAATCAAGCTATAGCTCAAGATAATTTCAACGTCTACGTTAAGGCTGTTAAATCTCTTCAACGCTCTATTAAGAGTGTGAATATGAACCTGTCACAGTCTACTCAGCAGATCAGACTACGTGATGACCATGTAACCACTGAGTATATGGATAAGGTGGATAGTATTAGTCGTGACAGAGTGATCAATCTCCCTTCCTCTTTTAGTGCTTTAGATTGGGTTGTAACCAATTGGCCTAATGATCACAATGGAAGCAATATCTATAACAAGGTGGAGTTTTACAATGCTGGGACAAACGCTGTTCCTGATATTCAGCAGCGTCAATCTAGTGATCCTGATGGTGTTTATGTAGCTAGTCGAAACCAAGATGATTTAGGTCAAGCTAGTGACATAATGGGTCATTACGATGAGTTTGGAGTGAAGCGTAGCAAGTCTGAGGAATCAACTACAGCTCGCGTGTCTGACTACATGGAAGGTTACCTCAAGCTTCGTGAGCATGGCGTCTACAATCTCCGTATGGTTGAGAGACTAGCCATGAAGTCCCTGCCTGCTGGTTATGGTAAGAAATCAGAGAACTTGGAAATTAATGAGTTTGATGAGTCTTACAAGCAAGCCAAGTTTAGCGCCCTTCATGATGTCATGGGTAGATTGGCTATTCATGAAACAGCTCAAGCTAAGAGTGTTAAGATGAAGGCTAAGGAGGCCGCGCTGCTCGGTTCTGATGGTCACGTCCTCTTCAATGATGGAGCTAGGGTGTTTGATCCCAATGAAGGTGGAGTTTCTCCTTATGCTGGTTTAAGAGAGGAGGCTGAAAAGAAGATTGCTTTGCAAGAGAAGGTTTTGGATGAAAGCCGTGAGGTTCCCTCTCTTGAGGTGAAAGCTCTTTCTATCCTTTTAGAGGATAAGGGTAAGAAAGATCAAGCTAAAGCTATCTTGTCACGCTGGGCTGAAAAATACCCTGCTGATGCTGGAGCTGCTGTAGTTCGGGCTATTGAAATTAGTAGTGTGTTCAATGGTCTTGGTGATACAAGGGCTTCTGTTTACTTAAAAGAATACATTAAGATTGACAACAATAGGAGATCTTTTGCTTGGCTTGAAGATAAGCTAGATAATATCCATGCTGATATTGAGTGGGGTAGTGAGGCTGATGAGCTTGTTCGTTCTAATCGTGATTTTCTTTTTGAAGCTCAGAGGCACAATATTTCATACCAGACTAAAGTGAGCCAAATGGAGGGTCTAAAGGAACGCCTGAAGGTTTTGGATGCTGTTCCTGTTGAGCAACGTAAAGCCTATGGAGGCCATTTGAACCCTGACGAGATGACTGATCTTTTGGCTTACGTTGTTGACCTTCCTTCTGAAAAGAAGAGTGTCCTGTCACTATCTTCACTTCTTGCTTCTAGTGATAATACCCAGACATCTGGAACTGAAGCAGCTATTGGGATGATTGGTAATAAACTAATTGGTCAATTCAATGTTGATGTTCATCTATTCAACCCCTCTGATCTTCCTGACAACCTTAAGTATAAAACAACGTCTAGTCTCATTTTAAATGAAGCTGGAGAGCTTGTAGCTATCACTTTGGCTGATCATACTAGTGTTGGTAACTCTGGGTTTGATACTGGAATGCAGAGCATCATTCATGATTTAGTGAGATACAAGCTAGAGAGAGGTTTTGCTCCTAATGGCGAGTTTCTCAAAAATGGTGAGCTGAATACATTTGTTAATCAGATTCGTAAGGATTTGGGTAATATGAGTGAAGGTGTTGTAAGAGAGAACATGATTGATAAGGCAATTGTAGCCTTTGAGGATTCCTTATCTTTTCTTGCAAGTAAAGGGGGTAAGATTGGTGATGTTGGTATTACACCAATCCTTGGTGAAGGAGGACAAACAGTTTCCTATGCTATTGAATTCAAAGAGAAGAGCAAAGCAATCAATGAACTAAAGAAGAAGATTGATTCTGGTAATGATTCTGATGATCGCAGGGTGATTGACTTTTTTAAAGCTAAAGCAACTCTTAGTCAGACAGCTCCTGCAGATGGCCAAGCTCCAGCAACAGAGATTAAAGATGCTCGTGATCTTGAATCGAAGGATGTGGAAGTAAACCTTCCTGATGTTAAAAACATCACCGATGAGGATATGCTAGCTCTTTTGGTTGACAGCAAAACTCAGGAACTAGACCTAAATGATCCCGCTACATTGAAGCGTGTTCGCAGAGTAGTTGAATTAGCTTACAGGGCTAGGTCTGAGGCCGTTGAAGAGTCTGCTGGGCGTATTACCGGTCTTAAACCTCCTACTATCTTAGAGAAGGGCTCACGGCGTCATACGCTTTTCAACGTAGAGGAGATGGTTACTCATGATGGATTAGCTAATACACATGGAATGATTCCTACACGCGAGCTTTTCGATAATATGACAAATAGTGAATTCCTTCATCGTTTGATGTTTGATCACAATTTGCAGATGCTTATTGATCGCGGATTCCATTCTGGAGTGTCTGGTTATGACTATTCCAAATACGAGAATAGTGATCCTGATTTTGTAGCTAAGATAGGTGAGGCATTGGATTACGCTAAATCAGCTCAAGTTTCTGACTTCTCTGAAAGGGCTCATGAGAATGAGATATTTAGTGAGATTAATGATGTTGCGGTTGATCCCTTTGCTCCTCTTCTTGGAGCTACAACTCTTACTGATGAACACACTCTTAAGGGTGGTTCTCAGATGACTCAGGTTGCTGGCTATGACTATGCCGCTGCTCTTAGTAAGACTGAAGGGAAAATGCTTGGTCAGCTCCTTCAAGTGGCTACCTCTACCCTTAAAGGGGAAGAGACAGCTAACGATGTTGAGCCTGTTACAGGCAGGGATAGGTTCTCTGAAGAGGGAAGAAAAAACAACTATCTACAAAGCAGCTTTGAGCTATCTCCAAGTAATAATGCTAGGAACAGCAATAACCTACCTGTTGATTACAATGATATATTCAATGGTAAAGCTGATGAGATTGTGAAGTTTGACAGATGGCATGCTGGGCGTGAAGGGGTTTATTCTCATGTTGTTTCAAATAAACTTAGGGTTCATGTCCCCGCTAAACATTTAGCCACCACTCAGGAGCGTCTAGATTTCATTAGAGGTAAGGGTGTGGTTGATCATTCTGATCGTAAGGCTGGGTTTGTTAAGAGCATGCAGCCCCGATTTGGTAAAGTCAGTGAGAGTGAAGAGCAAGTTGCTGCCGATCACGTTAAGGCATTGAAGGAGTCACACATCCCTGTGAGAGGCAGTGATGAAAAGATTGATCTTTATGATGATGTTCGTCAGAGACACGCTTTTGCCATTCGTGAGCAATCAGCAATAGTTGATGAACACAAAAGGCATATTGCTATGGGTGAACAGCGACTAAAAGACATCCAGAAGACAATTAGCACGGTTGAAGCAATGGAGGCTCAGCTCTCTGATTTAACAACTGCCACATCGAAAGGAACGGCATATACTACACAAGCTGAATCGGAAAATCAGCTTAAGCTTGCGTCTGAGGCTGTTGCATCCATTGAACGTGAGATGTCTAAGTTGATTGATAATGAGTTTCCTGAGCTTGGATCTAAGGATAGAAACCAGTTTAAAGAGAGCCGCAAGAATCTTATGGTTAAACTTGAGGCTAGGCTAGCTTTAGAAACAGCCAAGGAAGCTAAGAACAAGATGGAACATCTTCGGTCTATTGACTTGGTGAATGCAAGACGACACACAATTACAGAATCATACAGAGGTATGGATTTAAGTGAGGAGTTTTACGATTCCCTTGAAGATGATATTCTCTTGGCCAACTATGAAGATAGAGTCCGTGTTCAAATACGTGATATTAAGCGTGATGCCATGCATAACCCTAAGGCTGTTAAAAACCTGAACAAGCAAGTTCTTGGTGTGACAACTAAGTTTGATGAGATGCTTAATGAAACCTTATCCAAGGAAACAAATGTAGGCAATCTTGGTGGTGTTCTTTTGGATACTATTTCTAAGTTTTATGAGTCTCCTTTAGCTGAAGCTCGTGAGTCGTATTACATGCGTCATCCTGTTCTTAATCCTCGTGCGCTAATTGCACTTAATCAATTAAAGTCATTTGGGTCTTTAGATCAAGACGACAAGAAGAGCATATACAGTAGCAATCCTGCCACTACATACGGATCTAAGAATGTCATTTATTATAACAATGGATCAGCTGTCAAGGTGAGCACTGCCACATCAGGTCTTAGTGCTGACTTTGGAATGCAGCTGTCAGCTTCCGCTCTGTCCGATTCTGCTAAAGAGCAAGAGGACTACCATTCCCGCTTAACTACTAATAGTAAGACTTATGCTGATTTGGATGCTAAGAGTTCTTTACGTAGTTCTGTAAACAAGGTGATCGCTACACTCACTGACTATAAACATTCTGGTGGCGCTGATCCTAGGGTTGTTCAGAAGATTGAGGTGGCGCTTTCCTATCTTCATAGTAAGGGTG
>Ga0114994_10001997_pt1 | contig 14786 bp, 10 predicted proteins | sample ArcticOcean_MG_C_9_FD_87043 | JGI IMG/M metagenome (GOLD analysis project Ga0114994, IMG submission 87043) | Marine microbial communities from western Arctic Ocean - ArcticOcean_MG_CB2_152 | ecosystem: Environmental > Aquatic > Marine > Oceanic | place: Arctic Ocean: Canada Basin | collected... | reverse complement strand
GGGGTTGGGTCCGGGCCAAAGCATTACTCGTACGACCTCGCGAACTACACTGGCGGACCCACCACCCAGCTCCCTCTCCAGCCCACCACGGCAGAGAACCAGCCCTCGGGTATTCGCGAGTACAAGCGACAGGATTGTGACGGTGGGACCGACTATTTTTACGAGGGCGCACCACGGTATGGGGAGCCTGGCTACGATCCGCCTCAGTACTTTCACAGGCCAAGGTCGACGTTTCAGCTCCATCCCCACAGCCCGCTCAAGAGCGTGGAGGGCCTTGTGCCCAGGCAGCTGGCACCCACTGCGCCGAGTTATGACTACAGAGGAGGGCTTTATGGGCCGCATCAAATGGTGCACCATGGACCTCCGCCACAGAGTCACGGCCCTCCACTCCAACACCACTCCCAACCGCAGCTGCATTCTCAGCAACCCGTCGCGGTTGCTAAGAAGGAAAGGTCACCCGACGAAGTTAGAATAAGGGCTGAAAAGAAGAAAAGGAAGGCGGACAAGCAAAAAATAAGGGACGACAAGAAGGAACGGCTTTTCCTTCGCAATCAAAAGCGCGAGCACAGGAAGCAGGCCAAGGAGGAAAAGCTCGAGGCGAAGAAGAACGCTAGGAGATCGCTCATCCTGAACAAGACCGAGACGGAGTTGAAAACCGAGAAGAAGGAGAAACGTAGAGAGAAGCGACGCCTCGCCGAGGAAGAGGAGAAAAGGCAGAAAGAATTATTGGCAAAGCACGAGGAGGCCAAGGCGCTCAAGAAATCCCAAGGCATCCTGAAATCGGCCCTCAAACCGTCAACACCAGTGCCTTCGACCAACCCGCTTCCCTTGCCTCCCATGCCTTTACACATGAAGGTAGGCGAGGTCGTTGAATCGAAAGGTCCGGCAGTGGATCTAACAGGCATTGAGGGGGGGGGGGTGGAGAAACTCTGTATTAAAGAAGCTGGAGGTGAGGACGGTGTTACTAACGGGAAGATAACGAGCGACAGGGAAGGTACAAAAAGAGAAGGAAACAGGGATGGCAACAGCAATGGCAAAGGCAACCACGAAAGTAGAAATAACGTGGACAAATTTGCAGTTGAGGCGGAAAACAAAAATGAAGACGAGGAGGCTTTCGACGATACTGAAAGTGAAAGCGAATCTGAATCGGAAAGTGACAGCGATTGTGATTACGCCAGCAGTGAGGTTAGCAGCGACAGCAGCAGTGACAGTGAGAGCGAAAACGAGCAATCCTCCGTACTCTTCAACGGGCAAGTTCCAATTCCACTTCCCGCAAACGCAATGCTGTACCCAGCTGCAGCGGTTGCGGCTCCACAGCAGTACCCCCCCCTCACAACTTCCACCAATTTAAAGGTTGGGGCGAGCGGGTTCGTGGTGAATGACCCAACGGAGGCAAGTGATGTCGGACTGAGTCTTACTGCAAAAGCGTGGGCTCCCTCAATGTAAGGGGAAATATGTGTCCTCGTAGTGGGCGGGATGAGTTATAAAAAACTCGCAAATTTATTGCCTACAACTCCCTCTTTTGTGTCCTTGGCACCCCTTTTGTTTGTTTGTTTGTGGTATGCTGAAACAAACAAATTTTACATCGCTTTCTTTTGCCGACACTTTGCCCAGCATGCTGGTTCAAACAAACCACAATCGCTACACTCCCACGCAAAAGGGCGGTTGCGAATTTTCATGTAGCTGGGAGCCTCCTTCTCCTCCTCCTCTTGGTGGTGTTCGTGTGAAAAGTGAACCACTAGATTATACACTGTTAAAATACCCATTGCAGGAACCGCAACAGTCCATGTATATTTCCTCCATTTCTCATAATCAGCGATTGCCTCCGATTGCGAATGGCCACCAAAGTTGCGTCGTGGTTGTTGTACCACTCTACGGAACAGAGGCACTCTACTGGCGAAATGTAAAACGTTCTGAAAATGTTGGTTAGTATAGAATTGTATAGTATGGTGCCGTGGATTACCATACAAGGTCGGGATCTCATAATGGCTACGCACCATGGTTTTGTAAAAAAAAAAGGAAAAAAATTTGTTTTTTTTTCTTTTTTTTTTAACCAGTTAATTTAAGATACATTTCACTTAAACGTTGTAACTAGTTTTGGTAGGTAATAAAAAGGTAATGACACTAGCCGAAGAAGAAGCTGAAATGCTTGCCGAGTTGAAAGCGATTTCACAAAGATGTTCTGATGACAGGTTTTCTTTGCTGGAGAGGAAAGTCGTGCAGTGTGATAAGGATGATGATGGTTATGCTTCAACTTTCCTTATGAAAAATCCGGAGGATCCAACAACGAATCAGTATTGGTACTCGAAGCCAACAATTGACGCGCTTGCTGGTGAGTGTGCTTCACTGATTGAAACTCGGATTTTCTCGGGAGATACTGAATTTAAGGTTGCTTTTCTGAGCACGCCAAGTTTATATTTTGCTTTGCCTCCAAGTTTAAGAAAATGTTGCTTTGTGTTTGACTATGACAGAAAGTGGGAGAATGACAAAGGATTCGTCTTCTATGACTTTAATTCACCAACAACCTTCACTGGTCAAGATCTCGAAAGCAAGTTTGATATGGTAGTGATTGACCCTCCCTTCATTACGCGAGAAGTGTGGGAAAAATATGCCGAAACAAGTAAATTTTTGCTCAAGGAGGAGCCAAAAGCGGGGAATCTGAGTGGACTGTTCCTTGGCACAACAGTGGTAGAAAATGCGTCCATGATCGAGGAGTTGCTTGGTGGCTTGCCAACTGCCTTTCAACCGAACATTCCTAATTTGGTGTACCAGTACAACAGCTACGCCAATTTCGGTGATTTGCAATGGCTATGCAAAAGTAACGATGAAATATTATAGATTTTTGCTAGGATGTGAAAAGGGAAATGTTATAGAAAAGGTTTTTGTAGTTGCTTTTCAAGTCAGACTCAAGCTGCTGATTTTGCCCTCCGCGAATTTTTCTCTTTATCTCATTGGAACCACTAGATAATGAGTGGGGATTGTTTTAATAGCTATTGTGTAAATAGGGAAAAGAGTTTTTTTTTGAGATTTTAAAGAAAGATTTCATTTGTTAATAATACTTCCTATATCATGAAATGTCATCTCAAGATTGATTCATTACTGCATGTTTTTAGTGATGAAATTCCTCAACTTTATTTATCTTTAACGACCCCTTCCTCATCTCTGTTACCCTCAACAGTAACTTCAACAATTACACCAACTGAAACAGCACTTCCAACCCAGTACAAATTTGACATAGATCACACTGTTTCTTCAATTGACTTCCAGATAACGTCCTCTACTTGCTTAACCTTTCTTGCAACAGCCTCGTTGACGGTCTACAGGCAGGTTGGCGAGAATCAAGATGTTGAGTTCGACATCGTTTTGAGCACCGTTGATGTTCCGTTGACGCATTTCATTGAGGGCACCGAGTTAAAACTGAACCTCCCCTTTACAGATGTTGCCGAGAGGAAGGCAAAGCAGAGTGATGATGAGCTAGTCACCGATCCTCCCAGCACAGAAACTGGTGCTTCTCCTTCCCCTCCCCCCACCTCACCCTCTTCCTTGATCAACCTAACATTTACTTCCCCCCCCTCCCTTGCCGACTTTGCCTACTCCTCCAACCAAATGAAATTCACAATTGGGAGTTTGTCGAACTGTCCGGCCTCATTTGGTGTCACCCCCGGGCCTGAAACCGACAATGCTAATTACGAGGCGAGGATCAATGAGCTGTTGGAAGAGGAAAAAGAAAAGTTTGAATACAAGATGGAGTTTTATGGAGTTGGTGATGTTTCTTTTGAGAATTGTGTTTTGCGAGAGGGAGTTGTATCCTGGGAGAAAATCCAGGAGGAGGAGCCTATTGAGGAGGAGTTGAACTCCACCTACACCGACGGTGAATCACCATCCTCACCCCCCCAACGTAAGCCAGTCGGCAACTTTAACCTTACCTTCAATGCTGCCTCTTCCTCCCCCGTCTTCCTGACTCGCAAGGCGGTTAGATCTCTGAAGCAGAACATAAGGAAAAACCAAAAACTCAAGTTCAAGATTATGAGGTGTCGCTCAGAAGTAACCACTGAACTCGGTGAAAGTGAAAGTGCAAGTGCAAGTGCTGCAAATGATGCTGCGGCTTTCGAGGACACTATTGAGGTATCCCTGGACAAGCTTCTTGTAGATGGCACCACTAGTCTTGAACTTATTGGCTCTCTCTCGACGAATGAGAATTCCCTCGTTTCCGTCCTGCTCTCTGTTTCCTCTCCTCTGGTAGTTTCCGCCACGAATCCTTCTTTCTCGCCCTCCTCCGTCTTCTCCCCCGCCTACAGGCGTCCTCCCTTCGTAAAATTTAAAAAGAACACCAGCCGCGACATGTATGCTGAAATGGCAACTCAGCTCGATTCCACCATTTCCACTCTTGTGGAGAACTATGCTCAGCTTTTTCTCCTGAACGAAACCGCATCGGCAACGTTTACGAAGGAGGAGAAGATGAAGCGCTTGTTGTACGACCTAAATAGAACGGGCTCGTACTACAAAATCAAGGAGAGCTTGAAACCGTGCTTGCAGAGAATTGTCGCAGTAAGAGACGGAAGAGCTCCCGACTTTAACTCTCCGGCAGGGAATGTTTATGTTGGGGAGCTTTTTGAGTTCCTGCTCAGCGAAATTAACAACTCGCTGAATAGAATGTTCGTCACTGAGTGTGTCATTGAGTCAAGGGAGTCTATTCAAAACGACATTTGCATTGCGAGCAACATACCCGAAAAAATCGTAAAGCTCAAGATGTTGGCGGAGGATGCAGAGGGGAATGCGAGGTTTGGGTATGCCGAGGAGATTTACGGGAAGCAGATTGAGATGGCGAAGATTGAGGCAAACAACGAGCGTCATGGTTGGCGAACACTCCAGAAGGCGCTCTCTGCCCACGCCGAATTTTGCCTCACCCGCGACGACAGCAACACTAAATACCTTAACATTGCAAAGCAGTCTCTGGAGGACGCGCTTTCCTTGTGTCAGACTGACGTCGAGAACAAACTCCTTCTTGCCGCGATCTACCTGGAGTGCAGCAATTTGAAAGAGGCAAAGGCGGCCATTTCAGAGCTTTACGCTCAGCAGCTTCCCCGCGACGAGAACAACGACGGCTACGACACAGACACCTTGGCCAGCGAGTCGGGCGACAATTCGACCCTTTTGGCCGTCTTCGAGGCAATTTTACACCACCAGAAAAATGAAGTGCAGGCGAAGAGAATGTGTCTTAGGATAGCCGAGAGAAGCGCACAGAAAAAGGTTTCCTCCACGAACAACGGTCGCCACACCATCATCTCCTGTCTCGAGGCTGCCGACTACTTCCTGCAGTACAACTTGTGCATTTCCGCAGGTTTATGTATTTCATGGTCTCAAGCACTGATGGACAGTGCGAGGTTGAAATGCGAGGATATTGGGTTGCCAGAGGCAACTCCAGGGAGCATCAGTAGGAGGATGTCTGTCGCGCAGGCCAACTACCATTTCCTCATTGGGGATCTTAAAAAAGCAAGAAAAATTGCCATGGAAGCGGAGAAGCGGAATAAGGGTCACTTCAATGCAGGCTCAGTCTGCATGGTCCTTGCCCACATTCTGCTACAAAACGGAGAGAAGGAAGAGGCCCTTATCAAGTACTTGATCTGCTTAGAACTGATCGAGAAGCCAATCCCGTTTAAAATTTACTGCAACGCCGCCAAGCTGCTAGTCGAGTTTGAGCGCTACGAAGAGGCCAGGGAGATATACTTCCAGGCGGCGGATACTTGGAGGTACAGCAGTGTTTGGCTTGGTATTGGCAGCACGAGTATCAAGCTTGGGTACTTGGAGGATGCTGAGGACGCCCTGCAGGAGGCGAATGGGGCCGATACGCACGATGACAAGGTGTGGGGTTACTTCGCAATTGTTTGCCTGATGAGCAACTCCCAAGGAAGGCTCAAGGAAGCCAACAACGCCTTGACACAGGCTCTCCGCCTGAATTTGAGCGACGTAGGTATAATCCGAGAGCTCGGGGAGCTCTTCTTGGCCATTGATCAACGGGTGCAAGCTGAGCATTTATTCGCGAGAGGGATTCAAATAGAGGGCGGGGAGGTTGGAGAATTCGAGTACAAACTGGGGACTTGCCTGGAGAAGCAGAACGAGTACGAGAGGGCCCTCGCAATTTTCGATACAGGTGCCAAGTTTGAATGCGGGACAGAGGGGGCTGGATTTATTGCCAAGTGCGCTTCGTGCAAATTGTCCCTCAAATCAAAACTTGGGCATATGAAAGATTAATAAATTAACTGTCCTACTTTTCCCACAGTTTGACTTTGAGTTGATTATAAATGTCGTGGAACTCGTGGAACGCGCTATCGATACTCTTGTAAATGTACGACTTTTGTCTGGTTGCGTTTTCCTTGTATTTGGTCCAAAGCTTGCCATTGCTGTTGCTGTCTCCAACAACGCTGACTCTCTCGTTCATGCCTCTGCCAACGTTAAATGCTAAAATGCTGTCCTTACTTTTGATGTCGCTCGCAAAGTCGTAATGCGGAATTGTTATTTTGGTGTTCTGCAAATCAATTTCGAAGAGGCAATTGCTCGCAACTTCTTTTTTCGAGTTGGTGTCGGTTTCGGTGTCGGTGTCGGTGTCCGTGTCCATAACCCCCCTTTCCGCCCCCGCCTTCGCATCATTTTCCATCTCCGCCTCCTCTCCGCAAGACCTAGGAATAAACTTGTACTGGACCAAGAATTCTGGCAACACGTAATTTTCGTTCAATAGCTTATATTCCTCCTGTGAAGGACTGTAAATGCTATCATAGCAGTCATCCTGCACAGGGGGGAAGCCCTTGGTGTTACTGTTTTTTGAAGTAACTAGAATCTTTCCAATCATCACCCTACACAGGGCCAAGAACCGAAAATTGCTACTATTGTTGTCGCCATTGTGACTTTGAGAAATGAACTCTCGGTCCTCCTCTAAAGTGCTGTGCCGCGAGAAACATCGCGGGAACGGTATCGCGCTGCCTCTGTCAACTGCTTTCCTGGCATACCCAGCGCTGGAAGCATCAAGATTAGTTGAACTATTTGTGTTGCTTGTTTTGGAATATTTGTTGATTAAGTTGTCAGCAGCCTGGTACGTGTCGTACCACGTGTCCTGAAAAGCATGCTGCGCGCTTGAACCATCTTTTGGTCTGCCATTAACTCCGTAAACAATGGACGTCTCTAAACAGTCGATCGGCACACGGCAAAATAGCCCCTTGACTTTTCCAGGATCCGAAGTTGCCGCACTGCTTTGAAACGAGTCTAGAAGAATTCTGTTCTCAATCTTGTAGACGTTCTGAACCTCCACACCGGTGTACTTTGCATCCTTGGCAGAAAAGAAGTCCTTTTTCACGTTTTCAGTGGCGGCCCTTAAACATCGTATGTACTGCGGGTGGTTTGGAGTCAGCTTTTTCACAACGATACTAATTGTGGTGGTTAATTGATTCGTTGTTAGAGTTCTCTCCAGGAAGAGAGGACAAACAAGTTAATCTGCTCTCACCTTCCCCTAGTCTCGTGCTCAATGTGCAAACAAAACAAGGCCATCCTATGACTCAATTTCATGTGGTGCACTTGCTCACCGACCAACTTTGTCTCGTACTGCAACCGCTTTGTACCCAAGCCCTGTTCCGCCTGCAGAAAAATCGGTTTTTGTTAGTTAACAAACCCCCACAAAAATTCGAATGAGTGGTAAAATCAAAAAGGAGGGAGAAGATCAATCGCACCTCAACAATCTTCAAAAACAGCAGAGACAGAGCTGTCAGATTTGACTGCAACTTCTTAATCAAATTCTCCATTCGTGCTTGCTTCCCTTCATCAGACTTTATCACATTGAGCATTCTTATCGTTGCTTTGTCATGGCAGTTTTTATGATGCTGGTGAAGTAAGGAGACTCGTCGCTCATGACGTTCTTTGTTATAAAGTCGTGCACTTCGGAGGAGGGCTATTCCGTCAGGTTCTTCAAGGGTAGCGGCAGCAGGAGAAAAAATGCTCATGAGTTCAAAAAATTGCAATAAAAATTGCAAAAAAGATAAAAAGTTGAAAAAAGAAAAAACACAAAATGAAAAGCCTTGGGCCGTACATTTCTGTTTCCGGTTTTAACCTAGTCATATTTTTCCAAACCATAGTAAGCGTCATTTCACATTCATAAATTGAAACAAGACTCACTTGTTTTGTTGAAAACCGCAATTAAAATTAAGTCGCCAACATGAATCATTTCTCGAATACCGCAAAATTGGCCCTAATACCTTTGGCCAAGAGAAAAGTTATCACTTCCATTATCGGTGTCGTGCTTTTGCTGCAACTTATATTACATTTGAAAATGTCAGGCTTAATTTCAAGCGAAGTATCAACTCCAAGCCAGATTCATCCTTTCAGAAAAACGGCTCTAAAGGATGTCTACACTGGGCCAGAGTATGCACCTCTTATGATTGGGATTGTGTGTGATGCCGAAAGCATCTGGACCCTAGGAGTAGTGGCATTTGAAACTTGGTTGAAGGATATTGAGTACGACTTTCGATTTTTCATTGGAAAAGATGCAACACACATTCCCGAGGCGCTAAGACCTTATACTGTACAGCTTTCTGCTCAAGATGGTTATCCACCGAGGGAGAAGGTATTTCAGATGTGGCAAACCCTCCATGACGATTTTGGTGGTTACAAATGGTACATGAAAGTTGATGTGGATGCATACATAAATGTTCAAGTCCTTCACTTGTTGGTGAGCGACCTAATAGCAACGAATAGCACAGAAGGCTACCTAGGAAAGGCTGGTAATGGCAGAAATTTCGAGCGAGCACAGCTTGGTCTAAATGGCCCTTATTGCATGGGAATGGGTTATCTAATGGGGCACTTTACCTTGAATCAACTTCGAAGTGAGCTTGATTGGTGCTTCGAACATCCACACTCACAACATTCCGACACCGAAATCGGTAATTGCAACTTTCAAGCCTCGAGAATTACTTGTGTCGACGCACTCATGCGGAGTTCCGAAGCACAGATGTTCATAGATTTTTCCTACAACTATGAGAAATCTGGATTAATTACCAGTTCTGAGTTCAAACAGCATAACGACGGGCAAATGGTATCCAACCACGATTTTTTCTTCGGCGATCCATTGGGGGCTCTTCTTGTCCACCCTCTGAAGTCACCAGAATCTATTCGAACCCTTCACAACCAGGTGCGACGAAATTTACGGCCAATTATTGCGCCTCTGTGGACATCTGCAGCCGGTTCAAAGCCCCTCTACTTGCGACCAGGCAATAAGAAATCGAAAGGGAATGCTGAGAAACAGGCTCTAGATTTTTTGGACAGAGCATGTGTCCACAACCCAACGGTACAAGAGATTGAGACAGGGCTTTTGATTCCTGAGTGTGCACCTACGCCACCTAGTTCATTTCCCTCTCTATCGGCCATAACAACATTTGTGGTGAATTTGAATCATAGGAGAGACCGCTATGATTTGATGGGAAAACGTTTCGCAAAGACTGGGTTAATGATTTCTCGCTTCGAGGCAACAAACGGACACATTATGTTAGCAGGAATGGAAATGCCAGATGTGGTTCCTATTAATGAGGGAAGCAAGACCAGAAAAATGACTATTGGAGAGATGGGTTTACGTGACACAATGCGAAAGCTTTTTGAGCACGCACTCAAAACAAATATCGAAAGACTTCTCATTCTGGAAGACGACGTGCTTCCACATAACAACTTTGGCGAGGAGCTTTTGAAGATTCTAGAGAACGACCGATGTGGCGGGCATTTGTTTTCGGACAAGGAAGGTGGGACGCTTCAACTTGGGGCGACCATTTGGAGCAAAGGTGCCTGGAATGTAGTCGACAATGATTTGGCGAAGGCGAGGGACGCTTTAGGAGAGGAGCCTCTATGTTTCAATTCTTACGTAAGTGTCAGCGGCGCTTTTGCTGTCATCTTCCATCGCAACACTTTCCAAGAAGTCGTTGATTGGCTCAATTTTGGGCCAACGCAACCCTGGGACTGGGTGTTTGGATGGCTTGCGAAGAAAGGGTACATCACTAGGGCAGCTTATCCGTTCATTGTTATACCTGATATTACCGGTGAATCTGATGTTGACAACAACCGGGGGCCATTGCAGCATGACATGATGGCGCGTGCTTCAATACACCGATGGCACCAGGGCAGTTTCAAGGAATCAAAAGAAAATGAGATAAAGCATGAAGTTTAAAACAAACGCCCCTTTTTCTTATTTATGGTATGAAGGTTTGAATGGGCTTTGGGGTGTCTGAGCGAACTTACTCTCAAATAGAATTGTCAGGTCAATTTTGCTTTTTCAGATCATGTTCAAATGTAACAACACGAACAATCGAATGGGCAATCCCTTGTATTCCCAAAATCTTTATTGTTGAAGAGGTGTGCCTTGAATATTTTTAGGCCTCCCTCATCACGCCTACCAGTCCATCCATCATTATTAAACTTCCCACCCAAACCATCATCTACCCAAACATTCGCCTGGAGATTTTTCACATCAGTTCTATCGCCCACCAACATCTTCTGTTGCTGTCTTTCATTAACAATCTCTTTCGACTTCTTTGCTTTTATAGCAAACTCCATTTTTTTGGTCTTCTTTTGTTGGAAGATGTCGTCTATTAGGCCGGACTTGGGTCGAAGGTTGGAGTTTGAATTGAGCACCTCTGAAAGCTCCTTCTTGTTGAATTTAGGTTTGATAATAGACGTAGTGGTAGTGAGTGAGGTATTCTTAGTAGTCGAGGAACTGGTAATCGTCTTTCTCTTTTTATTCATTTTCGAAGGGTTTGATAGGTTGTGTGCGGTCTCGAGCTCATACGCCGTGTTGGCGGCTCTCTTGTGGCTTGTTCTACCCATGCTGTATCTATTGTTTTTTTTTATTTTTTAAAAATCCAGTGAGAGAGCACAGGCGCAACCTTCTTACCTCAAACACCTTTCAGAGGAGTAGACAAAGTCCCAGCTATACAATGTACTTGGTATTATCCCCCAGCATAACCAAAATTCCAACGAATCCATTTTCACGAACATCAAGTGTTGTGTCTTGTGGGTACTTTGCTATCAATGCGGGCATCAAATATGAGGAGGTTGTTGTGTTTGACTCGATTCAATCCTCTACTGATTTCACCAGCACTTTCGTAAACCTATCGCCACTCGAAACATCGATACTGAGTGATTGGATGGTTACGATTGGACCCTGCGAAATGGTTGTGAACAATGAGAAGAATGAAGTTGTGAAGCAATTGTTAGTTCCTTTTCCTTCAACCTTCAAAATCTCTCGCACGACATCTTCCTCGACAAATGAGGTGTTTTTTGAGTTTCACCAATACTCGCCTCCAATTCCGTTACCAAAACTGCAACAGGATATTTTACTTGACAACAACAATTTGCTGGCTGTAGCAGTTCTTGCTTGCTGCAGTGTATTTTTTCTGTTGGTGGCTTTTTTCTATGTTCTCCGGTCAATGCCTGTTTCTTCAACTGAAACAACAAAATTGAAATCGCCCCAAAAATTGTATCCAATAGCAGACGAGCAAAGCAATTTTGTTTCAGATTACTGGTGAGATATTTGATGGTAAGGAGATTGAAGATTTATTATTTTATTTTGAAACAGCTGATTTCCCAGCTCTCATTTTTTCCACGTATGTATCAGCCATGACCCTGAGAAACTCCTGCAAATTATCGTTGCCAATCAAATTTACAAAATCGTCACTTTTGCACAAAAGAACGCTCAGCCCCAACGCCTTGTCATAGTAATTTTCGGCATCATCAAATTTATCCTGCGTGTACAAAAACCGCCCTACACAATCGAAGATGCTGTGTGTCATGGACAGGGTTAGCGGAATGACGAACCTCCGCACTCTGTCAATTTCGTCAGTTCTATTTGCGTTTTCCTCGAATGCTCTGATTTCGTCGTCACCCATGTTCAAGAAACCACCCTCAAACTCCAAAGCTTCCATCATCTTCCTCTCAGCCATTTGTGCGTAGGTTAGCACCTCTTCAATTTGCTCGCTCAGTTTCTCCGCCAATTTTCTGCTCTCCAGTTTGCTGTACATTTCTCTCTCTGCTGCGTTCAACTTGTTCGATTTTTGTTTGTTGTTCGAGCTATTGTGGCTGCTATTACCCTCGCTATTCAGCACTCGGATGTTTGTCTCAACATCACTCAGAACGGATCTAAAATCCTCGAAGGCACAATGGCTCTGCAAGAAAGCACGGTAGCATTTGTGCTCGTTCACGGTGCTGTCAACCGTCGCTGTTAGCTCTGGCTCGACGCCAGTCAGCAAGTTGGCCCATTCATAGTCGTCGCCCACTCCGCTCTGCGACACTAAATTTTTGGCAATTTCCAGCTTGTTTTCGAGTAACAGAGATCTCAGCAATCCGTTCGCGTGCATGATTCCGAAGAACTCGTATCGGCCGTCTAGTCCACCGTAGCCAAAGCTGAACCAATTCAGGGCGTGAAGCTGCAACGACGAAAGAGTTGAATAAGTTAAAACTGACAGAGGGCAATATTAACGCAAAAAAAAAACTCACCTTCTTCCCATCCTCGCAGTCCTCGTGGCTAATAATCCCCCAGCCAACGTTCCTGAGAATGTCCAGGACCGTTTCCTCAAAATAGAAATTACCAAGGTTCAAAACCGTCAGTCTTTCCTGCGGGTCTTCAACAACAAGCAAGAAGCTGGTGTATTCTTTGATGCACAGCGCCATGGGGAGTAGACTGCAATAGAGTGCAACCAACTTTATTTCCCTCACTTCAACCAGGTGCTCTACATACGCAATAATCAAATCATTCATTTCTGTGCTCGGGGTCAGCTCCCTCTCCACTCTGTTGAAATAAATTACCAGGTGAACGGAAAATCTCAGCAATTCAATTCCCATCTCGTTTGTCCCTAAAAGGCCCCACATGTTTCTGAAGAACTCGCAGATACTCTCTCCGCCCTTAATAACAGCCGCAATCGCCAAGTAGTAGGGGTCAGATGCCGCGCTGCTAACCTCCTCATACTGGGAGTTGGTCAATTTTTCGAAAATGGAAATTTCGTCAATTTTTGTCAAAGACTCAGTAGCTGCCAATTGCTCAAGCTCCTTCTGGGCCAAACTGTTGCCTGATCCCGAGTAGGGAAATTTGTCAGCCACCTTCCTCCTCAAGCTGCTGTGGAGAGTAATTGTTTCGTCGATGGAGCGCTGATTCAGAGCCCTGAAGTAAATCCAAACCCCATCCAACCAGGTTCGCATGGTCGGAGATTGCAAGAGGAGCTCATGATCGTTCGCGAGGGACGCATAAATTGCGCTCTCGTAAATGGCAGGATCGTAGGTGCTGTCTCCCACCTTTGCAATGCCTGCAATATCCGTTATTTTTTGCATCTTTCTGCCAAGTTCCCAGCAATGGCGGCGCCACAGGGGAAAACAGGGGTTGCCAAGATAGTTCAAGTTTGCATCACTGCAGCAGTTACTAATCTCCAGCTCGCTACCCCCAAGCAAAGTTGCAGCGCGCCAAGGCTGGCCGCTGTCAACGCACAACTTGGCCGAATTTCCGACCTGACCAGCTCGAATGAAAAGCAGGCAGGACTTGAGCATCGCAGCCTCATCGAACGCGTCCGTCTCATCCAGACTGGGCGGGAGGACGCTGTTCTCGTTATCGTAGGCACGGAGAGGAGCATCTGGGTCAATCGTTTTGTGGGCGGAAGTATTGCTATTGAGCCTTTTCAGAGTGCAAGGCCACATCTCATTTCGCTTTGGAATCACACTTGGCCGGAGGAAACTTGTACTCTCAGAGGCAGTGTTTTCGGCCCAGGTTATTATGGACGAGCGGCGGCTGAACGTGAAGCTCTCCGACTGCACGGCTTTAACAACACGAGCTGGAGTGGCCTGAAGGTTGGAACAGGCGGAAAGCATCATCTCAAAGTTGGAGTTTGCTGATGCAGACGAACGGTCGTTGTTCGATAAATGATCCAACGAGGTTGACCTCAGAGCTGAACACAGGCTCCACACATCTCGCTCCTTGCAAGCCTGAGACTTCGTCTGGGGCGTACTGTTGTTGGTACTGGAGTACTTGGAATTTGAGGAAGTTGCAAGAGCCGACAAAAATACCACATCAAAGTTGGTGTTACTCTCACTTTGGCTCTCAATTTGGCTCTCAAAAGGCAAAGAAGAGGACGTCCGATGGTGATGAACGAACGCTTTCAGGCTATCGTGATAGTACTTCTCTTCACCTCGATTGCTGAAACGAGTCAAGGCGAACCCGTTGGGGTTGGGATTCAAGCAGCAGTTCGACAAGGATTTTGTCTTGGTTTCGGTAGAAAATACTTTCTCGTTGGAGGATTTTGCCGGTAGCAAAAGAATCTCCGAAAGCGACTGCTGGTGGTCAACAATTTCTAAGGCAAACCTCATCCAATATATTATGCTTAAAACGTGTGGAAATTGGTGAAAAGTTTTCCAAAACTTTTTGTTTGTGGTTGGCCACAGGACGCTTTTACTATGAAGACAGCAAGCTTGACGACAGTTGGCGAGAGCACAATGTTAAGACCCACGCCTTGTCGATCACAGAGGAACACGCTGAAACACTTCGACTACTGCTGGTGAGCAAACCACAGCTCATCCTGTGCGAGATTACGTTTGATCTTGCCATCAAGTGTTGGGTGCTTTATATTGAATCAGTTGTTAACCGTTGTATGCGATATCGCCTGCACTTGACCAGGCAAGCCGTTCAGGTCGTGCCGCAGCAGCTTGATCCGGCCAAGAGATTTAAGCGTATCTCATGGCACTGCGAGTGTTGATTACGGACCCCAACCAGCTTGTCTTTG
>Ga0114994_10001996_pt1 | contig 14790 bp, 12 predicted proteins | sample ArcticOcean_MG_C_9_FD_87043 | JGI IMG/M metagenome (GOLD analysis project Ga0114994, IMG submission 87043) | Marine microbial communities from western Arctic Ocean - ArcticOcean_MG_CB2_152 | ecosystem: Environmental > Aquatic > Marine > Oceanic | place: Arctic Ocean: Canada Basin | collected... | reverse complement strand
TCTCCCTCCCTCTTTGGCGCTCCTCGTCCCGGCGGTCGCGCATCTTTTTTACCATCTTCGGGAGATTTCGCGACCGCACGATGCGCTTGACCTGGGGCATGTGCGCGTGGCGCTCAATCAGTTTTGCTCTATAATCGACGGCCTGGGCTTCTCTCCTCGAGACAGGGCCTAAACGCGACGAGGCCCGGGCCTTCCATACTCTTAAGTTGAAATCTTCGGAGGCCGTTAAAACGAACGTGGCGTCCGCCGTGTACCGTACGCCACTCAAAGCCTGCATTCTGGAAGTGTGGTACACGTCCCTGGATCGCCCCGCATCACTGCCGCGACTCGGGAACAAGCGCACCGTTCTATCGGTGGACGCCGCAGCAAATTCTTTCCCGGTCGGCGCGAACGCCACATCTACAACGGCAGAAACGTGGCCCTCGTGCACCATGCGCGGTCTTTGTAATTTGCGACAGTCGAAGGTGTAGCAGGCGTGGTCTTCGCCCCCTACCACAAAACATGTGGGTTCCCGCGGGTTCCACGCCACCGCTCTACAGGGACTGGACAAGATGACCTTTCGCAGCGGCGTCGGCGCCCGGCTATCGAACAGTGTGGCTGCGCGATCTCTGGACGTAGAAACCAATAAAGACGGCTCGGCCGGGTTCCACCGGGCCCTAAACACGCTGTCCGAGCCCCAGGTCCACTTCCGCACCGGTTGGCTGCGCGCCGCGTCCCACAGCTCCACCAGCCCGTCGGCACCCGCGGTACAAAAAGCGCCGTTCGTCTTTCGCGCCCAGGACGCGTCCACGTCGTTGATGGCGCTACTGGAGGTCCACGTCTCGAGAGGGGGCTTGGCCTCCCCTAATGCGATTTGCGTCCGCTGGCCCGTACTCTGAGCCACCTCGAGCCGCCACCGCTTGATGGAGCGCTCGCCGCAGCTCAATACATCACTACCCTCCCTTGTGAGGGTGAGCCCTTTCACGGCGCCCACGTGGGCCGCGCCACTACTCCAAACGCACTGCCTCGAGGCCAGGTCCCACGCTCTTATCTCTCCATCCGCACCTCCGGTAACACACTGCACCAGGACGCCTCGTCGCGGCACGGCCAGCGCCGTCAGCGCGTCGCTGTGCCCTTCCAGCGCACACACGAAGGGCTTGGCCATCATCCGGTCCAACTTGGCCGCCACGACCGCGCGCTGGTACTCTCGCGCCGCTGCGAAGGGGTGGTGCTTCGGGTCCAAATTTCTTCGCGCCAGCTTCGGGTCGGCGCCGTTGATCTCCCGCTTGGCGCTGCGCGCGATGACCTTGACCTTCATGGTCGCGTGACGGCGGTCGGCGCTACGATTGCTTCGCTGGCGTGCTGCTGAGGGCTGCAAGTGCTGGGTGCACACAGCTCACTCTGGAGTGCTGCGTGTGCAGCTACCGAGTTTACACTTTGATTGCAAAGCGCTGCAGGTGGTTTCGCGACAGATGGCCGCGCAGAGACCCTCCAGGCAAAGCGTCGCCCTGAATCTGCGTGCGGGTATAGCGCTCTCCGAATGAAATTTCAGTTGGCAGTCCGCGGGAGTCCTCTCTGGCGCCTGCGATCGCGTGCGTGGAGCGGTTGCGCAGCGTCGCAGACAGTGTCGTGGGGGTTTCGCAGCCTTGGATCGGACTTCGAGTCTTAAACTACCGCTGTCTCAGCCGCTCGTGCTTTTGCAACTAGGACGTCACGCAGGACGAAGGTTCAGTACGTCTCCTCGCTGCTGGCAGCAATTTGACGCGCTCAAATTGAGCACGAGCAAAATAAGCTGCCATAGAAGACCTGAGCCGTAGATAAAATTAGTTAAGCAGCAGCACGCTAGAGCAGAAGATGCGTCTCCTCGCGCTGACGCTCACCACGGCGGCGCACGCCTTCGTCACGACGACGCCAGCGCTGCGGCGGCCGACGCAACTCCACGTCGCCACGAGCAGCCAGCCCAAAGACGCCGCGCGGCTGCAAAAGGTCATCACCGGCCGCGAGAGCGAGGTGAAAATGAAACAGGCCATGGTCAGCAAGCTCGAAATCGACCTCGCCAACGCGCGGGAGGCCCAGCGCGTCGCGGAGGAGGAGCTGCGGAGCGCGAAGCAGGAGCTCGCCGGCGTCGTGCCCATGAACAAGAGGTCGCGGCGCGAAGAGGTCCCCATCAACATGAATGTGGACTCCTTCGTCCAGGAGGCCGCGCGGAAACGCGACGCCGCCGCGGCCGAGCGGCGCAGTCGAGACGAAGCATCGGCGGAACAGCGGTTCCGGGAGGCCGCGGCGCGGCGCCGGGAGCGCGCGACGGCGCGGAGCGCGCGGGACGTCGAGCAAGCGAAGCAGGTCCTCGCGCAGGACGCCGAGAAAGAGTTGTACGGCGAGACGTTGTACGATTTGCTCGGCGTCGCGCGCGACGCCGACGCGGCCCAAATCAAGCAAGCGTACCGGACCGCGGCGGCGAGCTGCCACCCCGACACGAACTCGTCAAACCCCGAGAGGTACGCCCGCGTCCAGGGCGCCTACGACGTCCTCAAGGACGCGGCGGAGAAGAAGCGGTACGACGCCGAGCTGGACCTCGACACGTTGATCGACGGGAGCGTCTCCTTCGTCGCGAGCGTCGTCGATAGCGCCGGGGCGTCGCTGCAGCCGGAGGCGGAGGACGGCGCGTGCGACGTGTCCAATACGTCCTTAGCGTGCCAGTTCGAGCGGCGGGCCGAGGCCTGTCTCGAGGTGTTCTCCGGCGAGCACATGGTCCTGCCGTCGACGGGCAGCCGCATGCGGATCACGCCGGACGGCTCCATGTTAGTCGTCCGGCAGACGGCCGTCGAGCGGTTGCTGCGGAGGGAGGAACTTTCGTACAACATTACCTCCCTCAAATTAGCGACGCGGTCCCAGGACGTGCTGACGCTGGGCTTCCTAGACGCGACGGAACTGCGGATCCTCTTCGCGTCCCATGAGGAGGCGGAGGCCGCGCTCCTGCGCCTCGCGCGGGACGTCGTCGCGCCCCTGAACGAATTGCGGGCCAAGGCCGCCGCGCCGGGGGCCATCGGAGCGCTGGGCGGCCTGGCCATGGCCGGCGCCGCCGGGCTGGCTTTCGCGGGTATCTTAGAAATAGAGACGGCGATGGCTACGGCCGGCGCGGTGGCGGCGCTGGGCGGGGCCGTCGCGTCGTCGGTGGCGGCTGAGGTGTCGTCGAAGCAGGAGCCGGAGCCGGACGCGTAAGGTTTTGAGTGTACTTGTTCCCGTCGCGGTGCCGAATCCGGTTCCCTAAAAGGCGCTCTTTTTAGAGCCGCCCCCAGTCGTCTCCAGCCGTCTCCAGCCGTCTCCAGCCGTGCCTAGGTGACCCTTTGAGACTTACCGCTCCGATGACCCTCACGTGATTTTGCACAAGCCAGTTTGACAAGCGAAGAATAAGTTTGGCTGCTGCAGAAACAGTCTATTTTAAGGGTGCATGAATCGCACGCCTCACGCAAACCTTGGACAAATACGCTGCTGCTGTAGCATCCGCAATCATGCGTCTCGTGATGGTAATGCTGTGTAGCACTGCAGCACTGCAAATGCCTGCGCTGCAGGTACCGTGGAAGCGGACCGCGCGCGTGCGCCAGGAGTCCGCGGCCGTGTCGAGCGACACCGTATTGAAGCATGGGTTAGAGGTCGCCATGCTCAAGACCGTCCTGGGTAGCAGCGCCGTCGACGAGAACGGCTGCCAGATATCGCGGACCAAGCAGGCGAAGCAATTGTTCAAACGGTATGGGGCGGCGTACCTCACGACGTCGATCTCACTCTCGCTGATCAGCTACTGGCTGTGTTGGTCGGCCGTCGGGTGCTGTCGAGCCCAAATAAAACCCTTTTTTGTGATGCAGATCGGCTCTCGGACTCCCTATGGGTAAGGGTTGAAGTTGGTTAGTCGCCTATAGCGCATGCGCAGGAGCTTGGGGCAATCCATGGCTCTCAAAGCTCTGGAACTCCAAACTGCCTGACAATGCTTGAGTGAGCTGGACTGCTGAGAGAATTGGTAGATATGACCCAAGCGCCAGCGTATGCGGTGTAGGCGATTGCGAACGTCTATCTACGGACCCTAAGCGACCCTAGAGAGACCTCTGGACCACGAATCGACCGCGTTCCACTGGGACGACTGACCACTTTGGCACCGTTCAACACCGCGATTCCAAAAATTACCTTTTTACACCCCCCAGTAAGTGTCTCATCGATCTCTTTGGACCAGTACCTAACCGAACGATACCCAGACGGCTGCATGCCGCGTTTCATCCATCATCTCAAAAGCACTATACGGGTTTCGCAAGACGCGCGTGCCAGAGCAGCGGAGGGCTGCATTCGGTCTCTGGGACTGTACTACAACAGGTTCACACGCATCTGTGCTTACGCGTTGCCAACTCGTGCGCCTCAACCGCTGCTCACGCTTCCCACGCACTGCCCACATTCATACACTCTCTCTGAGAGCTAACTTACACGCGCCGCCGTCGCGCACACCAACCGTGGACGCTGCCGCCGCGCACGAGCAACCATTACGGATCTGCAAAAAGACGCCAAGACACTGGGGTTAAAGAGCCCGGTGGCCACCCCGGCAGCCGTGCGTGCGGCATACCTGCGCAAGGCCAAGGCGTCGCACCCGGACGCTGGCGGCTCGACCAAGGCGTTCCAAGACGTGCAGTCGGCGTTCGAGCGGCTCGGCACGCAGCGGCGAGCCCAGGCCGCGATCGACGAGCGCTTCTACGCGCGGCGCTCCAACGACTTCATCGACCGCATAAACCACCGCCTCTCGCGGCCGCTCGGCAACCTCGTGCCGACGCGCTACAAGATCGCGTTCCGACTCGGCGCCCTCGTGCTGATTCTCGGCGGCGCCGTCATGGATCGAGCATCGGACAAACCGTCTAGAGAAAGATGACGTTCCGTCGCGTGGCCACGCTCGTGGCCGCGGCGGCGGCTCTGATACCCGTCGAACGCTTCTGCCTACAGCACGGCTCCCGCGCGAATGCTTTCTCGGCAGCTTTTGATAGCGACCTGGAGCGGCATCTCACGGATGAGGGCTTTCTTGCGTTCGCGCGGCACGCGCCCACGCAGACGTCGGTGGCGTTTTTCGATCCCGTTTGTGATGAAAAGCATCTACCGGCGGTCCTCGACTCTTTTGTGGAGCGCGAGAAGCAACGGGGACGAGTATCCTTCTGGAAGATTTCGACCGAAACGGCGCGATACCTCTGCGAGGCCCACGGCTTCGCAGCGGCGCCGTACGGCACCGAGCACGCGTTGGACGTGAGTGACGCCATGCGCCGCGGGTCCCGGAGCCTCCGGCGGGACGTGAACAATGCGCGCCGCCACGCTCGCGTCGAAGTCGTCGAGACGTACGACGCCACCCTGGAAACGTGCGAGAGACGATGGCTCGCGGCGCGCCCTCAGTCCCGCCTGATAAGGCGCGCGACTCGCTGCTGCTGCGCCGCGCCGGAGCCGTATTGTACAAAAGTGAGAGCCGTCGACGCGGCCGGAGCGACGCTCGGCTGGGTGGCATTCGACCACTGCTACCGCGACGGCGCGTTGGTCGGCGCGGGCCTCTCCACTGTAAGGTGGGACCCGCACGCCCCAAAAGGCCTCCCAGCACTTCTAGCAGTCGACGGGGCCGCGCTCGTCGCCGGAGACAGGATCCGCCTCGAGCTGGGCGAGGCGCCCCTCGCACCCCTACCGCGACATCTGGCCGCGGACCTTCCGCCGCTGCCCTTCGTCAGCGGTATCACGCGGCTCGTCTACGACCGAGGACGCCGCTTGTACGATGCCAGAGGCATCTCGGCCTGGAAGCGGAAATGGCGCGCCGACGAGTCAGCCCTGTGGATCTGTTGTTATAATGACCCGCCTCTGTTGGAAACGGCCGCAGCGCTGGCGCTGATCTACGACGCCGGGGCTAGGCGACGCCCCGGTGGCGTAAAGCGGGGACGCCATCGGAAATAATCTACGTTTTTTCTCGAGTTCTTACAGCAACCGAAGAGTCCCAATCTACGCGAGCTTCGACGACACGACCCCGAGGCCGCCGAACAGCACCGGAAACAGCGTCGCCAGCGGCACCGCGAGGAGCGTCTGGATCGCGACGTCGGCGACGCTGTCGTCGGGCAGCCCCGTCACGACGAACGCACCGCCCAACGACGCGAGCGCCAGGACGAAGTTGAGCGGCCCGAGGCCCAGCGCGAGCGAGACGACCGGCAGGCCCAGCGGCGCGAGCCGCACCAGGAGCGGCAACAAAGGCAGGATCTCGTCGTTCAGGTCGCCGAGCACGCCGACCAATCCGTTTTCCTCGGCGAAGAGGAGGATGGGCTCCAGGTCCGCGAGCTTGACGCCGGCGCGCTCGGCTTTGGATAAAAGACCCGTCTTCGCGAGCTTGGTTAACAACTGGGTCTCCTCGACGATCTCGAGGGTGTTGCCGATCTCCTTGAAGGGGTCGACGCCGCCTGTGTGGGTTTTTGTGAGTATTTTGTGCGGGCGAGGGCGATGTCGTACGGTGTCCTCTCAATGGCGGACCGGCGGCGTCTCTCTCATGCTAGCTGACGACCGGCGGCGTCAGACATCGGCTATGGGGTCGAAGCGTCAACTGGCGTTCCCCCATCCAGCTGGACAACTGGGTCCGACGTCGGAGGATCCAGCCAATTGGTAAAAAGCGCCGACGAGCGAGGGTTAAGCAATAGCGCACTTCTAGGATGATCAGACGCTGTTTTCTGACTGCCATACGGCTCAAGGAGGCCTTGCCTCGGCGTGAGCGCCACTGCAGGCGACGCCGTGGGAGGGGCGACAAACGCGGCCGCCTGGGACAAGACGACTGCGACCAGAGCGACTGCTCGCACCATATTTACAACAAGCAACACTCTCAACAATTCACAGCTGTCTGAGTTGCCTACAAGGCACGCTACAGGCCGATTGCGGTAAAAGGTCGGCGTCATAGGCGAGCATACTAGGAACCCGCACGCAAGCTACTAGCGCAACGACTCAAAGTCACGACCGACGGGCGCCGAGCGCTAGGATTTCACAAACACACCTCATCTTAGCGCCCCCGCCCCCTTCAGCCGCGGCACCAGTTCGCCCGCGGCGTCGAGCGGCGCCAAGCCGGGCGCGCCGTCGTTGAGGCCGCCAACATAATCACCAGCAATAAAGACGGCGGGCACCGAGGTCCGCCCCGTCCGCGCGCCGAGGCGGGCGCGCCTGGCGGCGCCGTCCGCGAGCTCGTCCAATTCCACGACCGTGTACGTCGCCCCCTTCGCGTCCAAAAGCTCCTTGGCTTTCTTGCAGAACGGGCATGACGTGAAGGAGTACATCACCACACCTCCCCTATTGACCTCCGACTCGATGGCGGCATCCACGGCGTCTTTGTCGAACTCCCCGGCGACCTGCTCCGCCACGAACTGCTTGAAGCCGCTCAGATAGCTCTGCGTGAAGGCCGAGAGTTTTTGTGTCCAGGAGTCCGCCTCGGCCCACTCGGAGGGCTCGCCGTCCCAGCCGTCCGCCTCCCGCTCCGGGAGGACGCCGACCTTGCGCGCCGCGGCCACGAGCGGCCCGGCGATGGGGTCCTTCGTGCCGAGCGGCGACGGCGCCTTGCCGGGCGACTTCTGCCGGGTCAGCGCGCCCGGGGGCCCTGCGCGGAACAGCTGCCGCACGCCCTCGCCCGCGGACACGTCCCAGGACTCCAAGTGTCTTGTCACGACGACCGTGCCATCGCGTTCCTCGAGCACGTGCTCCACGCCCCAGGGCCACGCTAAAACAGGGGACCAGGGCAGCGCCAGGCGCAACTTGACCATCAGCTTCGTTTTGTAGGAGAGCCCATCCAACGACGTGTCGAGCGGTCGTATTGAAGAGTCCGTGATGAAGCCGCCGGCCAAATTAGCGAGGTTGTCCTCGAAGCGCTGGCGGCCCGTGAACGAGACGAAGGGGTCCGCGAACTCGCAGTCTTCATCATACACCCCCGAACTCATTCGTCCCGTTAAAAAATAAGGTCCGTCGTCGCCCTCGTAGTCGAGCCGGATGCGCTCGACGGCCTCTTTCACAGATTTTGGAGCCGCGGTCTGGTCCGCCGGTGCCGGCGTATCGCCGAACGCGGCTTTGGCTTTCCCAGCGAGCTCGGCGGCGAACCAGGCGCCCTTCGAGGCGAGGTTCGGCTCCTCGGCGCGCAGCACGATGCCGTGTCGCGGCGATGGCGTGATGACAAATGCCTGAGACAGGCTGAGGATGCCGATGAAACGCATCGTTTAGACCTCCGTTTTGGTCTACTGGCGCGCAGCTGGCGGTCGCTGTTATGCTTTGCTAGTTGAAAGTTGACCGCTTACTGGTCACGCGGCGAGAAGTCACGCCTGATGTGGTCAATTCTATCTCACGGGTTTCTTCTAACTGCGCTGCGGCTTGAAGGCGCCGTACGCAGCGCCAAGGCAACCAGCGGTGCACACGGTTAGCCACAGTAAGCGATTACAAAGCATATACGTGCGCGAACCTTAAAACGCGCTCAGCGACTCGGCATTGGAAGCAACCGACCAACACGAGATGCGCCTCACCCTGGCCCTCTGCCTAAGCGCGGCCACGGCCTACACGCCGCCGCGGCGCACGCCGCGGAGCCCGCGGAGCCCGGGCGGCAAGAACCCGCCGCCGCAGCGGAAACGAGAACTCGTGGTGGAACCCTTGGACAGCTGGGGCGCCTTCGACGCCGGCACGCACCGGATGGGCTGCTCGACGGTGAGCTGGGGCGACCCGGCCAATGGCTTCACGAAGAAGAAGAAGACGTGGGGGGGCGCGTTTGGCCAGAAGGACTGCCGGCTGGCCTACTCGGAGCTGATGGAGGGCGGCGTGCGTGTCTTCGCGGTGCCCGGCGGGAGCGCGGCCATCGACGTGTTTGGGAAGGCCGTGAAGAAGGCCAAGGTTTTGGACCCGCCGAAGGTCGTGGCGTACTGCGCGCCGTCCCTGCGGGCGCGTTTTTTCGGGAATGACGAGAACCGGAAAAGGTTCGGCTTCGCTTCGGTTGCTACGACCACGAACGACGCGCTGGACGTCATGGGCGCTGCTTTTATTGATGCGTGTTTGGTGGGGCCCGCTTTACCGGGCTCCGCGAGCGGTGCGACGAAGGCGTTAGGCGCGTTGAAAAGTGCCAGCAACCAAATCGAGAGCGTCGGCGTGGCGAACGTGGTCGGCGGTGCAGCGTTGCGCTCAGCCTACAACGCCTTCAAACGGAAGGGCCTGCAGCTCAAGGTGTGCTACGTCGACTTTTCGCTGGTGGACAACCGGGCGCTGCGGGACGGCACGCTCGCCACGGCCAAGGAATTAGATATCACGGTCCTGGCGCGATCACCGTTGGCCAGTGGTCTTGGAAGTGGCGAGGTGACGGAGCGGAACCCGACGGGGGGGGCCGCCGGCGCGGCCCCGAAGTGGCGGCCGCGGGCGTTGCGCCAGCTCGCGCCGCTCCACGACGCCATTGAACAAGTCTGCGGCATGGTCCAGGCGCGGCGGGCGGACGACGAAAGAAATGTGGCGCAGAAGCAAGGTAGGGACGCGGGGAAACCCGAGAAGGTGACGCCCGTCCAGGTGGCCCTGCAGTGGGTCCGGGCCAAGGGCGCCGTGCCTTTACCCGCGGTGAAGACCCAGGCCCACGCCCAAGAGCTCTTGAAATGCCAGGGCTGGGCGCTGGAGGCGGCGGAGGTCAAGGTGCTGGACGCCGCGCTGCCGTCCTCGGTGCCCAAGTTCGCGCGGCTCCGGTAGGGTCTAAGTGTATCACTCTAAATATTCTGCGCCGGTGGCGTGGGGCGTGGCGTGCAGAGTCGGAGGTCGGAGGGTGCCCGGGCAAAGTGTTAATTCGGGTTTTCACCATCAGCGCACTTGCGTCGGCCGCCTTGCAACCAGTACCGGTCACTCTGCAGAGGATGAGTCTTGTCTTTAATCGAACGCGCCAGTGCGCGCCACGACGTGAACGCGTCAGACGTCCGAGTGGGCAAGACAGGCCGAAAATCATTGACCCAAAAAAAATGACCGAGAGGGTGAATAGCTAAGCGACGCACGGATGGCCTTCTTCAGCAGGACGTCGCACGACGACGACGAGGAGGACTCGGGCGACGACTGGGGTAGTAAAGGAATGCCCGGCCCGCGCGACAGCGCGCTCGCTCTGCCGATCACGCCGCTCAGTCCTAGGACGCCGATCACGCCGAAGGTCGAGGCCGCGCTCTCGAAGGGGTTCCTCGACGACTTGCGCGGGGGCCTCGACGAGCAAGCAGGCAACGATCTCGAGCTCGACGATAGTTGTTTCCTGTGGGTCGACGGCGCCAAGACGCTCAACGACCCCGAGGCTTTTGCAAATAGTTGTTTTCTGTATGACGGCGTCTCCGAGATGGAGTTCGACATCTCGCTCCTGGGCGACGACCGCGGCAAAATTGTGGCGGGAAATATGATCCGCCTCACGTGCATCCGCGTCAAGCCAGCGAGCGAAATGCCGCGCGTGGCCCTGCTGGGCTTCGCCGTGGTCACCTCGTCGTCGACGCCGCCGTCGGCGCTGCACACGGCGCTGCAGGGCGACTTCCCGCTGCAGGCGGAGTTCGACAGCTTCGGAGAGCGGGTCGAGGGCCTCGCTCTGGAACTCGCGCGCGGCCTCGTCCTGGCGAAGGAAGAAACGGCCGAGACGGACGAAGCGCGCCCTCGCCGAGCGCGACGCCCAGATCGCCGAACGGGACGCGCGCATCGCCGAGCTCGTCAATAGCATGAACGGCGACATGTCGCGCCGCGAGTCGACGACGGACGACATGGCGCAGGCCTTGATCAAAACGCGCACGTCGCTGGCCTCCCAGTCCTACGACTTCGACGCGGCGCGGCTCCGGGCCCGCACGGCATCACAGGCCCTGGAGGCCAGCGAGGCGGCGTTCGCGGCGCTGGCGGCCGAGTGCGACCGCCTCACGTGGGGGAAGTCGACGTCCCCGTCTCTAAATAAATACTAAAGTTAGAAACCGAGGAGGACGAGGGACACTAGGGTTGTATGCTGTCTTCACTCGACAACGTCTGTATAACCAAAATACTTAACATTCACAAGAGGCAAAATCGCGTCGGCGGCACGCGCAGGAGAGCCGGATGAATCACAACGCCGTCGCACAAGCGGCTCGGAGCGCACCAAGAACGCGAGGACCTGCGTCGGAAAATCGTAAGCACACTGGCAAAAGCACAGCCCACGAAGCGACAGCCGGAGCAGAACGCGTCGGATACAGATTTAGGTATGGATATAGTTGCGGACATGGCCTTAGTGGAGGCTCCCAATGACGTGCAAGTCGAAGATTTCGTCACACGCGTGTGTTGTCATGGAGAGATAAAGGACGCCGACGCGTACTCAACGAGTCCAGCGGTCGATCGCCGCGTACTCGACCGCCCGCGCGTACGGCGCCTCGGGCGGATCCTTGTCGTCCGAGAACATCAGGTCGAGATGGTGCGCACCCAACGGCAGGATCAGGGCGGCCACGTCTCTACGGGATGAGATGTTCCGGAGCCAGGGCCCAGTGTAGGCGCCCGGCCGGAGCACCGAGGCGTCGTCGTACACGCCCGCTCCGGACCAGGGGTCCAATAACCCGTTGGAGAAAATGACGTTCGAGTACCCCTCGAGGCTCCGCCCGCCGAAGAAGGCGTCGAGCCACCGGCTCCAGGGGTCCGAGGTCGCGGGGTAGCCCGAAAGGCCGGGCGGTGCGGCGCAGCCCTCACCAACGGTGCCGACGGGGCCCAGCGCGTCCTCTAATGAAGCGCCCTTTGCATGGTTCGGCGGCCAGTACAGACCGTCATCTCCGCCCTGGTGGAGGTAGTTCACCAAGTTCAGGTCGTCGTTGCACACCACCGGTTCCCAGGCGCTCGCGGGGCCGCCGGCGTACTGCGCGGAGCACGTGTCGCTCTTCGGCTCCACAGCGGGGCGGTAATCGTTCGCGACGCCGTTCGAGCTGTCGCACCGGCGCGGGTCGAAGCACGTCAACTGTTTCGTGACGTTGCACCAGACGCCCCAGGCGCCCCGCGCGCCGTCTAATAAGCGGCGGAGCTGGGGCATACTCTCCAGGTCCGCGGCCGTCGCGCGCGGGAAGAAGTCCGAGACCGTGACGTCCCAGCTCACATGAACAGAAGCGCCGTCCACGCTCACGACAAACTCAGCGCCGCCGCCGTGGACGGCGACGATCGGCGCCGCGAGCTGTTCGCAAGCGACCCGCGCCGGCCACGACGGCAGGGGATACTTGCCGGGGCCCACGGCCGACGTGATATAGGTGGAGGAAAAGGGGTAGTTCGCCTCCGCCACGTCGAAGAACACGCCCTGGACCGCCTCCGCCAAGCGCAGGCCGGCCTCCTGATCCGTCCCCAGGGTCCCGGGGCAGAGCCGGAAGCGCTCCGAGAGCAGCGCCCGGCCGGCCGCCGTCTTGCCCAGCTCCGCAATGACGGGAAAGGCGCCGTGCAGGTTATGGGCGCAGTGTTCAGAACCTCCGGCCTCGCCGAAGGCCCGGGCGACGGCGACGGCGCCGCCGTTGAGCGGTGGTCGACACAGAGGGAGGCCCCAGATGGGCGCGGACGCGGCGATCGCGCCTTGTACTGAAGCGGGGTACTTGAGGCGGAACCAGGCCGCGAGCATGCCCCCGTACGACCCGCCCACGGCGACGACCGGTGTACGACCATAGGCCGCGTGGAGCTTGGCCACGACAAGCGCGTAGTCCGCCAGTGCTTGTTCGACCGTGCAGTAACTGAGGCATGCTTCGACCCCCGCCGTCCTCGGGGTGGACCGGGCCTCGTACCGGTGTTCCGCCCACACGAGTAAGGTGCCCGGTCTTAATGCACCGTACTCCCACATCAATCCGGTGTTGTTCACGTACTCGTCCACGGGCGACTCGTTGCCCACGTACAGTAAGATTCTACTAACGTTATGTGGGACAAAGCCCTCGTACACGCAGAGGCGCTGATCGAAGGTCGCGGCCTCGCCGCCGAAGTGGTCGAGCTTCTGGGTGAGCGTCTTCCAGGTGCAGTTGCGCGCGTCCGGGAGAGGCGCGCGGGCGCCGAGCGGGCTCCTCCGCGACGCCAGGCGGCTGGCGCGCCAGCGGCGGCGGCGGCGGCGCAGGAATGGCGGCGATTTAGGGCGCGTTTCGGTGCGCGCGGCGACGGATGCGGCAGCCGGAGGTTGCTCGGCGCGGCTGGCGACAGCGGCGGCTCGCTGCGCGCAGCACAGCTGCAGCAGGGCGGCGAGCGCTGCCGCCTTCATATTTGTGCGAGGCCGCGCCACGCGTGCAGCGGCAGCGGACGTGGACCAGTCCGCACGGCAAGCTCCGCACGGCCGTGCCTCGCCCACGGTTTTTCTAACGGGTTTTCCGGAGCAAAAGTTATAAGCCACGCGGGACTGCTAAAGCTACCTGTAACATCATAGGCCAGGACACCGCTCGCACCCCTCGAGATCACAGCCTGAGCCGGCACAAACGGGTCTCCAACACGTCTAGTGGCAGCTCAGGGCTGGGAGCTCTCCCCGAGTCACCGCTGCGTCCACGAGATGGCACCCAAAGCAAAAACGGCCGCGGCACCCAAAACCAAGCCCATTACGGTCGTGCACAACTTCGGCGGGCGCCGGTGCGTGGGCGAGCCGAAATCGGTCGCGACGTGGGGTATTTGGGACTGCGACCCCGCCGGCGACGGGCGCCCCCCCACCCAGCGCCATGCCTATGGGTCCGACTTCACGTGGGTCTTCGACATGGAGGAGAAGGCCTATGTCATCGAGGGCTCCGCGACGCTCACGGCGGACGACCCGGAAATACACGGGCCGCCGGTGACGATCGCCCCGCGGGACATGGTCACGTTCCCAAAAGGCTGGCGCGGCCGGTGGCACGTCGACGCGTTCCTGAAGAAGCGGTACGCCTTCTTCGACGGCTCGGGGCTGCGCGTCGACGAGGACGAGAGCGCCGACGAGGACGACGGCGCCGAGCGGGAGCGCTCCCGCTCGCGCTCGCGCGACTAGGGTTATGATATATATTTACACATAACTAAACCACACACACTACCGCGGCCCGAAGAGCAGCAGCTGCTTGCAGGCGAACCGACCGGTCACGACGCAGCAGCTGAACGCCTCGCCGGAGACGTCGCACGCCTCGGCCTGCGCCGCCAACCGCGGAAAGAACGTGTCGAGCGCCCGGCGCGCCTTGGCGTCCTCTAACAAAGTCTCGGGCTCGAAGGCGAGCATGGCGGGGTCCGCCGGCGCGAGTCGCAGGAAGTCGCCGCCCGAGGCGTCGCAGATGACCACGGCGCCCAGGTTGCGGGCCGTGTCCTTAAGCTGGAGGCGGTAGCGGTGCGCGCCGTCGCCACCAGAGCACTTGCAGCCGTCCTCGCAGGGCGGCAGGGGCGTGGCGACCACTTGGAACTGGCGCCGCGACCCGTCCGTGGCCACGACCTGGCCCGAGAACCAGGGCCGCTCGCCGTCGAGGGACTCGCCGCCCCGCGGTAGGGCGAGCACCGCCCGCGCCTCGAAGTCGCACAGGGCCTCTCGGGGCAAGCCCTCGGCCTGGCGCTCGGCGTGCTTCAAAAAGGGCTTGCCCACGCCGGCGAAGGGGACAGCGGACGGCGCCTGCTTGGGCGGCGGCAGCGGTGCCGTCGGCCCCTTCCATGCGTCGACGGCCCGGAAGGGCGGGGCCGGCGCCCACATTCAAATCGCAGCGCTGTGAGAGCACCGGTGAGTGGAGTGCTCAAAAGGGCATGAGCGGTGCAAAATTCTTACGCAGAAGCACAGGTAGGCTGCGGAGGCTCCGTGTGTCGCCCACTGTACAGCTTGTGTTGCGCAGCTCGATCTCCGGTCAAAACCCG
>Ga0114994_10001994_pt1 | contig 14793 bp, 9 predicted proteins | sample ArcticOcean_MG_C_9_FD_87043 | JGI IMG/M metagenome (GOLD analysis project Ga0114994, IMG submission 87043) | Marine microbial communities from western Arctic Ocean - ArcticOcean_MG_CB2_152 | ecosystem: Environmental > Aquatic > Marine > Oceanic | place: Arctic Ocean: Canada Basin | collected... | reverse complement strand
CGCACCCGGTCTACGCGGTGGCCGACGGCCCCGGCGGCGACGCGCTGGCGTACGTCTGCGACCGCCGGATCCACATCGCGCCGGTCGGCGACGCGAAGGCGCGCCAGGCGACGAGCTGGGTCGCGCACGACCAGGTCGCGCTGGCGCTCGACTGGAACGCGGCGAACGGACTGCTCGTCTCGGGCGGCGAGGACTGTCGCTACAAGGTCTGGGACTCGTTCGGGCGCCAGCTCTACCAGTCGCAGCCGCACGTCCACGTCGTCACGGCCGTACGCTGGTCGCCGAACGGCCTCTACTTCGCGGTGGGCGCCTACGACCTGCTCAAGCTCTGCGACCGCACGGGCTGGAGCTGTTCGCGCGAAAGCCCGCGGTCGGGCTCGATCATGGACATCTGCTGGACCGCCGACGGCACGCAGCTCGTCGGCGCGGGCGGCGCCGGCGCGCTCGTCTTCGCGCACGTTGTCGAGCGGAAGCACGAGTGGAAGAACTACGAGGCGACGCTGACGGGTCAGCGCTCGATCCACGTCCAAGACGTGCTCACCGAGATCGACGAGACGCTCGACTTCAACCGCGACCGCGTCGTCGAGATGGCGATGGGCTACGGCTACCTCGTCGTGTCGACGACGACGCAGATCTACGTCTACAGCGTCGCGAACTTCAACACGCCCTACATCTTCGACTCGCCGGAGACCGTGAGCTTCATCCAGCTGGCGGAGAAGTTCTTCCTGGTGCTGACGCCCGCCTCCGTCGCGGTCTACACGTACGACGGCCGCAAGGTCTCGAACCCGCGCTTCGCTGGCCTCCGCGCGGACCGGCTCTCGGCGCCGGTGCTGAGTCTGAGCCCGGACCTCGTGGCAGTCGTCGACTCGACGGACCGCCGGACCGTGCAGCTCTGCGACGTCATGACTGGCAAGCCGCGCGAGCCCGCGGTCAAGCACATGGCCGACATCACCGCCGTCCAGCTGAACCAGACGCCGGCACGGCAGACGCACGAGCGGCAGCTGCTCCTCGTCGACCGGAACGACGAGCTCTGGCTCTACCTCTGCGGCACCGCCGAGGGCCACAAGCTGCACACGCAGGTCGACAGCGCTTGCTGGAATGAGACGAGCGAAGCCCTCTGCGCCATCGCCGACGGCCGCCTGCTCGTCTGGGGCTACCCGCGCGTCGCCTTCACGGACCGCGACCTCCTGCCCGGGACGGTGACGACCAAGGACGGCGCCGAGTTCGGCCAGCTCGCGCAGGTCGCGTCGTTCCGCGGCACGAAAATCGCCGTGCGGCGCGCGGACGGTGCGCAGGTCACGGCCACGGTCGCGCCCTACTCGGACATGCTCCACGAGTACGGGTCGCAGCACCGCTGGGACGAGGCCGTCGGCGTCTGCCGCTTCGTCGAGGACCGCGGCTGCTGGTGCGCGCTCGCGTCGATGGCGCTCGAGGCGTCAAACCTTGATGTCGCCGAGATCTCGCTCGCCGCCCTGCGCGAGGTCGACAAGCTCCAGTACATTTTGTACGTCAAGTCGATCCCGTCGGCCGAGGCGCGGAACGCGGAGCTCGCGCTCTACAAGCGGCGCCCCGACGACGCCGAGCGAATCCTGCTGCAGGCGACGCCGCCGCTGGTCTATCGTGCGATCAAAATGCGCATTCGCGCCTTCCAATGGGACAAGGCGCTGGACCTCGCCGTCAAGCACCGGTCGCACGTCGACACGGTCCTGGCGTACCGGTCCAAGTACCTCGAGACCTACAAGAAGACCGAGACCGACGACCGCTTCAAGCAGCTCAACGGCTCCGTGGAGTGGAGCTGGGAGCAGGTCAAGTCCAAGAAGGACCTCGAGAAACGCGAGGAGGCGGCGCGGTCCGGCGGGCCCCCGCCGGACAAGCTCAAGCTGCCCAAGTTCGTCCCTGCGGAAGGCGCCGAGTCCAAGGACGACCACAAGTAGGCCCCCGTTGAGGAAGGGTTCCCGGGCGCATAATCACAGAGCCTGAGCTAATTAGAGGACTTCAAGTTAAATTTGAAGTCCTCAGGCTGACAGGCTGACTAGTAGCTGACTGCACTACACTAGTCGCTAAAGTCAATTCGGGTTTTGGAGGCGGTTGCCGTGCGTCGGCGGCCTGCCAATTGTCAAAACCGGTTATAAGAGTGAACTTACTATACTGAGCAGGGAGAAGGCTCCTAGGAGCTTTTGTCTTTTATTAGGCCTTCCTTAATTTATTTATTATTATTATTATTACTTAAGCTGCCCGGACACATACTGCGCCTTCAAGTTGATCCCTCGTGGCCTCTGGCATCACGACATCGTCAAGAACGGTGCGCGAGACACCACACCCGCGTGCTAGTGATTAGGAAGGTCTCGGGCTGTATAGCGCTATTAGCGCCCCCAAATGGGGGAGATAAGAAAATAACTTGAATTATTATTATAAAAACGGGCTTTCTGAAGAGTACACTGGGCTCATGATAATAAGAGCTTTACACTAGCTTGAGAACACCTGGGTGCCCGAAACGCTAGCCCACAATTCGTCCAAAAACGGGTTTCGCGACCCGGGTAACTCCACCATCGTCGATCTTGCTAAGCCTGCCCGTGCATGGCACATGTGAGCGGTGAAGAGAGTGTGTGGGTGTGAGCTGGGCGTTAAAAGATAACAGTGCTCAGTTTAATCATGGACGACGGTGACGCGCGCCCGAGTAGCAGCATCTACCGCGCGCCGCCGTCCTCCGCGCTCCCGGTCTTTAGGTACTTTAGCATCCCGGCGTCGCCCGTCGCGCCGCCGCCGAACCCCCTTTGGCTGACCCAGGAGAGCTGCGCGTTCAAGGCGACGACGGGCGTCGTGTTGGGCGCAGGCGTGGGCGCGATGATGGGCCTCTTCTTCGGCATCCTTGGCGCCGACCCGTCGGTGCCCGTGGGGCCCGGCGGCCGCGCGATCCCCGCCGCACCACTGGCGCACCAGGTCCGCGTCGCCTGGCGCGCTCTGGGCGACAAGGCGCTGTGGTACACGAAGTCGTTCGCCGTCATCACGGCGCTCTTTTCGGGCTGCGACTGCCTTTTCGAGAAGGCGCGTGGCAGGCACGACGCCGTCAACGGGAGCCTCTCGGGCTGCGCCACGGGGGCAGTCCTTGCGGCCAAGCAGGGCCCCCAGGCGGCTTGTCTAGGTTGTGTCGGCTTCGCGGCGTTTTCCGTGGCCGTGGACGCGCTCATGCACCAGTCGTAGATCTATTTCGACCCGGTGTGCAATAAATAAATAACTTGAAATAAATAAACTAGAAATCGAGGACGGATGCCAGTGACACCGTGACTCCCATGGGAATGAGAATAAATCCAGGGACCAGGATAGGGGGCTGTTAGTTGAAACACTTCCCGAGGTTAGGTGCGTTCACATCCGTCCGACTGTAGTAGAGTCCATCCATCTCACCTGAACGATTACTTAGGTGAATTGGATTTCAGTTGTCCGCCGCGGGCGCAGTCACGGTTTCGGGAAGTGTTCCGGGCCGAGTTTTACCTAGAGGTTCGGTCCCCAGCCCCTAGGGCGGCGGCCGGTCGTCTTACTCCTATATCGTTCCGGGCCGTTTTGGTGATTACGGGGCCCGTGCATTTGCTCAAAATAAAAAAGGCACTGGCACTATTTCCTCCGAGTCAGCCTGAGACTCAGGCTGAGAGCCTATAGACCACAGCGCTATCGGGGAGTAAGGTCTACGCCCGGACGACGCCCTGCCAGTGGGGGCTGGGGACTGGACCTATAGGTGCCTATCGAGAGTGACGCTGCTGGCATCATGATGAAATGCAGTCGTACAAAGGAAAGATAGAAAAGAAGATGACTACGCCGTTCTCTTTTTCTTCTGATTCCCGGACCTCCTCTTCTCCTTCCGTCGAGCCCGAGGAGGGGCTGATATCAGGGCGGAAAAAAGGTCCCCGGGGGACTCCCGCGGCGTCGGCGCCTGACGCGCCGACACCGGGGAGTCGTCGTCGTCGTCTCGGTCGAAGACGGAGGAAAACTCGGCGTCGGGAGCGCGCGGCAGCTCGAGCGGCGCGTCTCGAGGCAGCGGGGCCGCCGTGGACGCGGCGCCGGCGCTGCCGGGGAGGAACGCGCCGACGGTCGCGTCAAATTTCTTGGAGGCTGTAGCGCCGGTCGTAACGCGCGGCTGCGCCGTCCCGCCGAATTGGCGGTCGCGGAGCGCCGCGGCGTTGGAGACCACGTGCGGCACCGGGATCCCGAAGCGCTTGCAGAGGAGCGGCAGTGGCTGCCAAGGATTCGACAGTCGCGTTGGTGGCTCCGCCCAGGACGCCGGCTCCGCGCGCGCCCGCAAAGGCGCGGCGGCGGGCAACGGCCGCGCGGGTGGCGCCGAGAGGCCGCCGCGTGGGACCGCCTCCGCGGCCGGCCGCGTCGCGTCTGATGTCGACGCCGTCGCGAAGCGCGAGCCCATGGCGCGAGCCAAGCCCTCAAAAGCGCCCGCGGCGCCGAGCGTCGGGCGCGCGGGCGCGGCTGGCGCGGGCGCTAGCGGTTCAGGCTCGGGCGCCGGAACCTCGCCCTCGAGCGCTGTGCGACATCGTGCGACGCCGTCGGCGGCGACCTCACCGGCCCGGCCGCTACGCGCAGCGGCGAGCCAGGGCGACGCAAGCGGCGGGGTCTGAAAGGCGTGGACGCCCCGCCATGCCTGTGGTGGCCGCGTCAGCGCGGCCGGCGGCGGTGGCGGCGGCATCGCGGCCGCACGCGAGAATCCCGCGAGCGTGCCCGGGCGCCGCGTGGCCGCGTCGCGCAGGCGGCCGCCGGCGCTGGGCGCCAGCGTTTCTTCCGCGAGAAGCCGCCCGGGACGGACGTCGGCGTCGTCCTCTCCGGCGAACGCCGTCAGCGCGAATCGCTCGTCGCCGCCCCCGTAGACATCGTCGTCGTCGTCGTGCAGCGCGAAGCCTGCGCCGCGGGGCAGCGTTGACAGAGGCGCCGCGCGTTGCGCGCGTGCGCAACGATGGATGACGACCACGCGGCGCGCAACCGCTTGCGTCGCGAAGGGCCGTCGTCCGAGTCGCGCGACCCCCCGCGTCGCCGCCAAGGACGTCGTCGACGCGATACACGTCGCGGCCGGCGCGCGCGCCGGACAACCGCTCGAGCGCGCCGTCGTAGCCGACGCAGAAGCGGGCGCCGTCGAGCATCGGCACTGCGGCGGCGCGGCTCAGCGGGGCCCGGTCCTCCTCGTCCTGCATGCCGGTGCCCGCCGCGTAGCGTCGTCGCTTCCGCCGCCGCCGCAGCAGGCGGACGAGCCGCGCGCCGTGGCGATGCGGGGCCTCCGACGGCGCGCGCGCGCCGGCGGTCGCCGCGCCTGCGGCATCGTCTGCGCGGGGACCGTAGCCCGCGCCGACGGCGACCGTCCGGCCGAGGAGCCCGTCCTCCGCGTCGCCAATTTCCTCGGGCCGCGCGCCGGCGACGCGCTGTCGCTTCGTGCGCGAGCTCCGGAACGCGGCGGGCTGCCAGCCTTCGGCGCTGCCGACTGTGTTGTGGTAGCCGGCCGAAAACCCGCCGGCGAACGCGCCGTGGAAGCGCCGGCCGCGGTCGAGCTCCCGGCGGTACCACTCGTTGTGGCCGTCGGCCATGATAGTGTGATGCTTCGACCGTTGCTGTGCAAACGCCCACTATATCGACAGCGTTGCCAGTCGCCGCCCAGCCCCGCGCGTCTGCGGGGGCGTCGAACTAGTAGCTTCCGGAGCGTGGTGCCTGACCCTTCTAGCTTGAGTGTCCAAGCAGCGTCTATTCGTTTCGCCAAACCTACGCCACGCGACACGCTTGGTTTTGATTAGGGCGAGTGAGCGCCGGCAAAGGTCCGGTGACGGCGGCGTCGACTTGGTTACCAGGCTCTGGAGCGCTCGAGCGCGATGTCAAATGTCCAGTGTACTAGTACCCCCCACGTAGGTATGTAGGAACTATTAACTTGAACGGGGGGCCTTGTTATACCGTAGGTAGCTTGGACATGGACGTCGACTCGATAAAAATATACAGCGAGTACAGTGTAGTGGCCTTTTGCATGCTGCAGCTGTAGTGTGGCTTGAGGGCTGCCCCACGCTCCTTACGTGGTGGCACCCGATGCTCCAGGTAGTAAAAAACACGGGCCTGATATGTTGGATCGTCGTCAATCGTGGCGACGCGGCGCAATGCTTAGCCCGGGACGCGCTGGAGCTTGTGACTGTGGCCGACTCAGCTCCCCCGGGACTCTGCGCCCTCGCTTCGTCCGCGGTGCGTCACGGGTATCGTCTGACGATTCTCGGCGCAAACCGTTCGGCCTACCACGATCTATTGGAGTCCAAGCCTCGGATGCTGCTGAACTTTTTGAGGCGAGATGCCAGCTTGAACAACGTCGTCGCATTCGTCGACGGCTTCGACGTGCTTGCGCAAAGAGGGCCCGGTGCCGCCCTCGCTGGCTGGGCGCACGTGGGTTCGCCTGATATCCTTTTCGGCAGCGAATCCTACTGTTTCCCGCTCCGTCGTGGGCAAACGCCGTCACTATACTGCCGCCGCACCGTCCAAACCCTCCGCGTGGGCGACAAGCTCGTCTGCCTTGGAAAGGCCCGCCGCCTCTACGCCGAGCTAGGCGTCGACGTCGCGCGTCGGTGCGCGAAACTCACCGGAACGGCATCGAAAGAGTCTATCTTTCTTCCCAAACCAGGCGAGCGCATCGTCTTTCCCTTCCTAAACTCAGGCCTCTACCTTGGCCGTCCCAAGCAGTGTCTGAGGCATGGTGTGCGTCCGTCCTGACCTCTTGAAACCACCGGTTGGCAATGAGCGCCGTGTCGCAGGTCGGGGGCCGCTCGTTAAGCTCATCGAGACCTACCTCAAGACCTACGCACAAAACCCGGCGCTCGCCGGCCTCACGGACCAGGCTATTTTCCACGAATTGGCGGCGACCGGCCTCGCGCTGGCGACGGATAGAGAGGGTCACGTTTTCCTGAACGCATGTTGCCCCCGTGGCGCACTTCTCCGTGGCCTTGCCGCCTGGAACACATCGGCCGAGGCCTATGACCTTCCGGCGGCCCGAGCTGCACCGGCTTTTCTCCACTGGAATGGCCATGTTGGCGGAATGGATGCGACACGTGCGATGCTCATGAGTACGCACGCGCGCATGCGCGCTCCTCGCCCCTGCCCCGGCGTCGTCCGTGTCCTCGGCGCACAAGGCGTCGCGGAAGACTATCAACGGAACTGTGGTGAACCCAAAGGCCCAAACTTTTTTATTCGAGACTAGAGTTCCGGGTCCAGTCAGGCAAGAAGGGGGGTATTGTTCTAGGGTATACATTCAATCCGGGGCTCACAACGACCGTGACCCCCCCCCTTACCAAACTCAGGCCCTGAGGCTGGCAAAGGTACTACCGGATACCAGTGCCAGTCACTGTGATGAAAATGGTGTCACGGTCACGCTGGTCAACGGTTCCTCCTGTGGTATATGAAATCGAAGATGAACTAGATGGTGAGAAACGGAGAGTGCATGTATCACGAATTAAAGAATATCATGGTGCCGCGCCTATTACTTTACTCAAAGGCTCCCTCAGACTGCCAGCCTGAGTCACGGTGCCGCGGCACCGTGACTGGCATACTAACTTGAATCATATGGCTCCGAGTCTAAAGAGCCTGAGCTTCCCTTTACTTTTATCTGGCGATTATTCCAGTTATCCCATACTGTAGCGATGCCATCCTTGCGACGTGCCCTCCAGGGCGGCGGCCGATCGCCTTAATCCCCGACAGCGTCTTGTATTCATACTAGTAGTACCTCAGGCTAGGTACCACGGTACTACCAGCTTGTAGTTAGCCTCCTGAAGTTGGTTCTAAATTTACAACTTTGAAATCGTAATCAGGAGACCATTTTGCAATCGCGCACGCCCCTCGCGCGGGCTCAAAGGACGGCAATGATATGAACCCTGTCTATCCGCCCAGTAGAGGGACGCCATGACTCCAAAGGCCGTAGTGTGTTGGCTTCCCAGTTTGGTGTCGGGGAAGCTTTTGTTTGCGATGTACGGCGTAACGAGCCGCGCCGGTGGCTGCAACAAAGGGCGGCTGTTGGAGATGGTAGAGGCCTTGCGGCAGCAGAACGTCGTGGACGTGTACACTTTTGCGAATGCCGTTTCAGTAATCGACAGCGTGTCGGTCTCGTCCCTGGAAGACAGTAACTTTCTGGCCTCCTTCTCGGACACTTACGAGCGCGAACGGCAGCATATAGTTGACGAGCACGTGGCGGCTTACTGCCGGCTCCACACGTGTTCCTATGCCAAGGGTGGAATGCATCGCCACAAAGGTACTCTCATGCAAAAGACTGCACGTCATTTGGTTCATCATTTTAGGCAACAAGACGATTTACTGGAACCCCTACACGCCGGCGATGACGAAGAACGCAATGCGACAGCTGTACGAGGAATGGCGCGTGAGCCGATTTTTAGCGAGGTCGACCGCCAAATACGAGGCTGTCGTCGCCGTTACCGCCGACATTTTCCCCTTCTACAATATTTCCAAGGGCGATGTCGACGCTGTCAAAGCCAACGTGGCGCTCGTCTACGGCACTCGGAACACAGACGCGAACGGGTTCACGAACGGTTTCTTTCTCGGGTCCCATTCGGCCATGCAAAAGCTCCTCGGTCGCTGGGACTTGGGAGAGACCCTGTTTCCTAACGCGGGCGACTTCGAGTTCCAGGTTCGAGAAACCTTCGAAAAATATGGGTTTCGGCGAATACTCTTCACGGGCATGCCCCAGGAAAAATGTGCCTCATTTGTAAAGATCCGACGTAGTCGCCAACACAATTGCGTCCTTGACCTGAAACGAACAGACGAAGCCACGCTCCGGCAAGCAGGCTGCCTCGTGACCAACGTGCGAAGCCACCCTCGTCGACCGCCCACACCCCAACATGGTGCAGTTCCAGGTGCATTTGGACAACAGCAGGGGTAAACAGGGAGATCAAGCCGACAACCCGCGCGCTTTAATTATTGCTAACTCAGGCTAACTACTAGAAACCGTGCCAGTGACCTCTGAGTTTCCTACTAGTACGAAGTAGAAGTTACTTCGAAGTTACTCAGGCTGTGATACCCCGACGGGTAGGCCACCTAGGGTGCAACTTCAAGTTGAATTTACTTACGGCGTTTTTACGTGAGGAGCCTGGGCGGTCTACCGTAAATTACGCCGTGCTTCAAAGTTTGCGCGTAATTTGCGCGTTTTTTCGCGTAATATGCACCTTGAGTAGTCTAAGGCTAGGGTAACCTAGATGCTTACCTAGGTAACTAACCGTGACTTGCCCGGGAGGCCAGCGAAACTAACCTGCCACTGGCAGTCACGGTCACCGGGTGCCACAGTGACTGTGAAACTAAACTAAACTAAACTAGAAGTTACCCGCCGCTGCCGCGGCGGCCGGCGAACTCAGTCTTGAACGTCAAATTCCAGGGGCCGTGCGAACGCAAGAGAGCTCGCGCCTAGGGTGTTGCTATCATCCACGACTCGGTAGACCTGGACGAGGCATGATGCTGTCAAGTTAAATATTAATCAGATTGCAAGCAAGCTTGCCGGTGCAAATTGTAAACATGCCCGCCTGGGTGCTGGCGTGCGCGCTGAGAACACTGGCAAAGTTCTTGAGTAGCAACGGCTTCCTAAAACTTACCATCGTGCCTAAGGAGGAGGTAAAACAGCCAGGAGTCTACCGCCGCGAGCGTGGCAGCAGTCAGCGCGAGAACCGCCCTCTTCCGACGACGCCTGTTTTGGATTGCGTTGAGTTCCGAATTGGACAGCGTCGCGATGCGTTGCATGTCTCCAGCTTGCCGACTCGTCACGTTGAGAGTTCTGCGCTGGTCGACGAGGCGATCAAGAGCCGCCGTGCCAATGGCGGCCGCGTTGTCGGCGGCCTTGCACGATTCCTCGATGAGAGTCGACGTCTCGTGGTCGCTGCTGCGCAGCTCGACTTCTCGCGTCGCGCCGTAGCTCGAGGCGATCCTCGAGTCAGCGCGCAGCCCAACGCCCGCCGCCTCATTGGTATGGCTGATCTGGGCAGGACCCGCGAGGCTCGACGTGACGTTGGTGATCTCGCCTGCCTCTATCTTTCGTTGCTTTGCGACGAACGCCGATTCCTCATACTCGTGCAGATCGATGTATGCCATCAAGCTGCCTCGGTGCGGTGGGATTCTCAAAGCGCATCGTCCTCATCAGACATCATGAGACGCCGACATCATGATGACATTGTACAGCTGTGTCAGTCCTTAATAAATATGCCCCCGGGCCCTTGCTGTATCATACTATAAGTCACTGTCACGGTAGTACTAGTAACTTGAAGCCCGGGCCTGAGTTCAAGTTGAAAAACCATGCCATGATGATAGAACCAACCGTGGCCCCGAAGATGCCTCTGCGCCTTCTAAATAATTGAGATAACGGAGGGCCTGGGGCACTTACCGATAGACGGACGAAACGGGTCCTAAATTTAGCTAAATAAAGCGTCGCAATTGGCAGTCCGCTAACTGTATACCTTGTACGTGCGTGAGAATTTAAGTACAAGGAGCTCCCCGCGGTGCCCGCTTAGGTGCTTTATGTACGAGTCGAAAGCGGCAAGATGCTAGCCCAAACCACACACGTTCGCAGTTTAGCTGAAGGCGCAATGTACACGTTCGGCAGGCTATTGTGGCGCGCGCGGGCAGTCCCGCGACGATACATCGCGGGCCGGCGCCCTCCGCCCGTCGACGCGGATCATGACCTTGAGGAAATTTTGGCAAACAACAAGCGGTGGGTCGCGGCGACGAACGCGGCGGACCCAACCTTCTTCCCGAAGTTGGCGGAGGGGCAAAATCCTCAGTTCTTGTACGTTGGGTGCAGCGACTCGAGGCTCGTGCCGAACGACATGCTGGGGCTCGGTCTGGGGAATTTGTTCGTCCATCGCAACGTCGCGAATCTGGTCGTGGCGAGCGATTTGAACTTTTTGAGTGTGTTGACGTACGCTGTCGATCACTTAAACGTGAAACACGTTTTAGTGACCGGACACTACGACTGCGGCGGCGTTCGCGCGGCGATGAAGAACCGCGGGCTCGGCGTCTTGGACGGGTGGCTCACAAATATTAGGGACGTCTCTAGGCTCCACAAGGCCGAACTCGAGGCCATCGACGATTTCGAGCAGCGCCATCGGCGCCTTGTTGAATTAAACGTCGTCGAGCAGTGTTTGAATGTGTACAAAACGGCGGTCGTCCAGAGGAAGCGCCTAGAAACCCACGGCGACCCCGATATCGCATTCGCGTACCCGCGCATTCACGGCCTCGTCTTTGACCCGGCCGAGGGCGTCCTCAAGAAATTGCCCATAGACTATACCAAGCAAATCGCCGAGCTCGGGGCCATCTACGACCTTTTCGACTGGGACCAGGACCACTACATGCTCCGCAAGACGAGTCGCCTGCCCTCGCGACTGCCACGCGCGACCAAGGAATAGCGGGGTGGGATGTGCAACTTACATAGAATAACATATCCCGTCGACGGGATATGTTATACGCCACGGCCAATTTCACCACAGGCTATGAAACTGTGGAACAAACCAACTGTGGGGTGGCGTATAACATATCCCGTCGACGGGATATGTTAAGAACGATACTGATTCCCCTTGGCACTAAAATAAATGAATAACTTCCGAGTCAAGCTGAAATTACCGCGACCTGTCAGAGCGACCTGTCTACCTGTAGTGACCCGAGAACAGGGTGGCGATCGAGGAATAAATGTCAGGGGCTTGGCGCCAAAAGTCAAATTTAATGCCTCAGGCTCCAAGGGGGCTAAAAACCGAAATTTAATACCAATACCTAGGGTAAAGATAGGCTGAGCGGGTAAAGACCCCCCCAAAAGTCAAATTTAATGCCAGTGCCTCCGAGTCCGAAGGGGGCTACTAGTAAAAACCGAAATTTAATACCAATACCTAGTAGGGTGCCAGTGGGTGCGCCAGCTGGGTGTGCCCGGCCGTTCCCTAGGTTTTTTCGGCCAGGGACACCGCACGGGGGCGGCCAATAGGACTGCCAGTGACCGTGACTCTCACTACTTACTTCAAGTTACCGTGACCGTGACCCCCACCGGGCCTGCCTACGAACTCAAATCTTCTGAGTCTTAGGGCCTATATACAACCTGGCCCGGGATCTTCAAAGACTCAGTCTGAGATTGAGCCTGGTGGGCTCTGAGAGTAGTACTCAGAGTACCTTCTAAGAGTATCTCAGGTTCGAGCCGACTCAGGCTAGAGAACCCGGTGGGCCGACTTGAATGGCGGGGAACAGCAGCACTAGGCTAGTCTAGTATACTCGTTGCATGGCTCTTCGCCGGGTTCCAGCTCGCGCGGCGCCGCAAACCGGCAGGCCGGTCGCGCGGCGCGATCGCGGTCGCGGTCGCGCGCCGGCCGGTCGTAACCACGGCCGCGGAGCCGATCACGCTCGCGCGACAGCGACCGCGACGGGCGGTACGCGCCGCGGCGATCTTGCGAGTGGCAGCGGCCGTAGCCGGACGCGCGGCGCGGAGGAGGTGGCCGCCGCTGCGCGGGCGACCGCGACCGCCGGCGATGGCGCGCCGGCGGCGGCTGAACCGCGCGCGCGGCAAAGCGGAGGCGGTCGCGCTCGGCCAAGGCGCCGCCGCGGCCCGGCGCGTAGCCGGGCGCGTGGCGCGGCGGGCCGGCGCCGTCGCGCTGCGCGTCGAGCGCGCGGAGTTTCTCCCGAAGCTGCCTCCAGCCCTGGTAGTCGGCGCTCTCGAAGTGCGACGCCATCCACGCGGCGTCATTCGCGGCCGCGGCCTCGATGACGGCGCCCGTCGCGGCGCAGACGACGACGTCGCGGCCCGAGGGCGTCGTCGCGACCGACTTCTCCACTTCGGCCTTTCGCGCTCTCAGCGCGTCGGCCTCGCCGAGCGCGCGCATCGACTCCTCGACGTCGCCGCCCTCGCCGAGCCGTTCGGCCTCGTCAGATTTATTTTTTATTTTGGCGTCGAGGTCCTCGAGCTTCGCGAGGGCGGCCGCGCACGCGGTCGCGTCGGCGCCGGCGGCGCCGTCGCCGTGGAGCCGCGAGGCCGTCTGCGCCGCGCGGCGGTCGCACTGCTTCACGAGCGACGCGAGGCAGTCGCGCAGCATGCGGTCGTAGCCGTACGTGGCCTTCTCCGCGGCCGGTAGCGCGTCGTACTGCGCCTTGAGCGCTCCGTCGAGCTTGTACGCGTCCAGGTCGATGTGTTCGGGTCTCTCGCCCTGGCCGAGGCCGTGCGCGTACGCGTGGCGGAGCCAGACGTCGTAGCCCTGCGCCGCGTAGCCGCGCGCGCCGCGCAACACCTTGTACGGACTCAGGCCCGCGAGGAAAAACTTGCACACGTCCGTTTCCCAGAACTTCTTGCGTCCGCGCATCGACAGATCCACATCGCGCTCGGCGCCCATGAGCTCGTCGAGCAGCGCGCGCTGGGCGGCCTTGGGGTTCGGCGGCGGCGGGCGAGCCATGGCGAGTTCTGCTGCTGCCGCCAACGAGCGTGAAACTAATATCGATATAGACACATAGCTCCACGATTAAACCGACTGTCCCCGAAACCCGTCCGACTCTATGGCCCAGGGCTCGATGCTCGATGTCCGACTATTGATCTAGTATTACTCTATAGCCGAGTGTGCTCGTCAGGTGGCTTCCAAACAGCGGCTTCCACGTTACGTGTTCGCCCTTTTTTTAAAGTGTACCCCCGGCCCGGGTTAGAGGCGTAAGAGGTGCGAGACCGGCAACTTCAAGTTGAGTTGAACGTCACGGTATCCTATAGTTCTTGCACTGGCAGCCACGAGCCCTCCGGAGTGGAAACGCCCCCAGTCACGTGCTTTGGCTGCAGCAGGCGCGGCCCAGCGGCTGCTCCAAGGTCATGGCGTCCCTTGAGACTAAGCAGCATCGTGCATCGTAAAGTCTATAGTAGTCATGGCCCACACGGCCTTCAGACAACCCGGGGTTTCGAGCAGGCCTGAGTGGTACAGCTGTAGATATGATATATGATACAGACAAAAAAAAACGGAGAATGGACGACGACGAGGAGCAGCCCGAAACGTCCGAGGAGGCGACCGCGGCCGCGGCCCGGCGCTGCTTCGGCGGGGTGGCGGCGCCCGTGGCGCGGGAGGCGGCGGCCGACGCGCCGCCGCCGCCGCCGCCGCCAGGCGAGGTCCGCGTCGCGCCGGTCCGCCTCGTCGTCCCGTGCGGGTGGCCGCCGCCCGAGCCGGAGCCGACGCCGGAACCCGCGGACGGCGGCGCGCCGGAGCAGGCCGCCGAGCCGCCGCCGCCGCCGCCGCTCGAGGCGCGCGTGCGCGTGTCCGGGGCGAAGGGCGACGGCGCGCCGCTCCTGGGCCCGGCGACGTCGCGTTGGGTCCCCGCGGCCTGGGCACCCGGGCGGCACGAGGTCGACTTCGCCGGCCTCGTCGTGCCGAGCGCGCCGCTCGCGCAGGACGCGGCGACGGCGACCGCCCTCTTTGATGCGACCGTCGACGTGCGCGTCGAGACGCGCGAGGGCGAGGGCGCCGCCGTTGTCGACCTCGGCGCGTGCCGGTTGCGCGTTCGCGACGTCGTCGACGCCGCCACGCTCGGTAGGCCGCGCGTCGAGTACGAAAAGCCGCTCGTCGCCGACCCAAGTGACGGCGGCGGGGGCGATGCTGACGCTGCCGCCGGGCCGGTGCTTGGCGTCGCGCTCGCCGTCGACGACGAGCTCGCGGACTACCTCGACGGCTCTCGCGTGCTGACGCTCCGGGCGTCCCTGTGGAACCTGCCGGCGGGCTGGGCGCCGGTCGGCGAGCTGGACGCGGCGTCAGACGCCGCGCTCGCGGCGTGTCGTTTTGCCCTGCACCT
>Ga0114994_10001989_pt1 | contig 14809 bp, 9 predicted proteins | sample ArcticOcean_MG_C_9_FD_87043 | JGI IMG/M metagenome (GOLD analysis project Ga0114994, IMG submission 87043) | Marine microbial communities from western Arctic Ocean - ArcticOcean_MG_CB2_152 | ecosystem: Environmental > Aquatic > Marine > Oceanic | place: Arctic Ocean: Canada Basin | collected... | reverse complement strand
GTTGTAGAAGATTCTTAGGGATACGCCTCAGTAGAGCGGCCCCGGCGCGCGCGCCGAGAAGAGGCCCCAGGCGAAGACGGCCGAGTCCCCCTGGATGGCCACCCTATCGGTGAGGGACGCGATCCACTTGTCCAGGTAGGCCTGGGGCACGCCGTCCGCGACCATCTTCTTCCCCTGGTCGTGGCACACCTTGAGCATGGCACTGAAGTACGGTAAGAGGTGGCCGGAGCCGTCGAAGAAGCCCACGTGGCAGAAGCCCGCGGCCTTGAGCCAATCTAGGTACTGGGAGGGCCGCGCCATGGCCGTCGTGGCGTTGCGGTCCGTGAAGTCCTTCAACGCCTTCTCGTCGGCGCCGTCGGCGCCCATGATGTCCGTAAACACTAATGCGGCGCCGGGCTGCACGATCTTCTTCACGTCCGCTAGCAAGTTGGGCTTGGACGCGGCGTGGCAGAAGACTTCACACGAAATGACGTGCGTGATGTCTCCTAAATCCGCGGGGGGGAAGTTGGCGCGATCATTAAAATCGCCGCATCGCACACTGATTAACTCGCCGACACCTAACCGCTTCGCTTCATCTAAATTCATCTGGTTCTGCTCCGGGCTGATGTTGAAGGAAATGACCTTGCAGCCAAAGGTCTGGGCGATCTCGTGGCTCAACCCGCCGTGGCCACTCCCTAGATCTAACACAACGGAGTCTTTCGTGACCGGTCGCGTCTGATCCAGCAACCGTAGTAGAGCGGCGTTCGTGTGCTTGGAGGACTCGAAGACGCCGTCCGTCGCTTTACGAAACATGCCGTAGTGGATGTCGTAGCCGCCGCCGCCCATGACGTACTTGTAGAAGGTGCGCGCGTGCGCCTCGGAGTACTGCTCGACCACCTTGGCCGCCACGTCCGCTTCACTAAACTGCTGGCCGCCGAAGTCGCCCGTGGTCTCGGCCATGGTGCTGTAATTTTTTGCTGCTGCTTCTTGGTTGCTGCCTATTGCTGGTGCTTGTGCACGCTGCGAGGTCTGTGGTGTTAGCTTGCGAACGGTTGCAGTTGTGCAGCTGTGGTGTTGCAATGTCAAGCGAGCGAGGCGTTGCGAGACGTTGCGAGACGCGTCGCCTCCGCAGATGGAGGAGCACCAAATTCATGCCCAGGCGCCCGAGTTGTCGTTGGGGGCTCTTGTGAAGTGTGTCTGGACGCCCGGGCGGAGGAGGGGTGGTCGAAATTATCGCGCGGGTTTCGAGTTGATTAGCTATAGATTGCTGCTGGCTTTCTGTGCTGCTGCGTCGCATCCGTGCAACACAGCGCTCCGTCTGCGAGTGATTACTGTTGCACACGCCGCAGCAACGCGTAAAACAGCCATGGCGCAACTCGCGAGGCATGGGTGCCTGCTCCTGGCGGCCGTCAATGCGCTGCAGCCCGCGAGGCAGGCGCGCCCATCGGTAAGCATGGCGGCCGTGCCCCCCGGCGGCCGAGTGTTGGCCGTGGGCAACGGCCCCGTCTTTTTACTAGCGGCGAAGACGGCCGCAAAAGCGGGCTACAAGACGACAATCGTGTCGGCCCGGGCCGAGCTCTTCAGCCAGCTCCTGTGGTCCGAGGCCCGGGAGGAGCCGCGGGACCCGAACCTGACGGTCCTGGGCGTCTCTTCGGACGAGGACGTCGAGGCCTTTAATGACGCGGTTGCGAACGCGGACGGTTTGATTATCGCCTTCGACGCCGAGCAGACGCTGACGGCTACGTTACTCGATGTGGTCTTACCCACGGCGGGCGGCGCTAAGAGAGTAGCGGTCATGTCCAAGCACTTGAACGGGAAGGGCTACGGCCCGTTCGTCGCGGCCTCCAAAGTGGCGGCCAACAAGGAGGTCTGGGCCGCCGACGAGAAGCAGGTCTCCATGTACCGGGACTTCGAGACGAAGCTCAAGCAGAAACTGGCGAGTCGGGAGGTCGAGGCCGGGTTGACCATCGTACGGGCCGGGACCCTGAAGGGCGGCGGCCCGGCCTCGCCCGACGACCCCGTCCCGGACGCCACGCCTACGCTGTCCGAAAAGCTTTATGACGATTTAGCAAAGGACATTGTGAACTGGCAGCTCCTCTTCGACTGCGACTCCAGAGGTGTCGCTTTGACCAAGGGCGACACCGCGCCGGGCCCCGGCCTCCGGGCGGTCTTCACGGCCTGCGCGTCGGACGCCTCGCCGGGCGACTCTGGCCGCGTCCAGGTGTGCCAGGCCCTCGTGCGGAGTCTGGGGCGGGACGACGCCGAGGGCAAGGAGTTCGGGGTCACGACGGCGGCCGCCGAGGCGCACGCGACGGACGCCGAGTGGGCCGCGGAGCTGGATCGGGTGCTCTAGTCTAGCTTAAGTTATATCGTTGGACTTCGCGTCGATGGCGTTGAGTGAATAAATAAATTATGAATCGAGGACGGAGGAGATGACGGGGACGCGAAGGTCACATGAGTTAGCCTGAAGTTGGTCACTTGGGAGTCTCATCTCCCTAGATTATGCAATCTCCCTCATCACTATGTTCGAGAGCGTCACTTTGGCGGCGGGGTGCCACGGGTCCCCGACGTAGACCGCCGCGTCCGTCGCAACATCGGTTGTGCTCCCAGAACCTGTGCCGACGGAGACGCCGTCGACATACACGGTCAGTATGTTGTTCGCGACGAGGACCTTGACCTCGTAGGTCCCGCCGGCTGCGAAGGCGACGCCCGTCGTCGAGCCCACGCCCCAGCCCCAACCCCCATCGCCAGTGGTAATTTTCACATGCAAGGCATTGCTCGACTTGTGAAACCATATCCCAGGGAACCGCTGGTGATTCGAGTCGCCGATGTGGAGGATGGACTGGTAAGTTCCCTTCGTGATACGCCAGTCGCGAGCCAGTTCCATCGCGAACGTGAGCTCGTAGTGCTGAAGTGGATCGAGGGTGGCCACCTTGTTGCCGCGGGAAGCGACGAAGGGACCGGCGAAGGGACCGCGGGAAGCGACGAATACGGGGAGACCATAGAAATCCGCCTCTCGCCTGAGCTGGTCCCGCTCGGTGCGATCGCGGGGTAGCAGCGGCGTCGCAAAAGGATCGCGTAAATAGTTCAAGATATATCTAAAGGATGGACCATCGCGATCCAGAAACAGCTCATGAGCATCGCCTTCGAAGGATTCGGAGAGCGCGCCGAGCATTGAGCCCTCCACTCTTGTGAGAGTGGCCAGTGTCGTCTGGTACCTAGTGCCTCCGACATTGACGGTGATGGCATCGGTACATTTCGTCATGACAGACATGAGACTGCGTGTTCTACAGCATCTACGTCCTGCGGCGGCCTCGGATGCAAAATTCTGACCAAAGTGCGGGTTTTATCGCGCGGGTTTTCTTCTCCAATATTAATACGCAATTTGCGGCGTGTGAGAGCGTGGCGCAGCGTTGTACACAAGAGTACGTTGGCATTAATCTGCAACGGACTGCTGCTGCAGCACCACGCCCGCGGCTAGCACGTCCGCACACCTCTCTTAACCGGAGGAGCGCACGCGGCAGAGCTGTGCGCACGCGTGATCCGCAAAGAGCGAAAGAGCAGTGCAGGACGCACTGGGTTGATCAATGCGACCGACCACGCGCCTCCTGATGCTCGCCGGCGTGGCGCGGGCCCTGGTCCACCCCGCGGCCAAGCGGCCGCGCCTCGTCCGGAGGTTCGCGGCGCCCGGCGGCGACGCGCGCGACGCGCTGAGCGCCGCCGTCGCGTCCGCGTTAGGCGAGGCGTTCGGAGATGAATACGCCGACCCCGCGAAGGCGGCGCTACGGCCCGCCTCCAAAAAAGCCTTTGGCGACTTCCAGTGCAACGCGGCCATGGCCATCGCCAAACAAGTCAAGCAATCTCCGAGAGATGTAGCAACAAAGCTCGTGGCACTTCTGGAACAAAACGACGACATCACGAGCACGCTCGTCACACCTTTGGAGGTGGCGGGCCCGGGCTTTGTGAACATGCGGCTGAGCGACGACTATTTGGCGGCGACGGTCGAGGCGATGGCCACCGAAGCAAACTGCGCCCTACCTTTAGCTCCGGAGAAGCAGACCATCATCGTGGACTTTTCGTCGCCGAACATCGCCAAGGAGATGCACGTCGGCCACCTGCGCTCGACGATCATCGGCGACGCCCTCGCGAACTGTTTGGAACTGCGGGGCCACCATGTCATACGACAGAACCACGTTGGGGACTGGGGCACGCAGTTCGGCATGCTCCTGGAGCACCTCGACGGCCGCGAGGACAGTTCGATTAGTGACCTGGTTGCATTCTACAAGGAGGCCAAGCAGCGCTTCGACGCCGATCCGGACTTCCAGACCCGGGCGCGCGACCGCGTCGTCGCGCTGCAGGGCGGCGATACGGCGACGCTGGAGGCGTGGACCAAATTGTGCGACGTCTCGCGCGTCGAGTTCGACGACATCTATCAGAGACTCAGCGTGCACGACCTGGAAGAAAAGGGCGAGTCGTTCTACAACGATCGCCTTGCTTCAATCGTGGCCACGCTCGAGACGTCCAACGTGGCCGAGGCGTCCGACGGGGCGTTGGTCGTTTTTGACGAACTCGACACGGACAAGGAAAAAGCGCCCCTGATCGTGCGCAAGTCGGACGGCGGCTTCCTCTACGCCACGACGGATCTGGCGGCCGTGGACTATAGGAACAGGGAACTGGAGGCCGACCGCGTGCTCTACGTGACCGACAGCGGCCAGAGCGGCCACTTTAAAGCGGTGTTCGCGGCCGCTCGGCGCGCGGAGCTTTGCACGGACATTTCTTTGGAGCACGTGCCCTTCGGCCTGGTCCAGGGCGAGGATGGGAAAAAGTTCGCGACGCGGAGCGGCGAGACCGTCCGGCTCAAAGATTTGCTCGACGAAGCGGAAGCGCGGAGCCTGGCGGAGCTGAGCGACCGGGAAGATGTAGACGGCCGGTCCCAAAGTGAGCTGGCGGCCCTCGCCAAGGTCGTGGGCGTCGGCGCCGTCAAGTACGCGGACCTCTCGCTGAATCGGGAGTCGAACTACAAATTTAGTTATGGCAAGATGCTCAGTCTGAGCGGGAACACGGCGCCGTACATGCTCTACGGCTACGCGCGCATCAACGGCATCCGGCGCAAGGCCCTCGACGCGGGCGGCTCGGGCACGGTTCTGTTGGGCGAGGAGGCCGAGCGGGACCTCGCCAGGCACCTGGCGTTGCTAAGCGCCACGATCGTGGACCTGGAGCGGGACCTGCGGCCGAACGCCCTGTGCGACTACCTCTTCGAGCTCGCGCAGATCTTCAACCGCTTCTACGAACTATGTCCGGTGCTCAAGGCCGAGTCGGACGAGGTCCGGGCGTCGCGCGCGACGCTCTGCGCGGCGACGGCTGCGGCGTTGAAGCTGGGGTTGGATGAGGTGCTCGGCATCGGGCTCGTGGACCGGCTGTAACTTGGTTAACTTAGCTCTAGCGCCGCCAGCGGAAGACCCCCAATATCGCCCGGAGCGGGGCAAACAACGCCTTGAGGAAGGCGTTCCCGAGCTTGCCCGCCACGCCGAAGCCCGCGGCCTCGTCGCGCACGACCAGCGCCACGCTCTCCGAGGCTGCGACCTCGGCGAGCTGCTCGGTCAGGACCTCGTGGAAGGGCCGCGGCCGCGCGGGGCAGACCGGCTGCGGCCGGATGCGCGTCGCCTCCCAGCCGGCCCAGAGCAGGCACACAAAGACCAGCAGGCGGCGGTCGCGCGACGCAGGCGGCGGCTGGGGCACTGCGGCGGCGGCGCGCGGCTGTGGAACCGCGGCGGCGGCGGCGCGCGGCGGCGGCGGTTTCGCGACGGCTCGCGCGGCGGAGGGCGCCGCACAGGCGCAGGTCGCCTCGTGCGCCACCACGGCGGCGTAGGAGCCCGTGAAGTTCGAGCAGTGGTCGCAGCGGTAGACCGCCGCTTTGGCGGCCGCCGGTTTTGGTGGCGCCGCGGCGGCGGCGGGCTGGGCGTTGGTGAGCGCGCCCAGCGGGCGGCGGGCGGCCATCATTGTCGCGTTGCCGCTTCGCAGCGCGCACAACAGTGAGCGGTAGCGGCGACTAACGCGGCGGTGTGAAGCTCTGAGCGTGCGAGTGGCTCGGCGCGCGCTGTGGTACGCTGTGGTACGTAGCTGAACCGCGTAAATGGCCCGCGTAGCGACACTTCGCCTTGCGCCGAGGGAAACGGCGTTTTTCATTCTGCACGGGTTTTTATTCCGGCCAGACCCAAACGAAAGACATGTCTCGAGGCGCGTCGAAGGAGATGCCGCCACCTCGATGAGTACTACATTCGCGTGAAAGCCAGCCACACTTTTCAGGTCCCCATTTTTCAGGGCCGAACACCCTTTTGCCACAGCCGCAGAACGCCCGTCGCAACCCCGTGCCATCGCAGCCGAGCCACGCCGTAGGTGCAGGTGCTGCCCCGTCAACTCGGAACCCTTGTCGTCGCAGCGCACGTCGCGCGGCGAGCTGCCCATTTCGTGTTCTGGTCCCTTTGATGGCCGAAGCACAGCCCAAGCGCGCGCGCTTCGCTGCGGACCAAGCACCCGTGCGGCCCGCGGACGTCACGCCCGAGACCCAGTCCGAGCTCGCGGCCTTTCTAGCCAAACCCGCGGAGCACACGCCGACGCGTGGCGGCCGGGGTAAGGGGCTGCCGCCGGCCCTCGCGGAGGCGGTCGCCGAGTCCCTGGCGCGCTGCTGGGCCGCGCTCTCGCCGGCCGACGCGCACGGACGCCGCGTCCGAACCCGCGCGACCTCCCCGATCGCGTCTCCCCGACCGCCAGCCACGGCCGATGCCTGAAGTCCCGACCCGCCCGACCCGCCCCGCGCCCGCAGGCTCGCCCTCGCGCGCGCGCGCGTCCCACCGGAGACCCTCGACGAGGTCTCGCGCGCCCTCTTCGCCGCGGCGCTCGCGGCCCGCGGCGCCGTGCTGCCCACGCCCGAGAAGAAGACCCAGACGCCGTCGCCGCTCCAGGCGCCCGCGGCCGCGGCGCCCGCGGCGCCTGAAGCCCCCGCCCCGGCGCCGGCCGCGCGGCCGCGGCCGACGGAACGCGCGAACGCCCGCCGCCGCGAGCACGAGCGCGCGGCCGCGGTGCGGCGGCGGCGCTGGTAGAGGGGTGCTCTTCTTCTTGGGCACCTGGCATCGTCGCGAGTTGTAACGGTCCGGTCAAATTCGGGATCTATCCTCGGGGCGGGGAGAGGGCTGCCGCCCGTGTGGTCGAACGTGTGGACGTAACCCGCACGAGAAAACCCGTGGCGTCCCAAAATCGAGCCAAAGCGTCCGGGTCCGCCTCTGTTGGAGTAGTGGGCAGTATTGGACGCCCACATGTTCTGAATACGTCACCCGAACAGCTGAGCAGCCGTGCCACACGCCTGCTCGAGAGAGCAAAGCACCCCGAGCACTGCGAGCATCGGACGCCCGTCTGGCCGGCCCGCGCGTCCTGCGTCTCCCGGTGGCACTTGAAGGCGAAGTTATGAACCTCGCCTGCGAGCCGACCTGCGCCGGCCTGGAGAAGTTCGTCATCTACGAGACGCCGCAGCACGTGTACGTCGTGGGCTGCGACCGCGCGCAACTCAAGTACCGCGTGCTCAAGATCCTGAGGCGGAACGCGGATACTCTCACGGACCTGGCCCAGGAGGACGCCTCGAGCTACTCCAAAGATGAACTCAGGGATGTTTTAGAAATGGCCCACGAGGGGAACCGGAGCGGCGGCGGGTTAAGAAGGGTCGCGACCGGGTACGGCATCTTAGGGTTCGTGCGTTTTTTGGATTGTTATTACTGCGTGCTGATCACGCAGCGGCGGAAGGTGGGGCATATTGCAGGCGCGCCGATTTACGGGATCAAGGCCACGGAACTAGTACCGATAAGACCGGCCATTACCAAATCGGACGATAGATCCTTGATCCGGAGCTTCGTCGCCGAGACGAACCGCCGCCTGAACCCGACGCAGCGAGAAATGGCGGAGCAGCGCTACGTGTCTTTGTTCCAGTTCGTGGACTTGGGCAAGGACTTTTATTTTTCCTACGCTTATGATCTTACGCAGACCCTGCAACATACCATGGTTTCGCAAAAACCTCTAGAAGACGGGGACCCGGCCTCAGATACGCCGCCGAGGGAACCCTGTAGACGAGACGCGTACGCCTGGAATTTCAAACTAGCTAATGAACTCCGAAACGCCATCGGTCCGAGTGCGGGCCGGTGGTGCGTGACTCTTGTTCATGGCGCCTTCGCGCAGCGCACCTGTGCCTTATTTGGAAGGAGTCTAGTCGTTACGTTAATTGCTCGACGAAGTAGACACTTCGCCGGCACGCGGTACCTCAAACGGGGCGCCTCGGACGAGGGCAGGGTTGCCAACGACGTGGAACTGGAGCAGATCACATATACGCCGGGCTACGGCGCCGGCGGCTTCGCGGCCTTTGTGCAAGTTAGAGGTTCCATACCCATATTTTGGACGCAGGAGACGAGCGTCACGCTCCCAAAACCGCCGATCATCGTGGATCGCGTAGACCCGACCTATACCGCGTCTCGGAAGCACTTCGCGGACTTATTAGGAAGGTACGGCTCTCCGTGCATGGTCCTGGACCTCACGAAACATGTGGAAAGACGGGCCAGAGAAACGAACGTCAGTGCGGAGTTTCGGCGGGCCATCGAATGCGTGAATCTGGGCATGGACCGGCCGGTGCGCTACTGCGCTCTGGATTTTAGCGCGGCGTCGCGTTCGAAGAAGCCCACTGTGCTAGATGCTTTATCAGATGTGGCCGCCTGGACCTTAGATGAAACATTGTTCTTCAGATACCGGAGCGGGGACGCAGCCCCGCAACTCCAACGAGGTGTGCTGCGGTCGAACTGCATCGACTGCCTGGATCGCACGAACGTGGCCCAGTTCGCCGTTGGCGCCGTGGCCCTCGCGCGATGCGTGGATAGTCTGGGCTTCGTGAAGGGGAAGGCGCTGGAGCCGGGGAGTCGGTTATTATTGGTCCTGATGGAACTGTATAGTGCCGTGGGCGACGCGCTTTCCTTACAGTACGGCGGCTCCGAAGCGCATAAGCGCGCCGGGATAAGAAGAGGCGAGTCCGTGACCGTGGTCCCGAAGCACCAGGAGTTGTTAACATCGATAAGACGGTACTACTCGAACGCCTTCACGGACCGCTTGAAGCAGGACTCCATCAACGTCTTTCTGGGCACCTTTGTCCCCGACGCGGAGGACATACCGCTCTGGGATCTGGATAGCGACTACTACTTGCACAACGTGAAGGTGCAGGAGGGGTGTTTGCTGACGATGGCCGTGCGCAAAGACCCGTGGTTAAGCGACTCGGACGACGAGGCTACTGATGTCCGAGCGCGAGTTGAGCGAAGGTGCGAAAGGCGGGACGACCTACTGAGTAGGTGGTGGCGCGACGCTTTAGGGGCGTATGACGCCACTCTTAAGGTAGAAAATACGAAGGTACGAGACGCCGCGCAGAGCCGCTTCGAGCGGGTGCACCAACCTTCTAAGTTAACACAGTTCGACAAGATCCTGCGGCACGACGCCACGGCGCCCATCGCTTTGGCGTCGGACGATATGCATGAAATGAAGACGGCCGAGAAGTCCTTGTTAGCGTTAGGTGGAAGTCATGTGACGGCCCTAGCGATCCCGGAAGATGATGACGACGAGGGTTATGTGGAAGAAATCGAAGTGCCGGAGACGCCTCCTAAACTCGACGAGGATTTAAATGAGCGGGCGTCACCTATCACTACTCCAGAAGAGAAGGCCGACGACGACGCCCAGGTCCGGGCGGAGCGGTTAGTCCGGGTCTTGTTTGGTTGTATACCATCGTCCGAGGAGGGCGTGCAAGCACAAAATGCCGCGTCCCAGGCGGCGTTGGTAGCGGCGTCCAAGTTCGACGCGACCTTCATCGGCAAGCTCCAGTTCGCCGTGGACGCCAAGGGCGAGCGGAGTTATGGCGAGTACGCGCGCGCCGCCGCGGATCCGGGGCTGTTCGAGCGGCCGTCGTCTGGCGACGTGGACGCGGAAGCGCGAAAAGCAAGAGATCAAAGCGCCCTTGTGGAGTTTACGGAGGCGTTAAAAGAGCGGGACCTGCGCCCCTCGGACTGCGCGGGGGTGCTCGAGGCGTCGCGGGCCGCGGGCGTTTCAAGAACTTTAGAGAGGGGTCCCTACGACGGCCTGCCGCAGTCGTGCTCGGCGCGCGACGTGTACGCCGCGGTCCTGGGCGAGGTCGAGGGGCTGTCGCTGGGCGGCGCCCGCCCCGCGGACGCCGTCGACCGAGAGGCCCTCGCGCGCCGCCTGAAAATGCGCTTTTGCGCTTCGCTGAAGACAGACGCGCCGTCGCTCGATGCGCCGGGCGTCATAGGTCAGGTCGAGCGGCGCCTGGACGACTTGCGGACGGCCCACGACTTCTACGCGAACGCGCTGGACCCGGAACTACTCGCGCGCCAGCGGTCCACGCTCTCCACGGACGCGAGCGTCGCGCTCTACTGCACGCACGCGCGGTCCGAGGACTGGTTGAAGGACGGGGCCCTGGCGCACTGCCTGCGGAGCGAGCGGGGCCGCGTGCCGGCGCGGCCGCGGAGCCACCGGGCGGACGCGTTCGACGCGTTCGACCGCGACGAGGCCTCGGGCCTGTACCTGCGGCGCGACAACCGGTACATGCTCTTCAACGAGGCCGGGGCGCGGGCGGCGCTCCCGGCGTTGAAGGCGGTGGCGGTGCGGGCCAAGACCGAGGAGGTGCGGGCGGCGGCGGGCTGGGCGACGGCGTAATTTTGTTTGTGTAGTTTTCTTACGCGGAGCTTCTAGCTAGCTAGCCGAGGAGAACGGACCCGCAGACAGAAGTATTCATCGTGTTTCCCATTGCGCTTTCGTAGGCGCAGGGGGACCACGACCCGACGCTCGCTCGCTGGAATGCCGTGCGATTGGACAGGAAAACGACGATACGGCCCTCGTGGGCGCAAGTATGAGTCACATGCCCTTGGACGAGCGAACCCCAAGGAACCTCCGACTCCCTAGTCCACGCATCGAACTGAGGGTCATATATCAACGTAAAAACACGATAAATAACATACAACTTCCCGTCGAGGACGATGCCACCATGGGGCCACAAGTGCGCGATGGGCGAAGGTGGAAGAGGCGCCCCCAGCCGCCACGTCCTGGTGGCGATGTCATATATCTGCAAAGTCGTTAATACACCATTTTGGGAACAACCCGCGATGAACAACTGGTTGCCAATGACGCCCGACGCCGCAATGTAGCCATTCAAACAGACTTGTGGCATCGAAGGCAAAACAGCCCAGACCGCAGTTGCTAAGTTGAAAACTTGTAGAGAATTATGACCTGGTAAGCCTCCAGCGACGTACAGGAGTCCACCGTGCCACTCCATACAATGATCCACGCATAACTGCACTGATTTATGTTGTTCCAGCGGCAGGGTTGTGACACACTTCCATCGATGTGAAGTGGCATCCACCTCCAAAATTTGATTGGGAGCGCCCTCCGAATCGGGCCCCGATCGCTCAGTGCATACAAACAGCCGGGTGCCGCCATCGGTCGTCGTGCCGTGGGAAGTTGGGTATGTATGGCTACTGCCAGCAATGCTGGCCATGATGCCACTTTTGTGCGCTGTGCGGATTTCCAGTCTCCTCTGCGACCATGATCCTCCACTTGCTCCGACGATGACGATGCCGCGCTTTGCGAAGCCGTGCACCCGCCGGAGCGCCCGAAACCGCGGATCCTCTATGACCGCCCGAAATGCTCGGCAGACCGAGGCCGTCGCGAGGTGATCCTCCAAGGGCACGCCCAAAAGCACGCGCCGCAGGACGTCGTCTGGTGAGGTCTTAAATGGCGAGGTACATGTATGCGTAGGCGTACTTGTGGTCGCCATTATGAATTGCTCACTTAAGTCAAGTTGAGCGCTTGACCCTTAAATTGATGCTATGGTTGCGCGGGTTATCTCAGGCGGCGCGTCTCTAGAACACGTACAACTCAGCGCGCGTGGGTCGATCACAATGAAGCCGCTCCTCACAGACTACGCCGAAACAAGCCGGTCACTTCATGAAAACATGCACGAAAAACCCGTTTTGACGATATTTCGATGTTCGATGCCAGAGGTCTAAAATGACCAAGGCGCAGTAAGTGTCCGACCCGTTTTGTCAGTGACCCACGGAATCACGAATCACGGACCCACGAACCCGACCGAAGAAGAGGCCTTGAGGCCGGCCACTCTACCCGCGACGCCATCGAGCAGACAAAGTAGTTTCTACTCTTACTCGGGCGGCTCCTCCACGACGACCTGCCCGTCCGCGAACGTCGTCTCCGTCCCGCCGTCCGCGCGCAAAAGCTTGACGGTCCCGTCGGCGAAGCGGATCTCCTTTGCGCCCGAGGCGAAGTGCCTCTCGTTCTGGCCGTTCGGGAAGGTGAACGTCTCGATGCCCCGATCTGGATCGGTCGTGTGCGTCGTGCCGGCAGTAGCGTAGAAGTAGACCACGACCCCGTCGCACGACGTGGTCTTCGTGTCGCCGTTCGCGAAACTGACGACGACCTCGCCCGCCGCGCTGCACCGCTTCGTCGTGCCGTTTTTATATTTGACGTCGCGCGCGCCGTCGGCCCACTCCCGCTCCAGTTTGCCGTCGCGGCCCGCGGGGCGCCAGGCCGGCTCTTGCGGCGGCGGCGGCGGAACGCTCGGCCGCGCGGGCGACGGCGGCGGCGCGTAGCGGTCAGCGCTCTGCCGCGCAGACGGCGCGAAGCCGTCCTGGCTGGGGCGCAGAAAGGGCGGCGGCGGCGCGGCGAAGCTGTCCTCGCTCGCGGGCGGGGCGCGCTCGACGACGCCCGAGTCCGACGCGTCGTCCTCGTCGACCGGCGGCGCCGCGTAGCGGCCCGCGTCGTACGAGGCCTCGAGGCGCGTCTCCGCTTCAAAAAAGGTCTGGGTGGGCTGGTCGAGGAAGGTCTCCGAGGGCGCCAGCGACGTCTCGTTGAGCGACATGGTCTCCTCGGCCAGGGCGCGCGCCGTCGCCACCTCGGCCACGCGCAGGCCGAAGGCGTCCTGGTCCGCGGCGCGCGCCGCCGCGCGCTGGGCCCGATTCGCGGCCGCCTGGGCGTTCTGCGCCTCCAGGAGCGTCAGCTGCGTCGCCAGCTCCCGGGCCTTGGCCTCGGCCTGGGCGTTGCGGTCGCTCATTCGCCGTTCGGTGAGTCGGTCGCGGCGCGCCCGGGCGTCCAGCTGGTCCCTCAAGGCGTTCGCCTCGTCCTTCAACCGCTCGACCTCCTTCTTCTTCTCCCGGTCCTGGGTCACGCGCTCGTCCCGGCGGCTCCGCCGGTCGCGGTGCAGGGCCAGTGATTCCCGCTTGCACGTGCCCCGCTCCTGCGCGATCCACTCCTCGAGCTCGGCCTGGCGCTGGCTCCGGACGGCCGTCCGCTCCGCCAGGGCCGTCGTCGCCCGGCGCTGCGCCGCGTCCACGTCGCTCCGCAGCTTGCGGCACGCGGCCCGCGCGGCCGCGAGTTCCGCCTCGTGCTCCTTTAGCTCCCGCTCCAGGGCACCGCGGTCTGCCGCGCTCAGCGGCACGGGTACCGGGGCGGCTTCCGCCTTCTTCGCCACGGGGCGCCGCCCGAACAGTTTCGCCACGAGCGCCGACTGCGGCGGCGGCCCCTCGTCGTCCACGACCGGTTTGGGGTGGGACCGCGACTTCCGCAAGCGCGAAAAGCGCTCGAGCTGCTCGCTCGACCGCCGGGGCGGCGCGTCGTCGAGGTCGAGGGCCTCCTCGTCGTCCTCGTCGTCCTCGGCCCAGGCCGGCGCCGTCGACGCGGCCGCCTGCCAGAGCGTCGTCTCGTCCCGGAGTGTCGTCTCGTCTGCCCCGTACGTCGTCTCGTCGCGGTCGTCGGTCCACGGCGGCTCGCTCCGGAGCGTCGTCTCGTCCCGGTCGTCGGCCCAAGGTGGCGGGCCGTCCGCTGCCAAGGCTGCGAACGCGCGCGCCTCGGCCGCGGCCTCGTCCTCGGCGTCGTCCAAGGCCGCGTCACCGTGCGTGTCGTCGACCGGGCCATCGCCTCGAGGCGCGTCGTACGAGCCGAGGACCTCGAAGTCGGCGTCGTACTTGGCCTCGGCGGCGCGGCGGATGTGCCGGGCCGTCCGCGCCGCGTCGTCGAGGCCGTCCGGCACGTACACGGCCGCGTCCGCGTCGTGCCACGCGCGCGGCGGCGCGTCGTCGTCGTCGTCGTCGTCGTCGTTGTCGTCTTCCCACGGCGGCGGCGGCGCGCTGTCCTGGCTCTGGCGCGGCGGCGGCGGCAAGTAGCTGTCCTGGCTCTGGCGCGCGTAGCTATCCTGGCTTAAGCGCAGAGCAGCTTCGCGCGCGGGCGGTGGCGGCGCAAAGCTGTCCTGGCTGTGGCGCAGGTCTTCGCGCGCGGGCGGTGGCGGCGCAAAGCTGTCCTGGCTGATGCGCACTTCGCGCGCGTCGGCTTCACTCGCTGGTGGCGAAATGCTCGGCGGCGGTGGCGAGTCCTCCCCGGAATCAGAATCCATGCTGTAACACCTGCAGCGCTCCGGTGGCCTTAGCTGTTTAAACCGGAGGCCCGCGCCGTTTTTGAATGAAACCCGCGCGTACACAGAGGGCACGGGTTTTTCAGCTTCGGCCTCGATCATCGCTGTGGCTTTGCACGTCGACCGGGTACCCCAACGGAGCTGCCAAAACGGTGTGAAGTGCCCAGCATTGGCTGATAGCAGCTTCGCTGTCGCAGTAGCTCTGTGCGCGGCACAAGCAAAAAAAGCTCAGCAGCACAAGTATGTCGCACTACGGAGGCGGCGGCGGCGGCGGCGGCGGTCGTTACGACGATCGCGGCCGGGGCGGCGGCGGCGGCGGCAATT
>Ga0114994_10001988_pt1 | contig 14809 bp, 17 predicted proteins | sample ArcticOcean_MG_C_9_FD_87043 | JGI IMG/M metagenome (GOLD analysis project Ga0114994, IMG submission 87043) | Marine microbial communities from western Arctic Ocean - ArcticOcean_MG_CB2_152 | ecosystem: Environmental > Aquatic > Marine > Oceanic | place: Arctic Ocean: Canada Basin | collected... | reverse complement strand
GGGCGACGCCAATCATGCCAGAAGGTCCATGTCAAGAGGCACGAAGTCACTTCGATAAGTCACATCTGCAAGGTAGAGCACAGTGCCATTACCATCACAGATGACGCGGCGTACCTCGACCACCGGATCACCGACGGTGAGGCTCAACAAGCCCGCTAATTCGTAGCTACATTTGTCAATAGTGAAAGTTTGGCGGGCACGTGCGACCTCGATATCCGGGGAATCGTACAGAATCGGCAGGGCGACCTCAGTTCTGAGACGCGCCTCGTGTTGGTCGAAAACGACCCTGTCGAAATAGATCGAGATCACGCAATAGGTCTGGCCATCTCGAGAGTGGGTGCGCCGCAAAAGATGATAGCCGTTTTGCGACAGGTGCCCGATCAACGGTTTGCCCGGAATTTCAGCATCACGATCTTCCAGAAGGTCGAGTTCGGGCTTGTCACCACGGTACATATCCACCAGCGTGGCGAGCCGCGTTCCCAGGTAAAGTCGGTCCCTGGGTTGTGGCGGTGCCAAAGCCATCGTGCCGCGTCCACGACGGGATTCGAGCAATCCCTCGGCCTCAAGTATTTTAACAGCTTGTCGCACGGTGATCTTTGCAACCGCATATTTCAACGCAAGGTCTGAGATTGTTGGCAAAAGTTCACCCGGTTTCCAGATGCCGCGACTGAGGCTCTGCCGTAAAATCTCGGTGATTTGCAGGTAGAGAGGGGATCGGCTTTGTCTGAGCGTATCTGTCATCAAAGTGAGGTGTCCATCTGGTAGCGGTATTACGATGTAACATAAAAATCTTGATAAGTTCTATATATAGGTTTTTTGTTGCAATGCCAGTGCTTACAGATTAATTGCAAGAATATAATTCTCATGGGGATAGGCATTTGACGGGTTATGATTACATCATCGTCGGGTCTGGTACGGCTGGATCAACGCTTGCGGCGCGGCTGTCGGAAGATCTTTCTGCGCGTATTCTTGTTCTTGAAGGCGGTGGGCCCGACCGTGGTTTTTGGCTGAAGCTGCCGGTTGGGTATTATAAGTCAATTTACAATGCCCGCGTGTCGCACCTTTATCGTGGCGCGCCCGACCCGGGGATCGCGGGTCGACAGATGGATTGTCCGCGGGGGCGGGTTGTTGGTGGTTCAAGTTCAATCAATGGTCTGATATATATTCGTGGACAGCCCAATGATTTCAACGATTGGGCTTCTCTTGGCGCAGATGGCTGGTCGTATCGGGATGTATTGCCGCATTTCCGCGCGGTCGAGACCTATGCCGGTGACCCGTCACAGTTCCGGGGCGCGCATGGCCCGCTACAGATTTCTGATCTTCGCAATGACAACCCGGCTTGCAACGACTGGCTACGAGCAGCAAAGGCTTATGGTCTGCCGCAAAATGACGATTTCAACGGCGAAAGTTCTTATGGTGTTGGCAGCTATCAACTGACCCTGCGCGGTCGGTGGCGTGACAGCGCCGCGACAGCTTTCTTACACCCGGCATTGCAGCGCCCAAACCTGACGCTGCAAATCAATGCGCAGGTGACCGAAATCACTTTTCAAGGTCAGCGCGCCAGTGGTGTGCGCTACATCCAGAACGGTGCGTTATGTGAGGCGGCGGCTTCAACTGAAGTTATTTTGTGCGGCGGGTCGGTGCAGTCTCCGCAGCTTTTGCAATTGTCCGGAATTGGCCCGGCGGATCTGTTAGGTGCAAACGGCATCCGAGTGCGACACGATGCTCCAGAAGTTGGTGAAAACCTGCAAGACCATCTGCAGATGCGCACCATTGTAGAACTGGCGGATCGTGGCGATTCCCTGAATGACCATATTCGCAACCCGATCAGTCTGGCGAAAATGGGATTGGAATGGCTGCTTGGGTCCCGTGGTCCAATGACGGTGGGTGCGGGGCAAGTTGGTGGGGCTGCGTGCACAAAGCATGCGGAGAACGGCCGCCCCGATCTGCAGCTCTTTGTGATGCCGCTGTCGGTGGAAAAACCCGGCAAGTCATTGCATCGCTTCTCAGGGTTCACGACCTCCTTTTGGCAGTGCCACCCTGAAAGTCGTGGCTCGGTTCGGATCGCAAGTGACGATCCGTTGGCGGACCCCTATATCACCACCAACTATTTGGCTGCAGAAAAGGATCAGAAAGTGATCGTTGAAGGCATCCGGCTTGTTCGAGAACTTTATAACCGGCCTGAATTCCGCCAACGATGGCGCCGTGAGATTGTGCCCGGCGCGGAGTATCAGACAGACGCAGAAGTGCTGCAAGCTGTGCGTCAAATGGCGGGTACGGTCTATCATCTCGTTGGGACCTGCCGGATGGGACGGGATGACCGTTCTGTGGTTGATCCTGAATTGCGCGTGAACGGGGTCGATGGGCTGCGTGTTGTCGATGCGTCGGTCATGCCGCGGATCACATCCGCAAATACCAACGCGCCTACCTATATGATCGCCGATAAGGCTGCTGCGATAATTCGTGCCGCGGCCTCTGGCGCAAGAGGTATTATCTAATAAATGTAAGATAGAAAGAAACCTGAACCCATACCAATTGAAATTCGCAACCCCGCTGCTTCCGATCAGATCGTCGCCGCGTATGTTGAAACACCGGATAACGCCTTGGATGAGGTGGTGGCGCGCACGCACGCAGCGCAGATTGAATGGGCGGTGCTGCCCTAGCCTGAACGTGGCGTCATGGTCGCTAATTTTGTGAATGCGTTAGAAGCAAGGGCTGAAGAAATTGCCAGGTCTATCAGCACAGAAATGGGCAAGCTGCTGGCTGAGGCCGGTGGTGAGGCAATGAAAGCTGTGGTTGAGGCTCGCGCCGCGGTTGCACGGGCCAATGCGCCCATCGGAGAGGTTTTTGGCTCGCAGATTGCCGGGACTGTCAGCTATTCAACCCGGCGTCCAAGCGGTGTGATCCTTGGGATAACCCATGGAATTTCCCATCCAGCCCGCCAATGCGCAAGGCGATACCTGCGCTGGTCTATGGCAATGCGATTATCCTTAAGCCTGCGTGTTTGACCCCGGGGGCTGTGGTGTTGATGGCTGAGGTTGCAGCCGATACACTGCCCGAAAACATGGTGCAGGCAGTGATTGGTAGGGGCGCGCTGGGGCAGGCTCTTGCCGAGCATAGCGGCGTCGATGCTGTCGGTTTTACGGGATCAGTTGCGGTTGGCAAGCGCGTGGCCATCGCGGCGGCTGGGCATCTGGTCGAAGTATCGTTGGAACTTGGTGCAAAGAACCCTGCAGTTCTTAACGATGCCAGCGATCTTGACCGAGCACTGGATCAGATTTTACTGGCAACTTTTGCCGCGTGTGGCCAGCGCTGCACTGCTGTCAGCTAGGTGATTGTTCACCGAGACCTTGAAGAGGCTGCCTTGTCAGGGCTTGTCGCCCGTGCCGCAGCAATGGAGCCCACGGATGGTATGATCGAGGGGGCAAAAATCAGACCGCCGGCAAGCGCGTAACAGTTCGAGGATGTGGCGGGGTTCGTGACCCGCGCCGTGTCGGGTGGTGGCGTAGTCGCAGCGGGCGGTCACCGACTTGAATTGCCCGGGGGGGGATATTTCTATGCGCCGATGATCCTGAGCAGCGTGACGCGCGACAGGGAAATTGCGCGCCAAGAGGTGTTCGGCCCGATGCTGTCGTTCATTGTCTATGATATTTTTGATGAGGCGCTGAGTATCGCGAACGATACTGCTTTTGGGCTGTCATCTTGCCTGTATTCTAAACGCACCGATCTTGTTGAGCGTTTCGTTGCAGAAAGCGAAAGTGGCATGCTGCGCGTCAATGCAGGTAGTTTTCTGGAAAATCATCTGCCGTTTGTCGGCATTAAGGACCGCTCTATGGGGGTGGAGTATCAAACGGGCCTTCGACAATGCAATTTTACACAACCAAACATGCCGTTTACCGTCGAGCGATGGTCTGACACCTAGTAACCGGAGCGCTTTAAATGATTGATAAACCGAATATTTCAATTATTCTGATCGGTCAACTGGCCCTGCAGGCGTTGCCATTTCACGGCAACCCAGTTTGCAAAATGCCGAATGATAACGCCCAGAAAATAATGGGGCAGATGTTGCGTATTGTGACGGTGGCATGCCTCCAGCCTCTCTAAACCAACCATTGCCGACAGGCGCAGTCGCGCCAGCCTGAACCGCAGCCTCTTCGCTGAAAGGCCTTTCCGATCAAGCGCCAGAACAAAACATGCTGCTCTTGATAGGCTGTCTTGGGTCTACCGGGCGCGCTCACCTTTTCTCGGCGGCTTCGATCTGAGGCTCGTTTGCGTAGTGTCGTCACAACCTCCAATTTGGAACCGTTGGTGGGTAGGTTCGGCGTAGTATTCAAGCTCAGCACCAGTCGCCCTCGTTGGCGGTAATTAACGAAGCTCCCAATCTGCCAATAAGAGAAAGCCCTTTAGCCTGATAAGTTTTACATATTTTAGTATGTATCGTGGCGTTTGCTGGGAGTGTTGATCCAAGTGACCTGGGTGTCGAATCTAATGACTTTGCATATTAGATATGATGTTTTATGCTCATAATGAGGGTTAGACACTTCGAAACTTATGAGCGAAAGACGCGCAATTGCCTATAAATTTACCCAAATCTTTCCCCATACGGATCTGATTAACAGTGATTTTCCGTTGGAAGAGGCTCCCGGTAAACCACGCAAGCTTGGATTGCCCCTGCGTAAGCCTGACCAAGTCGTAAATGTGAGTGCAAACGCCATAAAAGAATGGGAGCAGCATGGAGGGGCGACACCGGCTAATCCGATCGCAGAACGTTGCGATGGCTGGGTTAACCAGGGCTATCAACCCAAGAAGTGGCCCACCGGGAAACAAAGCGAAGAGGATGAGGAAAGTGACTAAGAAGACGACAAAGCACAAGACTACGCCAACGCAGCCCGCAAGATTGTCAACCTACGAGAAGAAGACACTAGCGGAAGTGGACTGGGACCTCCTAGCGGAGATGGACGCGGAGGACGAGGGCCAGCCAGTCCCAATGTGGGACAATCCTTCGACCAAGAACCCAGCGCAGGACACCTCACCAGACCCTCACCGTCAACTGGACGACGGGGTGATGCAGGAAATCTTCAGACGCCAAGCAGAGGCCAAGGCCAAGGGGGCCTCTCACAGCAAGGCCTCGGAGTTCCAGATACCGATGGGCAGTCCCAATAACCTGTTCAAAAAGCAGACCTAGCCGGCTTAGGCATTTAGCGGAAAAGGCCGGAGTTTATGGCAAGCAAGGTTGACCAGCTGATGAGGAACTATGACAAGATCAAGCAGTTCCCGATGGACGGCCCGTTGATGCCCTTGACGGAGGAACAAGCGGCCTCGACGCAGGACAATCTTTCGACCAAGAGGCCTCTGTCGGACGCAGTGTCCTCAGTGAGTCCCCAGCAGGCTCCATTGGAAGAGGGGGAGACAGTGGAGGATCGTATCTGGGAGGCCCGACGCCGCTTGAAGGTACGCCGAATGTGCAAGGCATCCGTGGCCCGATCTGCAAAAGTACAGGGTAGCACCAAGAAATAGGGTGAAACTTACGTCAAGCCTGAGGGCAAACGCTTTAGGCATTTGATGAGGCTTCCGAATGGCGACTGACAACGGATTCATTGTATCGACTGTCTGATCTAGGTATAATGGGCGGTCTAAAATCCGTATAAGTCATTGATTTATATGGGTTTAGGTTTACTGGAGCGGGTAGCGGGAATCGAACCCGCACCTTAAGCTTGGAAGGCTCTTATGATACCATTTCACCATACCCGCCGCTCTGTAGTTCCGACAATTTTTCCAAGATACAATAAGCGAAACAAACTTTAGCGTTCATTGCCGCAAGCCAGATCTTAGCTGCTTTCGGAGCAGTGGTATAAACATGCTTCATACGGATTTGCAAGCTGGATTTAAGTGATTTTTTATCCCAAGAAAATAAATCTCTCGCAAGCCTAGCCCTGTCATAGACGATGAATTTCAGTCTTCATATCACTGTTTCAATAAAGATTTAAAATCTTGAAAGCAACCTTTAGCCCCCTGACCGCGAGCCCAAAATTGCTTTGGACACACGGGAAAATCAGGCGGTGGCTGCCGCATTTTTTGTTTAATACATATCATCTGACGGACACTGCCTTCGTTTGTTTTTTCGTGCCACCGTGGGCTTTTTTGACGCAAATTTACAGATTTAGAGTTGGTGGCATCATTTTTGCTTTATGATCTGTGACACAATGTTTTTGCATGAAGTGTCGTAAAATTGACTGCAGCAGGAGCTGAAGATGACCTATTTGGAAGCCGAAAATACGGAGCCTAACCGTCATGATCCGGGAAAGTACTTTTGGCATCGCGTACTGTGGAAAATCAACAAAGTCTTGTCTGGGCCCCCCGTGCCGATTGCAAAGCACACACCCTGTCACTGTGGGCGTTTCTTTTGCGGAGAAAGGGATCATTAGCATTTCCCTCTTACTGCTACTTTAAAACTTAAATAGCCCTGAACACGAGGTTCAGGCAGAGGCCTTGTTGCACGGCACGAGCAACACAGCCTCAATCTATTTGGTTGATCACACCACACATGGTATGATTACTTTAGTTGGGGTCGACCTAGCGTTGGCCGCCTGGCCATTCAACGGGGCACTCAGTCACTTATGTACCATAAAGAATACTGCATGTCCTTTGAGGGCTACCTTTGAACACTTTCCAAAGTCCCGCGGACTATGCTGGTCAGGCGTTGGCAGAAAAAAGCATCTCAAATCTGTTACTGATCTGCACTGTGTATATATTTACAGTCGCAATAGGGACACTCGATCCAGTTCTGCGGATGGGGAATTTGCAGCCAGACCCGCGGATGGCCTAACGCTCCGTCGCCGCCATCGCAAGCAAAACGCAATTTGTCCACTTGTTTTGTTTCGGGTTCTTGTATCGTCATGGACGCATGCTCCTGTTAGGTGGACCTTTTGGACATAACTATGCGCACTCGCACGCCATGGGGCAAGTCTCGTGCTGAATTACTGTTGGGTCACCATTCGGCCCATATGGCGACCGCCCATAATATGGACATGCAGATGTGGTACATCTTGCACGCCATCCGTCCCGGCGTTGGAGATCGCGCGAAATCCGTTGCCGGCCTCTCCGGGTTGGACGTCCGTCACGCGACAGACCTCACCAATGGCGCGGGTAAAATCAAGGATTTCTGCGTCTGAAGCTGCTTGCGCAAAGTGGTCATACGTTACGTATGGGCCTTTTGGGATTACCAAGACATGTACTGGGGCTTGCGGATTAATGTCGTGAAACGCCAAGCTGTGGGTGGTTTCCAAAACTGTGTTATTGGGGATTTCGCCACGAAGGATTTTGGCAAAAATATTGTGGTTGTCATAGGTGTAAGGCATCGGAATCCTCGTTAGAAAATAGATCTTTGGCCAGCTCCTCGAGACGCAGGGTTTGTGGGGGCAAAGCGAGAAACTGATCCAGCGTGGTCACAGTATCGTTGATGTGCGCCTGTTCAGCAATGCGATAGTGATTGTCAAAACCGGCCTGCACAAGCTGCGTTCGCTCCAACAGAATCTTATCTCGTAAATTGGGTAGTAGCCTGCGTATTGCTCCCTGAGGGCTGTGCGCGGTGATCAAGCCCAAAGACATCGCATGCTCTGTGAGATATCTATCGTTGAGTGCACAGTCGATTTGTAACAGCCGCGTAGAGCGGCTTTCGGCACAAAAGTCTTTGATGAAATCAATATCCTCTGGATCTATGCATATCATCAGCCGGTTGCATTGATTGCTGTCGAATACCAGCCTCAGCAAGGCTTTTCGATGTCTATTACGTTTGCTTAAGCTGGCTTGTATGCCGCCCAAATCTGGCAGGGGCACAGTTTGGTCATTAAACAGATAGGCAAGTGCATTGATGTCTGTCAGCTCATTGACCCGAGAGACCAAGCGCTGTGCCACCTGCCATCTTTGACAGATCACAACCAGCAATTTGCGGTTTTGTCCGATTGTGCTTTGTTGCTCCCAGAACCGTTTGCTGTGTCGCTGACCAAGGCGCCCTTGAAGGGTGGTGAAATTATATAAATGCAGCCCCTCATCTGAAACTGGAAAATCGCGGTGAGGGCTAAGATATAATGCGGTCAGCCGAGATTTAAGGCCGGTTGCGTCGGGGCTGATTTTGCGCGCGAACAAATACTCCTGATCGCGCAACAGATCATAGTGGTCATTATAAAAACTCACTGGCAGGCCATAGACTGAAAAGATGAAAAATGTCACGCTGCGGGTATCAATCTGGACTGCTGGGACGAGGTGGCGCACGAGCGTTTGGAAAAATGTCTCATCAGGGATCCAGGTGGTTTTGAAAAACCATTTCAGATCCCAGCGCCGACGTATAAAGGCGAGGACTTTTTCAATTGTGCCGCGCCGCAGACACCACCATTGGCTGCCAACTTGCATGTCGAGATCTTTGGGAATGGCCCGTGACAAGCCAAGCCGCTTTTGCAGCGCCAGAGATGTATCAAACATCTTTGTTTGCTTGCGTTGATTAAAAAAATGGCGGTAGATCAGCCGGTCCTCGCGCTGCCCTTGCTTAATCCACTTGCTGGTGAAATAGTAGAAGCTTTCGATGTAATCCACATTCCGGCGGGCGAGAAAATCATGGGCATAAGCGGCAGATTAAATCGGCATGCAACTGCCGGAAATCAAATAAAAATGGGTGGCATCCGGAAAGGCAGCCAAACCCGTATGCAGGGTGTTCAATGTTGCCTGCACGAGGCTTCAACCACCCCAGGCACATATCACCCGTTTTTGGCAAAGCGCCGCATTTGGCATATCCACCAAAGCGCTGCGTATCTTTCGGTAAGCGCTGTCCGGGCTGCGTTTGTCAAAATGTATGGCGATATAATCGCCGGATTGAGTTAAATACTGCGCCTGTTCGATAATGGCGTCCGGGTCTTCATGGCACAGCAGGATATAGGCAATTTTTGGCATTGGGTAATCCATAAAACGGTCACAGCGTCGGTTCGAAATGTCTCGCCAGAATGCTGTTGAATATACAGCGTCGCATTGTTTTCTTAGCCTCAGTCTGTAAACTGCATCGCACGAATAACAAAGCATATTTTACGGAGTAGTTTTGGCATGCCCTATCCTGGCATCTGGATGACCGAAAGCGAACAGATTTTATATCGCGTCGTGCCCAAGGCGGCCTGTTCCTCGATTGGGCAGATATTGTATTATACCGAGCACGGTACATTTTTTGACGGTGATATCCATGATGCCCGGCACGGGGTCCATAAATGGGCGTTAGAGCATAGCCAACCGCTGATCAGTCGCGCGGTTGAGAGCCCCGATACATACAAGTTTTCTTGTGTACGCAATCCTTATCAACGGATCCTTTCGTCGTTTTTTGATAAAATTTGTGGTGTGCAACGAAGCGGCGGCCGCTATCGCGAAACACTGGTGCCGTTTTTGATCGAAAACTATGATATCGAGGTTGGGGGCGAGGATGGGAAACAAGCTTTCGACCAAATCCGATCATTCCGGCGGTTTTTGTTGTTTGCCCGAGATACCATACAATGGCATCGTCCGATGGCGCCCGATATTCACTGGTCGTCGATTGTGGATCATCTTGCAACGCTGGTGGTCAATGGGGGCCGGTTCGACAGTATTTTTTGGGTGGAACGGTTTGATGATGGCATGCAGCAGGTACTTGACAGGGTCGAGACCACACATCCTGTCGACCTCGCTGTTGTGCCGCGCTTCAACCAGTCACAAGTGCACGGGCCTAAGCGTGCGCATCCGGTGGCCGATTATTTTGATGATCTGTCCATGCATTTGATGTACGAGATGTACCGGCGCGATTTTTATCTGTTCAAATATGATTACTTTGATCCCTCCAACATGATGCCAATGGCCGAGATGGATCTTGATGAAATTCACACCGAATTGGCCAAGTGATGGCGGCTATGGCTTGAGTTTAAAGGCCAGCGGCAGTGAATAACTGGGCAATATCGGCCTGTGGACGTGGCCCTAAATGGCCGATAACCTCTGAGGCTGCGATGCAGCCCATCCGGCCACAGGTTTTCAGGTCTTTGCCGGTTGCGAGGCCAAACAGAAAGCCGGTCGCAAATTGGTCACCAGCGCCAGTAGAATCAATTGCCGTAATTGATTTGACAGGGATATCTATCCGATTTTCTGCCGCTATCACCGTTGCACCCGCCGCACCGCGTGTGCAGACCACAAGGCCACAATCTTGCGCCGCCTGCTGCAGAGCGCTGTTCAGGTCTTCGGTCTGATACAAGGACTGCCATTCTTCATGATTGCCGATGACATAATCGAGTTCGGTGACCAGCGTGCGAAAATCATCGCGGTGTCGGTCGACGCAGAACGGGTCGGATAGTGAAATACCAGCGGTTCCACCCCCATTTTTACAGGCCTGTGCTGCGGTTTTGAACGCCTGTTTTCCTGCGGGTTTGTCAAAAAGATAGCCCTCGAGAAACAAGATCTCTGACTCTGAAACAAGGGCTTGTGGCACATCATCTGGACCTAAATCAGCACTGATCCCGAGGTAGGTGTTCATTGAGCGCTCGCCATCTGGCGAGACAAATATCATGCTGCGCGATGTGGGGGAAGCATCGCTCTCAACCGCAGGGTTGAGAAAGTCTGTCCCGCCTTTTGCCGTGGCTTCCGCATAAAAAATACCCAGCCCGTCGGCGCGTACGCGTCCGATGAAACCAGTGGAAAGGCCAAGCTTTCCAAGTCCTGCGATGGTGTTGGCCACAGATCCGCCGGGGGTTTGGATGCGGTTTTCCATCGCGCCATACAGAAGCTCGCCTCGGTCCCGTTCTACCAGTTGCATGATGCCTTTTTGTATGCCCATCAATTCTAAAAAGCTGTCATTGCTTTGACTGATCACATCGACGATGGCATTGCCAATGCCTACAACTTGATATGCTGACATAGGTTCTCCAACTTCTGATGGGGGGCGCGATCAGGTTCGATCGGACGTAAATCGCGTGGTTTGTTGCCGCAAAGATGACCGGCGGCGAAGATATCGGGGTCTTGAGGCTGATAGTCAACACAATTGTGCTCCCATTGAACCCTTGAATTTTTAAGCATAGCTTTGCGCAGGTGCCATTGGCCCCCTATGTTTGTCTGGGCTGGCCTTATGTAATTGTTGTGGTGTGTATTTGCGCAAAAAACGGGTCGCGGTTGCTAAATTTGTGCCTTATTCTTGATGCCAAACAGATCGCTGGGGATTTTATATGCAACATACTGATACCGGGTATCATTATCAAATGATGCAACGCGCCATTGATATCATCGATCAGCACGATGGAAGTATAACGCTGGAAAATTTGGCGGAAGAAATGGGAATGAGTGTCGCGTATTTCCAACGGCTATTTTCCCGTTGGGTTGGGGTTTCGCCCAAAAAATACCAGCAGTATCTGGCTTTAAGCTATGCAAAAACTTTATTGAGCGAGCGCTTTACCCTGTTGGAGACAGCTTACCTTTCCGGGTTATCCGGCAGTGGGCGTTTGCATGATCTGTTTGTACGCTGGGAGGCGATGACGCCGGGCGAGTTTGCACGTCAGGCAGATAATGTGACAATCCAATGGGGTTGGTTTGACACTCCGTTTGGCGAGGCACTTGCGATGGGTACGCGGCGCGGGTTGTGTGGACTGGCCTTTGTGGAAGAAATCGGCCGAGAACAGGCGTTGGGTGATATGATGGCCCGCTGGCCCTCAGCGCGATATATATCCCATACCGACGGGCGATCAGGACGGCAATCTGAAGGGGTTTCCGGGGGGCTGTCAGACTGGGTTGAGGCGGCTTTCTCAGCGCGTGGCGAGACGCCACTCAGCTTGATTGGGGCGCCATTCCAGATCAAAGTCTGGGAAGCTTTGATGCACATTCCCAGCGGTTTTGTGACGAGCTATTCACAAATTGCCAGTGCGATCGGCCACCCTAAAGCGGTGCGCGCGGTCGGTACGGCGGTTGGGCGCAACCCGGTCAGTTGGGTGATACCGTGTCATCGGGCGCTGCGCAAATCCGGTGGGCTAGGTGGTTATCACTGGGGGCTTCGGGTCAAACGCGCAATGCTGGCCTATGAGGCGGCGCGGCAAGAGGCATAAGTGCACCGCTGTCAGGATGTAGCCCAATACAAACAGATGTATTGGGCGTTTAAATATTGCATCTTCGCTTTCAATTCATGCGCTATTACGTTAAAGGCAACCCTAATAAATTTAAGATCGTTTATCGCATTAATTTTGAGGCTTCTTTATAATGATTATTAATTTCCGCAAATTTGCGCTTATTCCTATGCTGTTTGCCCTGGCCGCCTGCATGCAGCCAGCACGTTTGTCTGGAGATGACCAGCGGGTGCATACTAAAAACGGGGCGTTTCTTGGAACGATGATGGGTGCGGCCGTTGGTTTGGTATCCGCTGATAATTCAGACGAACGGCCTGGTAAAGTGGTAAAGGCGGCAATTATCGGTGCGGGCTTGGGCGCATTGGCGGGCACTCTGCTCGATCGGCAAGAGGCGGATTTGCGTCGTGATCTGGACAATCGTGATGTGCAGATTACCAACACTGGGGATCGTTTGGTTGTGACCTTGCCGCAGGATATTTTATTTGCGACAGATAGTACTGCGGTTCGGGCCGATTTGCGCCGGGATTTGCGGGCGCTTGCCGGCAATCTGGACGCGTATCCTAAATCTACGGTCAGCATCATTGGGCACACGGATAATGTGGGCGACGCTAGTTATAATCGTGACCTTTCGAATCGTCGCGCCTATAGCGTAGAACGTGTGCTGGTGGATGCTGGGACATCAATGTCGCGCATTCAGGCGTATGGCCGAGGCGAGCAAGAGCCTCTCGCGTCAAACCTGTCATCCGAGGGGCGCGCTCAAAATCGTAGAGTTGAAGTGGTGATTGTTTCAAATGCAGGGTGAGCGTTTTTGATTTTTCCCACCAAACCCCCAGTTGGCAGAGGCTGCTGTCATACCACTAGAATTAGTGCGGCATATCATCAGTGCCCATATATCTGGGTGCGGATGAAAGCGCACTGAATGGGTTTGCCATACGTGAGGGCATATGCAGAAAAACAGGGACCTGTGGATAAATACAGTCAGACTTTCATGAGTTCTTGACCTGCTTCAGGGGGTGTTTTGACGAGGTTGAGCTTTGCCAGAGCGCCACGCATTGTATTTTGTGCTTGCCCTTGAATATGACCTGTTAAATCTGTAAGAACGCCCTGTCGAAGAGGTGCGCAGCACCACAGCTGAAGAAAGCATACAGGGTCGGATATTCCGGCCCCATTTGTTTTGATGTAAACCTAAGACCAATTTGCAAGACCGGCGGAGACAACCGCTCGGCCAGAAACATAAACGAATAGGAAACCAGAGACCTCATGGCTCAAAACACATCTATGGAGGAATTCGAAGCCCTCCTGAACGAAAGCTTCGAAATGGACACGCCCGAAGAGGGATCTGTTGTCACCGGCAAAGTTATCGCGATCGAAGCGGGACAAGCCATTATCGATGTCGGCTATAAAATGGAAGGCCGTGTTGATATCAAAGAATTTGCAGACCCTGGTGAATCGGCAGAAGTGTCGGTGGGAGACAGCGTAGAAGTCTTCCTGCGTCAGGTCGAGAACTCTAAGGGCGAAGCGGTCATCTCACGAGAAATGGCCCGCCGTGAAGAGGCGTGGGATCGGCTTGAAAAAGCCTATTCGGATGAGGCACGGGTTGACGGTGCAATCTTTGGCCGTGTCAAAGGTGGCTTTACGGTTGATCTTGGCGGCGCGGTTGCATTTTTGCCAGGCTCTCAAGTTGACGTGCGTCCTGTGCGTGATGCCGGTCCGCTGATGGGCCTGAAGCAGCCCTTCCAAATCCTGAAAATGGACCGCCGTCGTGGAAATATCGTGGTGTCGCGTCGTGCGATCCTCGAAGAGAGCCGTGCGGAGCAGCGCGCCGAAGTCATCGGCAACCTGACCGAAGGCATGTCTGTTGACGGCGTTGTGAAAAACATCACTGAATATGGTGCCTTCGTTGATCTGGGCGGCGTAGACGGGCTGTTGCACGTCACAGACATGGCGTGGCGTCGGATCAACCACCCATCTGAGGTCTTGACGATCGGCGAGACAATCAAAGTGCAGGTCATCAAGATTAACAAAGAAACCCACCGAATTTCTCTTGGCATGAAACAGCTGCAAGAAGATCCTTGGAACTTGGTTGCTGGCAAGTACCCACTGGAATCCGTGCACATGGGCCGGGTTACCAATATCACTGATTATGGTGCTTTTGTTGAACTGGAAGCCGGTGTCGAAGGCTTGGTGCACGTCTCGGAAATGTCTTGGACTAAAAAGAACGTCCACCCCGGTAAGATCGTGTCCACCAGCCAAGAAGTTGAGGTTATGGTGCTTGAGATTGACGGCGTGAAACGGCGCGTGTCACTGGGTCTGAAACAAACCATTCGCAACCCTTGGGAAGTGTTTGCCGAGACCCACCCTGAGGGCACCGAAGTCGAAGGCGAAGTCAAAAACATCACCGAGTTTGGCCTATTCGTTGGCCTGCCAGGCGATATAGATGGCATGGTCCATATGAGCGACATCAGCTGGGACGAGCGCGGCGAAGACGCGATCCAGAATTTCCGCAAAGGCGACTTGGTTCAAGCTGTCGTATCGGAAGTGGATGTTGAAAAGGAGCGGATTTCGCTCTCGATCAAATCCATGGGTGGTGACAAGTTTGCTGAAGCGACTGGAAGCGTCAAACGTGGCTCAATCGTGACGGTAAACGTAACCTCTATCGAAGATGGCGGTATCGAAGTTGAGTATGAAGGAATGAAATCCTTCAT
>Ga0114994_10001984_pt1 | contig 14819 bp, 17 predicted proteins | sample ArcticOcean_MG_C_9_FD_87043 | JGI IMG/M metagenome (GOLD analysis project Ga0114994, IMG submission 87043) | Marine microbial communities from western Arctic Ocean - ArcticOcean_MG_CB2_152 | ecosystem: Environmental > Aquatic > Marine > Oceanic | place: Arctic Ocean: Canada Basin | collected... | reverse complement strand
TGAATTCAGTTGGATTTTCAATTACTCTTCGCATTCTTATTATTAATAATAATATATATAAATTTCTTTAATCAATTTTTTTATATATTAATTAGATTCATCTTCATCGCTATATGAATATTCTTCCAATTCTAATTCTGCGGAATCATCATCATATTCTTCTTCATCGCTCTCGGTAGAACCATTATCTACTGGATTATCCTCTACAACAAAATCATCTTTTAAATATCCACTCTTTGTTTTCATTTCTGCTGGAATACTCTCCATTTCATCTTCTTCATTATTATCTTCAGCTGCTGTATCAGCTAAATTTTCGAATCCACCAAATAATTCTTCATAAAATGTTTCCCACATTTCAATAGTCAAATCAATACAGTCATCATTTTCATCTTCAGCAACAAGAGCACAAACACCAAAATATAAGGGAGTATCTACTGGTGGTGGAAAATCATATTTATTTTCCGTATTTGCCTTACCTGTATCTCGCGAATATAATGAAACTGAACAAAAATCGTATTTGCTTTTTTTCGTTTTCCATGTAGTTCTTTTTTCAAAATTATCAGGTTTCTTAAATTTACATTTTTTATATAATTCATCTCCCTTATCTACATTATATTTACATACTTTTAAATCTCCTGACTTATCTACTAATATAATATTAACCATTACTAATAATTAGAAATCTAGTAATAGTTTTAAATAGTTTATCTTAATATATATCTCTACGTTGTAACTTTATTAAAACTATGTAAATAATATATAATATGCTTCCCTGGATTATTCAAATGAGTATAATATCATTAATATTAATTATTTTAGTTCATTATTTATTTACATTTTTTATGACAAACCTGACAATACCAAAAGTAAAAGATTTAGTAAATAAACCTCAACAACAATATGAAGTATTATATAATACAATGAGAGAACAACCCAAACCACAAAATGAATCTCCTGATAATGAAAGTATGAAAACCGAACTTAAAAATTATCTTAAAGAATTAAGTGAAAAAAATAAGAACAATAACAATAATACTACTAATACAGTTAATGGTGTTAAAGATGTTAATGATATGGGTGGGTTAATGTCATCAGATAGTGCTTTCTCGTCTAGTAGTTATTCTTCTTTTTAAATGTATTAAAGGTAAGGTCATAATATAGTTATACTATGAAATTATCATACGAAGATAAAGGTCAATTATTAAAACGACTCCCTAATCTGAAACTTCCTTATGAAAATATCCATAAGAAAGTTTTAAGCGAATTATATTATATTATCCCAAAAGGGAAAAAACATCTAGTATGGTTTACCTATATAAAAGATAGAAAGGTTTGTGTTTTTATTGAAATAAATCGTGGTTCTAAAAAATCAATCAAAAATTTATTTGTTGTTCCTCAAACATTCAATAAGAGTATCGTATTAGGAACTGTTTTCTATGGAACATTAATTGAAGCCAAAGAAAAGAAGTTTTTTTCTATTGAAAGTATTCATTTTTATAAAGGAAAAAATATCGAAGATAGAAATGAATTATTTAAACTCAATCTTATCAAAGATATATTGTCAAATGAAATTAAACAAATAATTATAGGAAGGAATGGTGTTGGATTTGGTTTACCTGTAATTACAAGTAGTTTTGAAGAATCTATTTCAGCAGCTAATTTACTCCCATATAGTATTTATTCCATTCAAAATAGAAATCTAAATAGCAACACAAATAATTTTAATTCTACTTTGTATAAAAATTATGAGTTTGATGATACAAAGTATATATTCTCCATTAAACCGGATATTCAAAACGACATCTATCATTTGTATGTTGGGAATAATAATAATTTAGAAAAATATGATATTGCTTATATTCCTGACTATAAAACAAGCACTATGATGAACAAAATATTTAGAAATATCAAGGAAAATGATAATCTTGACGCTTTAGAGGAAAGTGATGATGAAGAGGAATTTGAAAATATGAATGATGATAAATTTGTTGATTTAGAAAAATGCGTTAAAATGGAATGTATTTTTAGTAAGAAATTTAATAAATATGTTCCTATTAAAGTTGTCCATAATGGAGTTGTTACACAAAAGCATATAATAGATTTTAAAAAATAAAATTATAGTTTTTTATAAGAACTATATATATATATGTCATTAGTTCAACAAGCATCAATAGTAAATCCTCAAAATGCCCATTTTAGAGACCCAGGTATGTCAAGTAAAGTAGGAGCTGTAGCTGGCTGTGGAGCTGGAGATAGTGCTTTATCATTACAACAAAAAGGTCTTTATCAAATGTTTAAGACTGGAGGTAGAGGAAAAAAACACGGCAAAAGTCGAAAAAGAAAATACAAAGGTGGTAATGGTTATGGTTTTTCTAAAGACCAAGTGATTGCTGGCACTTCTGGTGTCAATGGTAATGGTTCTGTCCATTTAGCTGGATTTTCTCGTTATCAAAATACTGGACAAAATGCCATAACCAATATGAATGCTTCCAAACAAAGTGGAGGTAATTCTTCAGGTTATTCATATGGAACTGGAGGTTATCCATTTTATTCTTACAAGCCATCACCTGGAGAAAATCTTTCTGTTTTTGCCGGTTCAGGATATCCTCCTATTTCTAGAGGATTAAATAGCCAGTGTGGTGGAAAACGAAGAAAATCTAGAAAGGGTTCCAAGAAGAGAAAGGGTTCCAAGAAGAGAAAGGGAACTAAGAAGAGAAAGGGTTCTAAGAAGAGAAAGGGTTCCAAGAAAAGAAAAAGTGTCAAGAGAAGACAGAGAGGTGGAAGTGGTCAATTTATGAATAACATAGCCAACGCGCATATTTATTCCACAGGAGGAAGATTAGATCATACTGCTTCAGCATTAGCTAATCCTCCTCCTTATACACCAAAAAATGATTGTTTAAATACTTGGAAACATCTAGGTGATACACCTCCTTATAATGAAGTTTATATGTAAACAATCTATATTTTTATCAAACATACTCCTTTTAAAGGCTGTTCTTTCTTTTTAATTTTTTTAATACATTCATCACTTTTTAATGGGTCATATAATGTTTCCCATTTATCTTTTACATAATCATCCATATTGGATGAAATAATATGATATTTTTGTTTAATATAATATTGTTTTCTTTTTTTCCATTGCTTTTCGAATATATCATGTGAATCAATAATATCTACTACTAATGGACTGGTATGTTTTGTTCTTAAAATTCTTCCCACAGATTGACAAACATCCGTCTTGGGTGATGCCATAATTAAACTGGTCAATGATTTTATATCTAACCCTTCTGATGCCATTGCGTATGTAGCAATAATAACTTTTTTACTTTCACTTTTCTTTAATTCCTCCTCTTTCATTCCTCCAATATAATAACCTACTGTAGCGATATTTCTATGTTCAATAGCTTTAAATAAGTAGGTAATTAGAGTTTTATTATGAGCTAATATCATTATTTGCTGTTCATTATTTTTACTCAATTCGGTTTGCAAAACTTTAATGATAAACTCAGACCTATGATTATAATTACATAACTTTGATATCATTGTGCTATATAATGGATTTCCTCTATAATCATATTTCATTTCATTAAATTCAGGATCTTCTACAGAATAATGAATTGCTTTTACGATAACTTTATGTTCGGATGTATTACTTTTTTCTTTATGAACTATATCCCCTAGAAACATTTTAAATACTTTGGTTAATCCATCTTTTCTTTGCATAGTTCCTGATAATCCGAGTGTATAATTTGTAATTGTTCTCATCATACATCTACTGAATACTTCAGCACCAAGATGATGGGTTTCATCATATATAGAAAGACCAAAACAATCAAATAGATCTTCGGGGTATTCCTTTTGTGAAAGTGATTGTAACATTCCTATAACAATATCTTTATTTTCAATATCAATTATTTGTCCTTGAATTTTTCCTACTCTAGCAGTTGGTAAGAATTGTTGAATTCTCTCTATCCATTGGTTTAAAAGGAATGATTTATGAACAATAACTAATGTTTTCTTTTTCAATTTCGCAATTATATTCAATGCCATTACAGTTTTTCCTTTTCCAGGGTCTACATCTAATAATCCACCACCACTATCTTTTACAGCATTAATATATTTATTAACGATATTTACTTGAAATTCTCTCAATTCTCCTTGAAATTCTAAATTTATATCTTCTCCCAAAGATAATTTATTTTCAGTAAAATCACCGAAAGTATTAACACCAAAATATCTTGGCATATAAAATTTTTTAGGTGATTCGCGATATACAGGAAATGCTTCTGGTTGAACTGGCGATTTAGGGACAAAAGCCTTTACAGTTAATTCATTTCGGATAAATAATTCCTCTTTGATTGTTAAATCTGATTTTAATATTGAATATCCTTTTTTTCCCAAATAGCTCATTATTGTATTATATTAATTATAATGGATTATATTTATTCAATTTTTATTAAAATTATTTAGAAATGGTATTTGAAATAAAAAAATATAATAATATGATATATGGAACCTTATCAAATATTTCATAAGAGTCATCGTCACCAACTATTATTATTAGGTGTTCTGATTTTATACATTGTGTTAAATATTCAAACTCCTCCAACATTAGCTCATTTAATTGATAATATTTATGGCAATATTGCTGTAATTTTATGTGCGTTTTATTTATTAGCTAATTCTAATCCTGTTGTCGGTGTTATTGCTTTATTTGCCGCTTATGAATTAATTAAGAGATCTAGTTATTCTACTGGAACTGCTGCTATTAACAAATATTTGCCAACCGAAATGAAAAAGGGCGTTCACCTCTCTGCTTTTAATCAATTTCCTGTTACTTTAGAAGAAGAGGTTGTTAAAGATATGGCACCACTCATTAGCAGTGGAGGACCCAACAGTCTTCATTACAAACCTGTTATGGACAATACTCATAATGCTATGAATGTTCACGATACTACATCTGTCATTTAAAAATCAAATTAATTATTATTTTATATTAATTTGATTATTCTTTTTTTAATTTCTTAACAACATAATCCCAAGCATATGATATTCCAACTGCTAAACCTAATGCTAAAATTACATATAAAAATGGTTCGAGTTTTTCCATATCAATCTCTCCTCCCATAGAACTTGTATTTGTATTTGTCCCACCAGGTCCTTCTTGAACTAATATTTGTCCATTAGCATCAACTGGTTGACAATCTATATAGATATCATCTCCATTTTGCTTTGAATTTGCTCCCTTCTTATTATAAAAAACTGAGTTTTTTTTAACTGTTGTAATTGTATTTTTAATTATTTTTTTAAGTTTAGTTAATCCTGTAGAACTTATATTTAAACCGTCTTCTTTATTGTAAACTATATATGAATATTCTCCATTACATGGGTCATATGGTAATGTTCCACTATAAGCAAAATATCCTTTTCTACTAGGAACAAAATTATCTAAAGAAAAATTGCCACTTGAATTAGTTACCGATTCATTTACATTAGGGGTTCTTAGTGCTGCTTCATCTATTAATAATCCTAATTGTGTGGATCCTTTATCTGTCTTTCCACCTGAAACAAATGGAACACATACAATTAAATTCTTTCCAGGACCATTATGAATTATCATTAATTCACCATCTGTATGAACACCTCCAAACTGATGTAATGAAGGTTGATATATTCTTACTTCTTGAACAGTATAATGTTGGTCATTATATTTTACTGGATTTGCTTTCCCGGAATAGTTTAACGATAAATAATTATCTTTATTTGTCATATTTGGGGAATATGTTCCATAATCATAATTATAGTCACATTTTAAAACACATGGACCAGTTATACCTTTCATATCTATATTTACTGGTGATGTCGCATTCGGACATTCAATTAAATTAATTCTAGTTGCCATTAATATATCTTAATAAAATAAATAACATATAATACTTTTTCTTAAAGTATTATATATATGAAACTTTCTAAAAATAGATTACATAGAATTAAAAGAAAGAAGAACTGTTCCAAAAGAAAAAAGGTTTTTAGAAAAAATAAAAGAAGTCATCAGAATACTCAAAAGAAACATCATAGACATCCTAATCTTAAAAATAAAACTCTTAAAATATATGTAGGAGGTGCTGATGCTATCCCTCAGACCTCAACGAAACCTAAAATGGGTCCATCATCTAGTAAAAAAGAAAATAAGAATCAAGGTTGTGCTTATAAAGATAGATTACAGGCTCCTGATACATTAGTAAATATTAATCAACCGGATAGAGAAAACTGGGTTAATAAATATTTTCAGGTTTCTAAAAATCAAAACTGTTTAGGTGATGCTAAAATAACGCTCCAACGGTTACTTAAAACATATTATGGTCAAACCAAAGATACTGATGTAACTAAAACAAAAAATGTTAGAGAATTACTTAGTGTATGGAATAGTAGTGCCGAATTAGCAGCTATGCCTAGAACAGAAGCTGATAAATATAATATAGATTATTCAAATATTACAGGAAAAATAACTGGTGTCACCAATCCAAAAATGTCCAAGAAAGAAGAAGATGAGGCTGCGAAAAGAAGCAAAACAAAAATGGAAGAGTATAATAAAGCTACTGACGAGTCATTAAAAAAATCTTGTGAGGCTATTACATCTAATATAAAATTACCAAAATCAGATGAAGCTAGAGTTGTAGCATTGTCAAATGTAATAAAAGCAAAGTATTCTAAAGATAATGATGCACTCATCAAAGCCGGAGGGAAAGTTGATATACCTCAATTTGGAAACAATGTTTATAAGGTTGATATAACCAGTAGAGGTGATTGTCTAGGTGATTCAGTAGTATTTGATATTCTGTTTAGTGAAAAAGGTAATTGGAAAAATATACAAGGATGGGTTCCTGAAGAGAGAGAGGATGGTGGAAAGGTTGGCTATCTAGGAAATTTACGGCAAGTATTACAACATTATGTTTGTGCCAGTAGTGAACAAATTCTTAATGAAACATCAATTCGTAAAAATCAATTAAATGAATCATTAACAAGACTTGCTAATAATGTCCTTCCTGCTAGTGGAACAAGGGATAATGCCGGTTGGTTAACAGATATTGAAATATCTTTATTAGCCAGATTATTTAATGTATTTATATTTGTTTACGATGTAGATAATAAGACAATAATGAAATATACTAATACGGGTGTTAGTAGTGCAATTAATGAAAGCAATTCTGATATGGGTAATAAGGATACTAGTATTTATATATACAATCATACAGGAACACATTATGAAAGTTTAATTAATTTACCAGCTGATGGTTCCAAGTCTTCATCAACAGCGCCAACACCAGGACCATCACCAGGACCATCACCAGGACCATCACCAGGACCATCACCAGCAGCGTCTGATAGTTCCAAGTCTTCATCAACAGCACCAGCACCGTCTGATAGTTCCAAGTCTTCATCAACAGGACCATCAACAGGACCGTCTGATAGTTCCAAGTCTTCATCAACTGATAGTTCCAAGTCTTCATCAACAGAACCAGCACCAGCATCAACTGATAGTTCCAAGTCTTCATCAACAGGATCAGCATCTAAAGATGCGGCTGAGAATCTTAATAAATATGATTGTAACGCGAATAATCTAAATATTGATGTTCCAGACACTAAAGAAGAATCTAAACAGAAATTAAAAACAATAAATGATAATATCATTGCTTGTATTAACAATGATCCCAATGATTTTTCCGATATAGAATTATTATTGAAACGAGATGATTTTCTCGATGCTTATCAAAAAAAATTTGGAGAAAGACTTAAAGAAGGTGAAATAACTCCAACTTGTAGTAAGTTATTCGAAAAAGAAGAGCTTGATTATAATTTTGTTCCTATTAACAATAAAAAAGAAGCATTGGATAAAATAAAACGATATGATACATTACTTTTAGATGAAGGACTGAAAAATAATGCTGAATGTGCCAGTTCTATTTTAACAGCACAGGAGATATATATAGAAAATGCCGAACATATGTATCCTGGATTAACAGCTGACTTAAAATCTGATAGTCCAGAACAACCTTCCGAAGAAAAAAAGGATGATGTGCCATTAACACAAGAACAAATTTCTACTATATTTAATAATATTTCCAAAGGAACGGGAGAAATTGGTCATGTCAAATTTATAGTTTTTTTAACTAAAAAAGATGATCCAGATTCTATACTTATTAGAAAAAAAATAGGATTTACTGAACCATTTACAAGAGGTGAAATTACCAAAGGTAAAGATACCAATGATCCTGAAGAATTAAAAAAATTAACACCTAATTCACAATTAGTAAATTCATTATTTAGAACATTTTCACTGTTTAAACTGCCAAAGTCACCACAAAATGGAGGGGCCGAGAAGGATGCTCAAAAATCAGGATCTCAAGGAATAACTAAAAAATCTTTTTCACAATTTGTAAATTGTGGACAGTATAGAGATAAATCAAAAAACTTATTTGATTGTAAAAATGTTAAAATACCAAAACCTAGTGCTCCACCTGAACCTGGAGCATCAACCTCTGGACCTGGAGCATCAACCTCTGGACCAACACCTGAACCTGGAGCATCGACCTCTGGACCAACCTCTGGACCTGGAGCATCAACCTCTGGACCTGGAGCATCAACCTCTGGACCAACTGGATCACCTGAAAAAGCATCAGGAACAGGTTCATCGTGGTGGAATAATCCATTTGGGAAATCTAAAGGACCACCTGGAACAACTGGATCACCTGAAGCAGCTAATATTCCTACCGCCACAGCTACTCTTGTGAACTCAAACAATATTGAATTAGAAATTAATGAAAAGGATTTTGATGGAACACTAAAAAGAGTAGATGTAAGTATTTTTATTCCGACTGATGGTGAGGTAATAGTTAGAAATTACGCAAAAAATAATGCTCGAGAAACATTGAGAGGACTTCCAGTTTATGGAATATCTAATTAATTATAAATAAAAATTGATTACTTTATATTTAAATAAATTAAATATAAACTAAAATATAAAATGACAACTTTAATACGAACATTATTTAATTGGTATATTTGTATATCATCCTATTTATGTCCACAATATTTATCAGGAATCAAAGAGAAAAATAGCGATTCTCCACTTTCTTCATATAATGAAACAGAATTATTAGTGAATGATGAGTATATTGATGATGATAGAGATATATATAATAGAAACTATAAACAGTTTATGGATTGTGATGACTATATACCTTATAAAACTATTAAAAAATCTAAAAGCACATCATTACCGTTACATTATTGTGGATGGTGTGGTGCATATATATCTAGACCTACACATGCTTATATGGATAAATTGTATTGTAATATATCATGTAGAAATTGTCAAATTACCAAAGATAACCCTCAACCTTCACAAGAACAAAAACGCAAAATGACAGTAAGTTTTAGCCTTTAAATAAAAGGTAGGTATCTCATTGTAGCATTGTCATAAATAGTTGTTTGAAATGTAGCATCTATTCCATCTACATAAACAGTATCACCATTAGAAATCTCATCACAACCATATTCGTTTGTGCAACTGCGTGATTTAAATGAAACAGGCAACTTAATTTGATTATTACTATCGCTCATTGTATAGTATTGCCATTTATCTCTACCAACATATAGAGGTCTTCCCATTAAAGGAAGAATCATTTCAGGTCCATTCATTCTTTTTAATATTCCCACTTGTCTATAGTTTGTGTCAACTGCTCTAGTATTAATATTAATAGGAACTCCGCCTCTAACATCATTTACTTGAACAACTCTTTCATCTTTTAAAGGTGGAGCATAAGGATTCATTAGAACATCGCTCTCAACATTTGAAAACGAATAGCTGGGTCTGGGGAATAATCCAAAAATAGAACCACCAGGATTACTATTGGTATCAGTTGATTGTTTCATTTCTATTTTGTATGAAGACCTATTTGAATATACAAAATAAATGATAATGACGAGAGAAATTATTATAAATGTAAATGTAAAATTTTCAAAACAAATTACACCAGGAGGACATTTAGCCATATTATATATTATGAAATGATAATAATATATAATTTATTTATTGTGCTCTGTAAATTTATTTTTTTCCAAAGTTAGAAAGCAAATCTCCGATACCGTCTAAACTACTCAAATCTAATTTATCCATAAATCCTTGAGCTGTTTCAAGGAAAGGTTGCATAGTAGTTATATTATCCATTAATTGTTTTTGTTGAGTTAATAGAGTTTCTGTTTGATTTGTCAATCCTTGAACACCGCCTTCACCTACAGTTTTTTGTAAATTGTTATAAGCCTCACTTAAATTTGCAACTATATCTACTCTATTTTTCCCTTGAGAAGCAACAGTTAACTCCTCAACCTCTTCAACCTCCTCATCATCACCCGAACTAGTATCGGATTGAGCAGTTTGAGCAGTTTGAGCGGTTTGAGCAGTTTGCTTCTTTTCTTTAAGAACTTGTTTTTTTTGATCCATCTTAGATTTAATGGAATCTTTGGTTTCTTGTCGCTGTGAACTGGAGTCAGTCATACCTTCTTTAACAGATCTATAACTAGTTTTAGTAGCTGTAAATAACGATGTAGCTACCATTGCTACAATTAATACTACAATCATATTTTTACTAAAGTAGGTAGTTAAAAATCCTACAATTAAGAAAAAAGCTACGGCTTCGGTGTTTTGAACAACTAAGTAACCTAAAAGATTTAATATTGCTAATACGAATACAACGTATAATACGTTCTTATCATTTAAAAGCTTATCAGTTTTTGGAATCTTAAATTTCATTATATACTAATAATAGAAAAAATTGAATTACAATAATATTAATATTGAATCAATATATTAATTACAATGTCTGAAACTAGATTTCAAATTGCTTGCTTAGAATTATATAATCCTAAGAGACATGGTCGGGCACCAAAAGCATTAGTTGATGAAAAATATCTAATCCTACATTCATACGATATAGATGAATTTTACAATAAGATAAATGATATAAAAGGTGATATAGAATTTGCTAATACTAACTATCATATGATGTCACTATCTCATCCTACAATAAGAAATTATACCAATATAATTAAAAATCCTAAACATTTGGAATTAAGAGTAATTGAACCCATTAAGATATACTTTGGTGATGGTAAAGAAGATTACTATTCTACTGGAATAGATAAGACTATTTGGATAAAACTAATTCAACGCAGATGGAGAAATATACAAAAGAAACGAATCCAGTCAAAAATAAAGATTGATTCTTTAAAATATAGAGAATTACACGGGAAATGGCCACAAGAGTGTAATATTCCTTTTAAATTAGGATTGTGAATTTACTTTATAATAATACAAAAATAAATCTAAATTAAAAACCAAGACTATTAGTAGAACAATTAATTTCACTTTAAATGAATCCATAATGTTATGGTAATGGTAATAATACAATAAAGATAAAATACCAAGAGTATTTAATCCATGAATTAATAAATCATAATTATCGAATTGGCCATCTTTTTTTGTATGATGCCAATCCACAAAAAATGATGTTAAATAGACTATTTGAACAAAAATGAACATTATTGTTTTAATAGTTTCTTTATTCTGGAATATTTTATTACTCATTAAATTAATAAAATATTTTTTTTAATGCTTGCGCTTATTGCTTCTCTTTTTTCGGGATTTCTTTCCTCTTCTTTTTCTTGATCCCTTCTTTCTTTTTCCGTATGTGTATCCACCCGATATTGGCTTTGATTTAGCTGCTGATTGAGCAGTAGCAGGTTGATTTTTGCCTGCTCCAGGATCAAAAGATGGTGCTGATGCGTTTTGTCCTGTAGTAGCATTCGTAACACCAGCTAATGATTTGATATCTCCTTCTAAATTCTTAACAGCGGTTTCAAGTTTATCCATTTGTAACATAGCAGAAATACTAGCTTTAACACTCTTTAATGATTCAGTTTGCTTAGCATCAGCATCTTTAATCAATTGTTTCATTTCAGTAGTAGCAGTAGTTCCTCGACTTTTAATGTTGTCAATTTGGTCTCTTACTTTACCAACTTGAGTTTGCATATCAGCCAGCAATTTGACCATTTGACCTCGTTTTCCTTCTAACGCGGCATTAGAATTTACAACAAATTTGGTTAATTCTTCTAAATTAGCCATTTTGTTCAAAGTGTCCTTATAATTAAGAGTAGTAGGTTGAGCCATTATACTATAATATTATATAAAATTATCTAATAATTTCAGCTAAAGAATTCCGAATATTACGCAAATTATCTAAAACCTTATTAATTTTATTGGTTAGTTCATTTTGTTTATTTAGAACCTCATCGGAATCCATAGATGATACATCTTGTTCGCTATCAGTTATATTAACTAACAATTGTAACAATTGTTCATTTTGAGCATCTATTTTTTTGTTAATTAATTCTAAATTTTTTCTACTTTTAATAGACATTGATTCCATATCATTGATTTTACTTTGTTTTTCTCTCAACATAGTTTTAATCTCATCAAGAGATATATCTTTATTGCTCATCTATATTATTATTAGAATTAATATCATCATCATTACTTTTAACTAAATCATCTAATTCATTTTTAAGATAAGTGATTTCTTTCATAATTTCTCTCTGGTCTTGTTTTGAATCTTTCAATTTGTTATTAGTAAGTGTTAGATCACTATTGATGTTATCAATATATCCATTTAACATCTGTAGAAAGACTAATTGTTTTTCCTTTTGAGAGATAATATGATTATTATATTTATCATAATCATTGGCTACTTCTTTTAAATAAATATTTTCTCTCATATTTGATTTAAGTTGATGTCTTTTCATACACAATATTTTCTTTCTATTTTCTAATTCTGCTTTTAATTGAATTATTTTGTGATCTCTTACAGCTAAATTCATTGTACTATATATTATTATATAATATTTAATAATTTATTTAGATACGAATTAAATAATAATGTTAAATCTTTAAAAATATACTACATGATGTAGTATATAATTTCAACAGATTATCCAAATAATAAATTTAAATGATATAAAAATCTCTACATATAATATTTAGGATGTCTAAAACACAAAATGAACTTTTACTTCAAGAAGATGATAATAGGTATGTTATGTTTCCAATTCAAGACCAAGATATATGGCAAATGTATAAAAAACAAGTCGATTGTTTTTGGAGAGCGGAAGAAATTGATTTGTCAAAAGATTTGACTCATTGGGAAACCTTAGACCAGAAGGAAAAATATTTTGTTTCGATGATATTGGCTTTCTTTGCTGCATCAGATGGAATTGTTTTAGAGAATTTGGCTATGCGTTTTATGGGAGAGGTTCAATTGTCTGAAGCCAGAGCATTTTATGGTTTCCAAATTGCGATGGAAAATATTCACAGTGAAACATATAGTTTACTCATTGATACATATATTAAAGACCGAGAAGAGAAAACAATGCTATTTCAAGCCATTGATAATTTTCCTTGTATCAAGAAAAAGGCAGATTGGGCAATTAAATGGATTAATGATAAACGAAGTTCTTTTGCTACAAGATTAATAGCATTTGCTTGTATAGAAGGTATTTTCTTTTCAGGAGCTTTTTGTTCTATTTTTTGGCTTAAGAAACGAGGATTAATGCCTGGACTAACATTTTCTAATGAATTAATATCTAGAGATGAGGCATTACATACTGAATTTGCTGTGCTACTTTATAGCAAATTAAATAAAAAATTAACCAAATCCAAGGTATTAGAGATTTTAAAAGAGGCTGTTGAAATCGAAAAAGAATTTATATGTGATGCTTTACCTTGTCGTCTTATAGGTATGAATAGTGATTTAATGTGTCAATATATTGAATTTGTCGCAGACCGATTAAGTGTTCAACTAGGATATGATAAAATATATGGAACAAAAAATCCTTTTGACTTTATGGAAATGATTAGTATTGAAGGTAAAACAAATTTTTTTGAAAAGCGCGTTGCTGAATACGCATTAGCAGATAAAACAAAAACCGAAGATGTATTTGACTTTGATGCTGATTTTTAAATATATATGTTATTTCGTTTCGTTTAGTATAATTAAATCTAAAATTATTTATATTAAACCTATGTGTGGTATTTCAGCGATTATATGTAAAAATAAAAATAATAATTCACTACAAATCCTACTAGACAGTCTAGGACAATTACAGAATAGAGGATATGATTCATTCGGTATGTCATGTATCAATGCCAGTAATAAATTTTATGTACATAAAAAGGCATGTATCGACCAAAGTGAAGACCATTTTACTAGTTTTTCTAATGAATTACAAGATGTAACAGCTAATATATCTATAGGTCATACGCGGTGGGCTACTCATGGTGTAATTTCAGAAGAAAACGCCCATCCACATATATCACAATCTGGCAAACTCAGCTTAATACATAATGGAATAATAGAAAATTATAAAATATTAAAGACAGAATTATTGTGTAAAGGCTTTATATTTAAATCAGATACAGATAGCGAGGTTATTGTGAATCTAATAGAATATTATTATAACTTACCGGAAATAGACATAGATGAAGCTATTAAAATGGCAACTGGTAGATTAGAAGGGACATATGGATTAGTAATTCAATGTATAGATAATCCATCATCTGTATATATTATTCGCAACGGTTCACCTATTTTAGTAGGAGAAAATGAAAATTATATAATAGCAACGTCCGAAGCTTCTGGTTTTTTAAATCAAATGAATAATTATTACGTGATAGAAAATAATGATTTGGTAGTTCTTTCTAT
>Ga0114994_10001983_pt1 | contig 14822 bp, 12 predicted proteins | sample ArcticOcean_MG_C_9_FD_87043 | JGI IMG/M metagenome (GOLD analysis project Ga0114994, IMG submission 87043) | Marine microbial communities from western Arctic Ocean - ArcticOcean_MG_CB2_152 | ecosystem: Environmental > Aquatic > Marine > Oceanic | place: Arctic Ocean: Canada Basin | collected... | reverse complement strand
ATCTTGGTTTAGATTTACAAGGTGGTTCTTATCTTTTACTAGAAATTAATAACGATCCAATTTTAATTCAAAAATTACAGAATACTACATCAATTATCAGAAACTATTTAAAAGATAAAAAAATTAATTTCAATAATTTGAGAGTTTTAGAAAAAAATATTGTTTTTAATATAAATGAAGATAATCTAGAAAGTGTAAAATTTTTTTTTACTGATGTAGAAAGTGAAGTTAATCCATATTATCCTCAATATAAATCGCACCAATTTGATTTAACAGTACAAGATAGTGAATTTAAATTAAATTTTTCTAAATATGGACTTATTGAAATAAAAAATTCATCACAAGATCAAGCCATTGAAATAGTAAGAAGAAGAGTCGATGAAGTTGGGACAAACGAACCTAATATTCTTAAAAGAGGTAATAATAGAATTTTAGTCGAACTACCTGGTTTAGATGACCCAATGAGAATTAAATCTTTATTAGGTAAAACTGCTAATTTAACTTTTAGATTTATAACACAAGAAAATAATGAAACTTTCGGTGTTGAAAAAATTCCTTATGAAAATAGAATAGAAGAGGCTTTTGTTAGTAAAAGAATTGTTCTTAGTGGTGATAACCTCTTAGATGCTCAACCCACAATGAATAACCAAACAAATGAAACCGTTGTTTCATTTAATCTTGATAGAGTTGGTGCTAAAAGATTTGGTAAAGCTACATCTACTGGTATTGGTAAACAGTTAGCTATTATTTTAGATGGTAAAATTATAAGCGCACCTGTTATCAGGGATGCAATTGTAACTGGTTCAGGACAAATCAGTGGTGACTTTACATTTCAATCAGCAACAGATTTAGCATTGTTATTAAGATCTGGTGCATTACCAGCTCCACTTAGTATTATTGAAGAAAGAACCGTTGGTCCAGATCTTGGTCAAGACTCAATAAACGCTGGTGTTATAGCTTTATTGATAGGTTTTATACTGGTTATTATTTTTATGTATTTCAAATATAAAATATTTGGTTTAATTGCTAACATTACATTGCTTATAAATTTATTTCTTTTAGTGGGTATACTTACTTTATTTGAAGCTACCCTGACATTACCAGGTATAGCAGGCATCATTTTAACAGTTGGTATGGCTGTTGATGCAAATGTTTTAATTTTTGAAAGAATTAAAGAAGAATACAAGAGTGAAAAAAATAATATTATCGCCTTTGATAGTGGTTATGTAAGGTCTAAAACAGCAATTATCGACGCAAATATTACAACTTTATTGGCTGCTATTATCCTTTTTTTAATGGGATCAGGACCAGTAAAAGGATTTTCAGTTACTCTTGCCGTTGGTATATTTACCACTTTATTTTCAGTTTATTTTATTGCTAGACTTTTAACAGGTCTTTATGTCATAAAAAACAAAGACAAAGTTAATTTAATTTAGAATGATTAATTTTAATAAATTTTATAAACTTTTTAATCTTATATCTGTTGTTTTGATTATTTGTTCAATAGTGCTTTTAATATTTAAAGGTCTTAATTTTGGTGTTGATTTCAAAGGAGGTACCTTAATTGAATTAAGAGTTAGTGATAATCAAACAACCACATCAACTTTAAGACAATCATTTACGAATATGAATTTAGGTGACGTTAATATTAAAAAATTTGGTAATGAAAATGACTTTTTAATTAAATTTGAAAAAAATGATAATAAACCTCATTCTGTTGAATTAATTAAAAATGATTTATCAAAAACCATTGGTAAAAATTTTACTTTTAGAAGAGTTGAAAGTGTTGGTCCCAAGGTAAGTTCAGAACTTTTAAAATCTGGCATAATCGCTATTGCCTTATCACTTGCTGCAATGTTATTTTATATATGGATTAGATTTGAATGGCAGTTCAGTTTAGGAGCAATTATAGCTGTATTTCATGATGTAATAATAACATTAGGTTTTTTTTCATTATTTAGTTTGGAGATAAACTTATCAATTGTAGCTGCCGTTTTAACAATTGTTGGCTACTCGATGAATGACACTGTCGTAATATTTGATAGAGTAAGAGAAAATTTAAGAAAATATTCTGATATTAAGATTTATGAACTGACAAATATCTCTATCAATGAAACGTTATCTAGAACAATAATTACATCTGTAACAACTTTGATTGCTTTAATATCTATATATCTTTTTGGTGGTGAAATATTAAATGGTTTCTCTTTAGCTATGATTTTGGGTGTAGTTTTTGGTACCTATTCCTCTATATATATTGCTAACTCTGTATTAGTAAAACTGAATGTAACACAAAAGACAGTTCTTAAAGAAGGTAAAGATTAGTAAAGGTTTTGAGCAGCTACCATCGTAAGTAACATTGGTAAAGATAATAATGTATTTGTTCTAGAAAATAACATTGCTGTTCTTGCTGATTTTAGCTTAACTTCTGGATCACATTCAATTAGTCCTAAGGCCTTTTTTTGATTTGGCCAAATTATAAACCATACATTAAATGCCATATATAAACCTAGCCACATACCAATACCAATAGCAGTGTTTTTACCTCCACCAGAACCTATTCCTAATGTCATCGCTTCGTGTAAGTAACCATTAAGTAAAGCTAATATCAGACCTGAAATTATAGTTAAAAGTGCTGCCCATCTAAAATACAATAGTGCTGCTGGAGCTATGACTTTTCCTATTGCAGGTTTTTGTTCATCTGGGATTTTTCCCATATTTGGAATTTGAACAAAGTTAAAATACCATAATAAACCAATCCACATTATAGCAACAATGACATGTGTTAGTCTAAATATCCAGCTCCAAAAAATTCTATCAAAATCAAAACCTCCATTACCAAAAAACAATCCTAAAAATAACAGCAAAGCTAAAATCAAAGATGTGTGAACTGTTCTAGATAAAGATGATAATAAATTTCCCATGATTCTAATAACTATACACCATATATTTATATTTTTAAGCTATTTTTTTAAATTTTTCTTTTAATAAAGGTTTTAGAAATTCTCCAGTATAACTATCTTTCATATCACAAATCTCCTCAGGTTTTCCTTCGGCTATAATATTTCCACCTTTAACACCACCTTCAGGACCCATATCAACTATATAATCAGCTGTTTTAATCACGTCTAAATTATGTTCAATAACTACTACTGTATTACCTAGGGCAACAAAAGTATGAAGTATTTCCAATAATTTTTTAATATCATGCTGATGTAATCCAGTTGTTGGTTCATCTAATATGTACATTGTTCTGCCTGTTGATCTTTTCGAAAGTTCTTTTGCTAATTTTATTCGTTGTGCCTCACCACCCGATAGAGTTGTCGCTTGCTGACCAATTTTTATATAACCAAGACCTACTTTTTTTAATGTCAGTAATTTAGTCTTAATACTTGAAATATTTTCAAAATATTCACAACCCTCATCTACAGTCATATTCAAAACATCCGCTATACTTTTATCTTTAAACTTAATCTCTAGTGTTTCTCTATTATATCTTGTTCCTTTACATTCATCACATTGAATATAAACATCAGGTAAAAAATGCATTTCATATGTGATTACGCCATCACCTTCACAAACTTCACATCTACCGCCTTTAACATTAAATGAAAATCTTCCAGGTTTATAACCTCTACTTTTAGACTCAGGTAAAGCTGTAAACCAATCTCTTATTGGTCCAAAAGCTCCCGTATATGTTGCTGGATTAGATCTAGGAGTTCTACCAATAGGTGATTGATCAATATCAATAACCTTATCAATCAACTCTATACCTTTATAATTTTTAAATGGTTTTGGAACTTTTCTAGCCTTATTATTTAAAGTTAAATTTAATGCGTGATACAATGTTTGCAATATTAGTGTAGATTTACCACTACCCGAAACACCAGTAACACAAGTAAAACTACCTAGTGGAATTCTAAGATCTACATTTTTTAAATTATTTCCTGAAGCACCATTTATTTCTACAAATCTTCCATTTTGTGCAAGTTTTCTAATTCTTGGTATTGGTATAAATTTTTTGTGTGATAAGTATTGTCCAGTAATACTATTTTTATTTTTTAAAATTTCTTCGTAAGTTCCTTGTGCTATAACTTCACCTCCATTATTTCCTGCTTCAGGACCCAAATCAATTATATGATCGGCATTTTCCATCGTTTCCGTATCATGCTCAACTACAATAACTGTATTTCCTAAATCTCTTAATCTTTTTAAAGCATTAATTAATTTAATATTATCTTTTTGATGTAATCCAATTGAAGGTTCATCTAAAACATAAAGAACGCCAGTTAATCCAGAGCCTATTTGTGATGCAAGTCTTATTCTTTGTGCCTCTCCACCTGATAATGTGCCTGATTCTCTTGATAAAGTTAGATAATCTAAACCTACATTTAACAAAAAATTAAGTCTTTCATTAATTTCTTTTAGAATATGTTCGGCAATTTTAAATCGTTTTGTATCCAGTTTGAGTTCTAAATCTTTAAACCACTTAGCAGCATCAAGAATTGATTTTTTTGTTACATCACTTATGTTTTGATTATTAATCATAATGCATAAAGCTTCTTCTTTAAGTCTATGTCCATTACAACTTTCACAATCTGAATCAGACTGATATTCTGCTATAGCTTCTCTTTTCCATTCACTATCTGTTTCAAGAAAGCGTCTTTCTAAATTATTGATAACACCTTCAAAAGTTTTTTTATGTGAATATTTTTCATATCCATCATCATAGCTAAATTTTATTTCATCCTCATTTGAACCAAATAAAATTATATCTTTAATTTTTTTTGGTAGTTTTTTCCATTTTTCATTTAAAGAAAAATCATAATGTTTTGAAAGTGAAGCTAAAGTTTGAGCATAATATAGAGTTGTAGATTTAGACCATGGCTCAATAGCCCCATCTGCTATACTCTTTTTTTCATCAGGTATAACTAATTTTGGATCTACATTTAATTTCATACCTATACCTTCACATTCTGCACATGCACCATAAGGACTATTAAATGAAAATAACCTTGGTTCAATTTCTTCAATTGTGAATCCACTTTCAGGACATGCAAATTTTGTGGAATAAATTATTTTTTCAATTTTTCTAAATTTTTGAGGAAGAGTTTCATCTTCATATTCAACAAATAGTAATCCATTTGATAAATTAATTGCAGTTTCTACACTCTCGGCAAGTCTATTACCAAGGTTAGAATTTAAAACAATCCTATCAATCAAAACTGAAATATTATGTTTAATTTTTTTATCCAAATCTGGAGCTTTATCTATTTCATATAAAACTTCATCAATTTTAATTTTTCTAAATCCTCTTCTTTTATATCCAAGTATGTCTTTTTTATATTCTCCTTTCCGACCTCTCACTACTGGTGAGTATAAATATATGGTTGATTTTTTCGGTAACTTTTTAATTAAATCTATTATTTGAGTAATTGTTTGTGACGAAATTTCTTTTCCTGTAAATGGTGAATATGGAGTTCCCACTCTTGCATACAAGACTCTCATATAGTCATATATCTCTGTTACAGTAGCAACTGTGGATCTTGGATTTTTAGAAGTATTTTTTTGTTCAATAGCTATTGCTGGACTTAGACCTTCAATTAAATCAACATTTGGTTTTTTCATTTTATCTAAAAACTGTCTTGCATAAGCTGATAGACTCTCAACATATCTTCTCTGACCTTCTGCATAGACTGTATCAAATGCTAAAGATGATTTACCAGACCCAGAAAGACCAGTAATAACTACAAATTTATCCTTAGGAATCTCTACAGAAATATTCTTTAAGTTGTGTTCTTTTGCACCCTTAATAACTATCTTTTTGAGCATAATTTTTGTTGCTTTAAATTAATAAAATCAATATTCAAGTGAAATTGTGATATAAAACTAAATAATTTAATTAACAATTTATAAATATTATGGCTGGGAGTTTAAATAAAGTATTATTAATTGGTCGTTTAGGCGCAGACCCTGAAATCAAGCAAATGGTAAACGGAAAAAGTGTTGCTAGGTTGAGTTTAGCAACTAGTCAGTCCTGGAAAGACAAGACTACAGGTGAAAAAAAAGAAAAAACTGAATGGCACCGTATAGTTGTATTCAACGAAGGTTTAGTAAACGTCGTTCAACAATACTTAAAAAAAGGTGCTCAAATATATGTTGAAGGCCAATTGTCCACTAGAAAATGGAAAGATGAACAATCTGGTGTAGACAAATACTCTACAGAAATTATTATTCAAGGTTATAACTCGTCATTGACAATGTTAGGTGGTGGTAATAGCGGTGGTGGAATAAGTAATGATAATACTCAAAAAATTCCTAATAACCCGGAAGATAGTCCGCAAGTTTCAAACGAGATGGATGACGAAATTCCATTTTAGTTTCTATGCAAAAAACTGAAATACCCAAAGATCAAAATATAAAAATTATATCAATGCATGAGGAGATGAGCTCCTCTTACTTGTCATATGCAATGAGTGTTATAGTAAGCAGGGCCTTACCAGATATTAGAGATGGTCTTAAACCAGTACATAGAAGAATACTTTTTGCTATGTACAAAGGTGGTTATGACTGGTCAAAACAATTTAGAAAATCAGCAAGAATAGTTGGAGATGTAATTGGTAAATATCACCCTCACGGTGATCAATCTGTCTATGATGCATTAGTTAGAATGGTACAAGATTTTTCCATGAGCTTGCCTCTTGTTGAAGGACAGGGTAATTTTGGATCTGTGGATGGTGACCCAGCTGCAGCTATGAGATATACTGAAACAAGATTATCAAAAGTATCTCAATTTTTAATAGATGATATAGAAAAAAATACAGTTAGTTATAAAAGTAATTATGATGAAACTGAAAAAGAACCAACAGTTTTACCAGCTCAATATCCGAATCTATTAGTTAATGGTGCTGGAGGAATTGCAGTTGGAATGGCTACAAGTATTCCTCCTCACAATCTAGGAGAGATAATTAATGGAACGCTTGCTCTTATAGAAAATAAAGAAATAAAAATTAAAGAATTAATGAAACATATACCTGGCCCAGACTTTCCTACTGGAGGAATTATAATTGGGAAAGAAATAATAAAACAAGGTTATAATAATGGAAGAGGATCATTTAAAATTAGAGGAGAAGTTAGTGTTGAAAATTTAAAAAATGGAAGAGATAGACTAGTTATTACTTCAATTCCATATTAAGTAAATAAATCTGTTTTAAATGAAAGAATAGCTCAACTTGTTAGAGAAAAAAAAATTGAAGGAATTAAAGATATTAGAGATGAATCAAATAGAGAAGGTATAAGAGTTGCAATAGATTTAAGAAATGGTGTTGAACCAGAAACAATCAAAAGACAACTATATAAAAACACATCTATAGAAAGCTCTTTTGGCTTCAATACTTTAGCAATTGTAGATGGAAAACCTAAAACCTGTAATTTAAAAGAGTTTTTAGAAAATTTTCTAACTTTTAGAGAAGATGTTGTAATTAAAAAAACAAAATTTGACTTACAAAAAGCTGAAGATAGAGCACACATACTAATTGGTCTGTCTGTTTCAGTTGAAAATTTAGATAAGGTTATTAAGATTATAAGATCATCCAAAACACCTGATGATGCAAAAAAATCATTATTAAATATGAAATGGAAGATAAATAAATCACTTAAATTAATCTCATTGATTATTGGTAAAAAGTCTAAAAATCTCTATTCATTTACTAATCTGCAGGTTATTTCATTATTAGAACTTAAATTACAAAAATTAACAGCGCTTGGTATTAATGAAATTGAAATTGAAATAAAAAAACTTGCTGAATTGATAGCTCAATATAAGAAGATTATTAGTTCAAAAAAAGTATTACAGAATGTTATTAGTCGAGAACTTCAAAATATCAAAGAAAAATTTGCTGTGCCAAGAAGAACACAAATAATTGATGCTGTTTTAAATTATGATATTGAAGAGACTATCCAAAAAGAATCCGTTATTATTACTGTTACTTTACAGGGCTATATAAAGAGGGGTGCCCTAAGCAGTGTTAAACAGCAAAAAAGAGGTGGTAAAGGAAAATCAGGCATTACAACAAGAGAAGAGGATTCAGTAGTACAAACGCTATCTGTCAACACACATACATCATTGTTGTTTTTTTCAAGTGAAGGACTAGTTTATAAAATTAAGGCTTGGAAAATTCCAGAAGGATCTACTACATCAAAAGGTAAATCATTATTTAATATACTTCCATTAAAAAATCATCAATCAATAAGTTCCATTATGCCTTTCCCAGAAGATCAATCTGAATGGAAAAGTTTAAAAATAGTTTTTGCTACTGCACAAGGAAAAATTAGAAAAAATAGACTTGAAGATTTTTCTTCAATAAATGCTGCAGGTAAAATTGCTATGAAACTAGATAATAACGATAAAATTGTTGGAGTGAGAATATGCAAGGATAACCAAGATATAATGTTAAGTACAATGTTGGGTAAAACTATAAGATTTGAATCTAAAAAATTAAGAGAATTTAAAGGTAGATCATCAAAAGGAATTAAAGGACTGCAGCTTGGTAATAATGATTCCGTTGTTTCTTTATCAATAATTGACCATGACAATGATAAAAAAAATGGAAAACTTAATAAAGATGATAAATCTGAGATGAAAGCCAAACAAAAATTTATACTTTCTATTACCAAAAATGGTTATGGCAAAAGAACATCTCACTCTGATTTTAGAGTTACTAATAGAGGAGGAAAAGGAATAATAGGAATAGTTAACTCTACTAGAAATGGAAGCGTATCCTCATCTTTTCCAGTTTACGAAGGTGATGAAATTATGATTTCAACAAATAAGGGTAGAGTTATTAGAGTTGCGACTAAAGAAATTAGGACAGCTGGAAGAAATACACAAGGTGTAAGAATTATTAAGCTTACTGGCGATGAAAAAGTAGTTTCAGCAATAAAAATTGATGATAATTTACTTTAATGAAAAATAATGCAATTTATCCAGGAACATTTGATCCAATTACATTTGGACATATTGACGTAATTAAAAAGTCTTTAAAAATTGTTGATAACCTTATTATAGGTGTTTCAGATGGAAATTCAAAAAATTATTTGTTTGACGCTGATGAAAGAATAAATATAGTTAAAAAAGCTTTATTTTCAGATCTTAACTTAAATAAAAAAAAAATTATAGTGGTTTCATTTAAATCTTTAACTACTGATCTTTGCAAAAAATATAAATCAAATATTATTTTAAGAGGATTGAGAGCAGTTTCAGATTTTGAATATGAATTTCAATTGGCTGGTATGAACAGAAAAATTAATAAGAATATAGAAACAATTTTTTTGATGTCTGATATAGAAAATCAAATTATTTCCTCAAACTTTGTAAAAGAAATAATTAAATTAAAAGGTGATATTAAAAAATTTACAACAAAAAGTACTATTAAATCTTTAAAAGAAAAATATGTTTAAATTTGCTTTTAAGATATTAATTTTTATTTTAATTTTAACTAACCAAACAATAGCAGGGGAGAATATTATGATTTTAAAACTAAAAAATGGCGATGTAAAAATAGAGCTTTTTTCTGATGTGGCACCAAATCATGTTAAGAGAATTAAAACATTAGCAAATGAAGGTAAATATGATGGTGTTGTTTTTCATAGAGTAATAGATGGTTTCATGGCTCAAACAGGAGATGTAGAGTTTGGTAATTCTTCTAATGACAATTTTAACTTAAGAAAAGCAGGTACAGGTAATTCTGATTTACCTGATCTTAAAGAAGAGTTTAGTGACCTTCCCCATGATAGAGGAACATTATCTATGGCTAGAACATCAGATCCCAATAGTGCAAATAGTCAGTTTTTTATTTGCTTTAAAGAGGCTTCATTTTTAGACAGACAATATACAGTCTTTGGTAAAGTTATTGAGGGTATGGAATTTGTAGATAATATTAAAAGAGGTGAACCAGCTTCAGATCCAGATAAAATTATTAGTTTTAAATAATATCCATATTTATTTATGGCATTAAAAAATTTCAAATTTAATGTCATTGAAAAAAATAAATTTGCTAGAACTGGGTTAATTGAAACTCATAGAGGTAATATTCAAACGCCTGCGTTTATGCCTGTTGGTACACAAGCTACCATTAAGGGTGCATTTATTGAAGATGTTATTAAAACTGGGTCCGAAATAATTTTATCTAATACTTATCATTTGATGTTAAGACCTGGAGTTGAAAGAGTACAAAAAGCAGGAGGTTTACATAAATTTATGAATTGTAAACTTCCTATTTTAACTGATTCAGGCGGCTATCAAGTAATGTCTCTTTCAAAGCTAAACAAAGTTGATAGAGAAAAAGGTGCTATTTTTAATTCACATATTGATGGTAAAAAATTTGTTCTAAGTCCCGAAGAAAGTATTAGAATTCAACTTGGTTTAAACTCAGATATTATTATGGTTATGGATGAGTGTCCTAAAAAAACTAACGACTATAATTTAATAGAAAAATCAATGGATCTTTCCATGTATTGGGCTGAAAGATCTAAAAAAGCTTTTGGTTCTCATCCTGAAAAAGCATTATTTGGAATAGTACAAGGTGGTCTTTTTAATGATTTAAGAAAAAAATCTTTAAAAAATCTAATAGACATTAATTTTGATGGTTATGCTATAGGTGGTCTTGCTGTCGGAGATACTCAAAAAGAAATGTTTGAGGTTTTAGATTACATGAAAGATATTATGCCAGAAGATAAACCTAGATATTTAATGGGTGTTGGTACACCATCAGACATATTAGGAGCCGTAAAAAGAGGTATTGATATGTTTGATTGTGTTATGCCTACTAGGTCAGGAAGAACAGGTCTAGCTTTTACATGGGGTGGAACTATAAACATTAAAAACTCAAAATATAAAAATGATAATACTCCTCTTGATGAAAAGTGTAAAAACTTAAACTTAAATCGATATTCGAAGAATTATTTAAATCATCTTTTTAATACTAATGAAATGTTAGGATCAATGATATTAACTCTTCACAACATTAATTTTTATCAAGAATTAATGAAATCAATTAGAGATAATATTAAAAAGAGGACATTTAATCAATTTCATGATTTTTATGTAAACAAGTTTTAATTTTTTTTCTTTGATTATGCTCTAAAAAAAATTAGTAAGATTTTTACTATGGTCGGACTTAGCTCAGTTAGTAGAGCAATTTTTTTTAATAAAGTTTACACTTTAAATTTCTTGCTTCTAGAACAGTTAAACAACGATTAATCAATGGTGTGTTCCGTTTGTGTTCAACTATTTGAATACATTTTTATGGAAGAATCTACGGACTTGTTCGCTAATTGAAGTACAGTTAATTGCCAGAATATGTACGGTAGTTTGAAGAAAATAACTAAAAATAATGGGAAATTATTACAATTTCTAAGTGTTTGCTTTTTTAAACCTTATGCACTAAACATTGGTTCTTTGGTAATAAAAATTATTTAAGTTCAGATATTTTTTATTGTTTAAATTTTTAAGTGTAAAGAAATTTAAAAATTTTAAAGAAGGCTTCACCAAAAGTTTTTTTTTAAAATTAAATAAAAAAAAACATTCGTCTTAACTCTAATAATTTCTATGTGGGCCCTTAGCTCAGTTGGTAGAGCAATTCCCTTTTAAGGAATGGGTCGATGGTTCGAGTCCATCAGGGCTCACCAAAAACTGCATTTAATTAATTAGCTTATTGTTATAGGTGGATAATCAAGGATAACTTCATTAGTCCATTCTTCTAATTTTTTAATTCTATTAGCTGATGATGGATGAGTACTTTGCCATTCAGGAGGTTCTTTTCCTTTATTACTTTCTTTCATTCTTTCCCAAAGTTTTTTTGTTTCTCTAATATCATAACCTGAAAGTGAAGAAAAAATCATACCCAAATAGTCAGCTTCACTTTCTTGTTTTCTATTAAATGGCATTGAGATACCAAGTTGTGATATTAAACCAATTGTGTTCGTACCTGTTGCTCTATTAATTTGTGAAAGTTTTCCTCCTGTAAAAATATCAACTAAAGAAGTTCCTGTATTTAAAACAAAACTTCTACTGGCTCTTTCAACTGAGTGTTTGGCTACAGCATGAGCTATTTCATGACCCATAACAGCTGCTAGACCGTTAGTATTTTTGGTTACATCTAGTATACCAGTATAAATAGCAATTTTTCCACCTGGCATACACCAAGCATTTTTAACTTTTTTATTATCGATTAGAATATACTCCCAAGAAAAATTGATTGTTGGATCTGGTAAATTAGATTGGTAAAAATATTCAGAAATTGAGTCTTCCATTTTTTTTCCTATTTTTTTTATTTTATCTAAAGTTTTAATGTCATCACTCATTTTTTCTGTGTCTTTAATTTTTTCAAATATTATTGCAGCCTTAGCATTTAGTTTTGACTCTGGTATTATATTTAATTGTTTTCTATCTGTTATAGGAGCTGTAGAGCATGCATTCAGTATCAAGCCAGTACATCCGCACCCCATGTAACTTAAAAATTTTCTTCTATTCATTTTATTAAAAAATTGATAAATAAGTATAAAATTAATATAAAATTAAAGCAAAAATAAGTGATAGTAAATATAATAACAATTTCTTTTGCCATTTATTTAATTTTTAGATAATTAAGATGAAAAATAAAATTAAAAAAAGGTCATTTGCTCTAAAATTGAGAAATTATTTTTTTACTGGAGTTGTTGTACTTATTCCAATAGGTTTTACTCTTTATCTCAGTAAGTTTTTAATCAATATATCAGCAAAATTAATTCCTGTTGGAATAAATCCAAATTCTTATTTACCTTACTCAATACCAGGTTTAGAGATATTATTAACAATAATTTTCATAACTATAATTGGTGGCTTATCATTATCTTTTTTAGGGAAAAAATTTCTTCAGATCGTTGATGATTTATTTAAACGTATACCAATACTAAGAACTATATACTCTGCCATAGGTCAAATGACCGATTCATTTACAAAACATAGTTCTGATAGAAAAAGTGTTGTTTTAATTGAATATCCACGTAAAGGAAGCTGGGCTGTTGGGTTTGCTACAAAGGAAAATACTGGTGAAATAAGAAAAAAAACAAATACAGATTTGATTAATGTTTTTGTACCGACAACTCCAAACCCTACTAGTGGGTTTTTAATAATGTTTCCCAAAAGTGAGATAATCTATTTGGATATGAGTTTTGAAGAAGCATCAAAATTTATAGTTTCAGCAGGGACTTCAAATCCTAAAAATTAAACCGTATCATTAATAATATCTGCTTGATCATATAATTTTAGTAAAAATTTATATTTACTAAGATTTGTTTTTTTTTCCTCCATTTTTTTTATTTCTGTTTCTGCTAATAAAAATAAATCTTCATTATGCACGGGATCAGCTAATCTAAAATTTTTCATTCCACTTTGCTTAAAGCCCAATAAATCACCAAAACCTCTTAATTTCATATCTTCTTCTGAGATTTTGAAACCATCGTTAGAGTTCTTTAAAATGTTAATTCTTTTTTTTGCGTTTTCACTAAGATTAGATTTAAACATTAAAATACAACTAGCTTGTTTAGAACCTCTTCCAACTCTCCCTCTTAATTGATGTAATTGTGATAGACCAAACTTATTAGCGTTTTCTATTATAATCACATTTGCATTAGGAAAATCAATCCCAACTTCAATAATTGTAGTTGATACTAATATTAAATAATCTTTATTGAGAAATTTATTTAAAATTTGTTCTTTTTCTTCATTATCAATTTTACTATGTAATAACCCGACTTTATCTGGAAATAGTTTATTAAGATATGCAAATTTTTTAACCGATGATTGATGATCTAGTTTTTTAGACTCTTCGATTAATGGACAAACCCAAAAAACTTGATTTTCTTCTTTGATTTCTTTTTTAACGAATTTAATTATATCGTCTATTTTACTTTCAAGTTTACTATAAGTTTTAACTTCTTTTCTATGATTAGGTTTTTCTTTAATAATTGATACATCCATATCACCATAAATCGACATAGTTAATGTTCTAGGAATTGGTGTTGCAGACATTAATAGAACGTCACAATTTTTACCACCTTTGTCTGAAAGTAATTTTCTTTGTCTTACACCAAACTTATGCTGTTCATCTATAATAATATAACCAAGTCTAGAAAAATTAATTTTTTTTTGAAAAATAGCGTGAGTTCCAAATACCATTTGAATTTTATTGTTTCTTAAATCAGTTATTATTTTCTTTTTTTTTGAAAGTTCACTTTTACTTGATAATAATTGAATGTTTAAATTTTTTGAAAATAAACTTTTAGCCAATATAAAATGTTGCCTTGCCAATATTTCTGTTGGTGCCATTAGAGCTACTTGAAAATTTGACTCAATTACATTTAAAGCAGAAATTAATGCAACAATTGTTTTACCACTTCCAACGTCGCCCTGTAAAAGTCTAAACATTTTGCTCTTAGAAGATAAATCTTTATTTATATCTGTCAGTGATTTAATTTGATCTTTTGTAAGTTTAAAATTTAATTTAGAAATTGTTTTATTATATGAGTTTTCAGTAAAATTTTTTGAATCTTTTTTTATTTTCTTAATCTTTTTTCTTATTTGTGAATTAACTAAAAAGGATGATAAAATTTCATCATATACCAATCTTCTATAAAAATTTCCTTTATAATTTTCTATATTTTTAGGGTCATGTAACTTTACAATAGAACTATTCCAACTTTCATTGTCAAATTTTTTCAGCATATTTTGATCATGCCACTCATTTAGAGTTGGCAAATTTTTTAATATTTGATTAATAATT
>Ga0114994_10001982_pt1 | contig 14827 bp, 20 predicted proteins | sample ArcticOcean_MG_C_9_FD_87043 | JGI IMG/M metagenome (GOLD analysis project Ga0114994, IMG submission 87043) | Marine microbial communities from western Arctic Ocean - ArcticOcean_MG_CB2_152 | ecosystem: Environmental > Aquatic > Marine > Oceanic | place: Arctic Ocean: Canada Basin | collected... | reverse complement strand
GTAGAGGTTGCTCCTGAAGTAGAGGTTGCTCCTGAAGTTAAAACTGCAACTAAGAAGGCTAAGTCCAAAGAAAAAAAATAAATATTCAACAAAATTAAAAAATTGTGAAAATTACTGCTGCAGAAGTAAATAAACTCCGTCAATCCACTGGAGCTGGGATGATGGATTGTAAAAAAGCTTTAGTTGAAGCTGAAGGAGACTTTGATAAAGCTATTGAAAATCTTAGAAAGAAAGGTCAAAAAGTAGCTGCAAATAGAGCTGATAGAATTTCTTCTGAAGGGGCTGTACTAGCTAAAGTTAATTCTGAAAACACTAAGGGTGTTATAATTTCGATTAATTGTGAAACTGATTTTGTTGCTAAAATGAATCCTATTTAAACCTTGCAAATGCATTGGTTGATAAGGCGTTAAATCATGAAAGTCTTGAATCTTTTTTAAAATCTGACTTCTCTGGAATGACCGTTTCTGAAAAACTAATTGAACAAACTGGACTTATAGGAGAAAAAATTGAAATTGGTGGTTTTAAAACTTTACAAGCTTCTTTTGTGGGCTATTATATTCATGCTGGAAACAAAATAGCTGCCTTAACTGGTCTTTCTTTATCTATTGATAATGCTGCGGAAATATCTAAAAATGTTGCTATGCAGGCTGCTGCCATGAATCCAATTGCTCTAAATGAGGAAGGTGTTGATTCAAGTATAATTGAAAAAGAAATTGAAATTGCTAAAGATCAATTACGTCAGGAAGGTAAGCCAGAGGCTATGTTAGACAACATAGCGAAAGGGAAAATAAAGAGATTTTTTAAAGACAATACCCTTGTTAATCAAGATTATATTAAAGACGGAAAACAAAGTGTTAAACAGTATGTTTCTTCTTTTGATCAAAACCTTAAAGTAACAGGTTTTTCTAGACTATCTCTAGTATAAACACTATTTAATTTAAATATAAAAACCTCCTTAATGGAGGTTTTTTTTTGAATTAGTGTTAAATTAAACTTTCTCAAATGAAAGATAAAATTAGATGTTCTTGGTGCTCAAATGATCAATTGTATAAAAACTATCATGATATAGAATGGGGTGTTCCAATTTCTGATGACAATAAATTATTCGAATTCTTAATATTAGAAATATTTCAAGCAGGTCTTAGTTGGTATACGGTGCTTAAAAAACGTAAAAACTTTATTTATGCTTTTGATAAGTTTGATTTACATAAAATATCAATTTATGATAATAAAAAAATTGAAACACTTATGCTTGATAAAGGCATTATCAGAAATAGGTTAAAAATTACATCAACTATCATGAACGCTAAAAATTTTATTGAGATTCAAAAAAAACATGGAAGCTTTTACAAATATTTATTAGTTCATAAAAAAAATTCCAAGCTGAAAGAATACCTAGATCCTTTAAATAATTTTTCACCCATGGCATTAAAGATTTGCAAAGATCTCAAGAAAAAGGGGTTCAAATTTATAGGTCCTAAAATCATATATGCATATCTAATGGCGACCGGAGTAATTAATGGTCATCAAAAAAATTGCTATAGGTATTTAGAACTTAATTCTTAAAATGGTAAATCATCTTCAGCTTCGTTATCATCTCCTTCTGCACTTTCAAAAGTTGTTGGTGGAGGCATTGGAGGCATCTCTTTATTTAACTCTTCACTTATTTCTTCTATTCTCCATCCTTGAATAGAATTAAAATACTTTACTTGACCTTCAGGATTAGTCCATTCCCTTCCTCTTAAATTAATACTAACTTTTGCTTGTTTACCTATTTGAAAGGCGTTTAATAAATCACATTTGTCTTGCACAAATTCAACTAAAATATTTTGGGGATATTGCTCTTCGGTAGTTATGACTAACTCTCTTTTTCTGAATCCTTTAGTGCCATATTCCTTAGTTTCATCTATCCATTTTATTTTACCAATAATTTCCATAGGTTTTGTTTTATTTATCAAAAATAACAAAAACTTTTTTCCTTAGGAACTCAAAAGCATTAGATTATTTAAATTCAATTATATTGCAGTAAATAATTTTGGTGAGTAGAAAAACATCTTTAACTCTAAAGCGAATATGGCCCTTGATAGCCTTTGTAATCGTAATCCTAATTGTTTGGAATACAAATCTTCTTTTTCAAAAATTAAAAAAAGAAGAAAGACTTAAAATGGAGCTATGGGCTATGGCTCAAAAAGATTTTATTGAAAATAAAAACCCCAACAGTATAACATTTGAGATTTTACAACAAATTGGAACAAATCCAATGATTCAAGTTAATGCTAATAATAAAATAATTGATTTTAAGAATTTTGAATTAGTATTAGGATCTGATTCAATAAGATTATACAATAGTTTAGAAAAAATAAAAAAAGAAAATAAACCGATAATAATCGAATACAGAGATTCTCTTTCTGGTAAACTTTTAGTTGATCAAAAATTATATTATGGTAATTCTACTTTGTTAACAAAACTTCAATATTATCCATTAGCGCTATTTCTAATTATTATGCTTTTTGGCTTGCTGTTATACTTTATTTTTAAAACAAATAAAATATCTGAACAAAATAGCCTTTGGGCTGCAATGGCAAAAGAAACAGCTCATCAAATCGGAACTCCTTTATCCTCTTTAATAGGCTGGACTACTTTAATGAAAGAAGGTCAAAAACCAGAAGTTAGTATTTCAGAAATGGAAAAAGATATTGATCGACTCAAAATAATAACCGAAAGATTTTCTAATATTGGGTCGGATCCAGTATTAGAGTTTCAAGATGTAAATTTAATAATTAGACAAACTGTTATTTATATTCAAAAAAGAAGTTCTGACCTTACCAATATTAAAACACATTTAACTGAAGAGTCTACGATAGCCCCTGTTAACAATCAACTTTTAAGCTGGACAATAGAAAACCTAATTAAGAATGGAATTGACGCAATGAAAGGTGAGGGCCAAATTCTTGTTTCTTCTTACCTAAATGACAATAAATTAATAATCTTGGTTAAAGATAGCGGAGAGGGTATTAAATCAGAAAATTTTAATAAAATATTTTCTCCTGGTTTTACAACAAAAAAAAGAGGGTGGGGCCTAGGACTATCTCTAGCTAAGAGAATAATAGTTGATTACCATCGAGGGAAAATATATCTGAAAAATTCTATTCCTAAAAAAGGGACAACCATCTCAATTGAATTACTTAAAGCAGGTTAAAATTAGAACTTATATTTTTAGATAATTGAATCATTGTTTTTGAATCAACTTTTATTTTTTTTTGGAAGGTCATGTCCTCCATCTCATTTAGCGGGATTAAATGAACATGGACATGAGGGACTTCAAGTCCAATAACACTTATACCAACTCTTTTGCATTTAACTGATTTTCTTATTGCTAAAGCTACTTTTCTACTAAAACTCATTAATCTAAGATATTCTTGTTCCGAAAGATCAAAGATTTTATCTTCAGTTTTTTTAGGAACACAAAGAGTATGTCCTAAGGTGTTGGGGTTAATATCCAGAAATGCTAAAAACTCATCAGACTCTGCTACTTTATTGCACGGTAATTCTCCATTAATTAATTTAGAAAAGATGCTTTTCATTAATCACGATTAATTTTAATTATCTCAAATTCAATTTTTCCATTTGGAATTAAAATTTCTACAATTTCACCAACTCCTTTACCTAACAAACCTCTACCTATAGGTGATTCAACAGAAATTTTACCGCTTTTCAGATCTGCCTCAGTCTGAGCAACTAAAGTAAATTTCATTATCTGACCTGTACTTGTATTTTTCACCTCTACAGTGGATAAAATAAGAGCTTTTGAAGTATCTAATTGTGATTCATCAATAATTCTGGCGCCAGAAAGCACTTCTTCCATTTTTGAAATACGAAGTTCTAACATCCCCTGAGCTTCTTTTGCAGCGTCATACTCAGCATTCTCACTTAAGTCTCCTTTATCTCTAGCTTCTGCAATTGCTTGGGAAGCTTTTGGTCTTTCTTTATCTTTAAGCTGATTTAATTCAGCCCGAAGTTTTTTTAGACCTTCTTCGGTGTAATATGAAACCTTACTCATAACTTTGTACTTTAATTATTTTAATATAATACCTAAAACAAACAGTAATTAACAAATATATGAAAACTGAGACCTTTTTAAGTTTCCATGCCTTTAAAATACTTTCGGTATTATATGTTTTTGCTATTCTATTTTCATGCAATAATGATGATATTAAAAGAAATCCTTTTCTATACGAAGTGTCTTTTAATCATAGCATTAATTTGAATTTACCTGAATATGACAATCTGAATTTTGCTGGAGGAAGTAAATTTATTCCATATGGAGGGATTAATGGACTTTTAATTTTTAATATAAACGGAAATGACATTTTTGCTTGGGAGGCCAGTTGCTCAAATCACAAATTAGAAGCCTGCTCTAAACTCATAATCGAGGGGCTTCTTTCCAATTGCAACTGTGATAATTTTAAATATAGTCTTGCTACTGGTCAATTAATAGAAGGAGATGTTGAAAATTCTTCGCAATATCCTCTTTTAAACTATAGGTCTGAAAGGTTTGGTAAAACAATTATTATTTCCAATTAAAAACTAGTTGTTAATCCTATAAGAAAGTTAATTCCAGCTTGAGGATAATATCCAGTTCCTTCAATAGTTGTTATCTGATTTGGCGAAGACCAATTATCATCATAAGTATAGAAATATCCATTTGAAACATACTTTTTATCAAAAACATTATTGATTAATAAGTTCAGAGTCATCAGACTTATAGCAGATTGAGGTTTCCATTGGTAGCTAATATTAATGTCATTTACAGAATATGAGTCTAATCTTGAACCTTTAGCTTCAATATTACTCATATACTGTTCTCCTACTAATTTTGTTAGTAACGATATGTTTAAATTTGTTATAGGTTTGTATGTTAAAATATTTCCAAAAACTAATTCGGGTGAATATGACAAACGGGTATTGCCAAGGGAATTTAAAACACCATCTCTTTTAAAATAAAAATCTTTATTGGTGTTTTTACTTAATGCAATATTGGATTGAAGTAGCCATTTTTCTGATAAATTCACCTTAATCTCAATTTCTATTCCCAGCCTACTACTTTCTCCAATATTTTCTCTTATTGGGGTTCCAACATCGTCCAAAGCTCCAGTTAAAGCTAATTGATCTTTATAGGCCATTAAATATATATTGGAATATACCTGAAAAAAGTTTTGATTAATTCTCCAGCCAAATTCAAGGTTGTCTAATATCTCAGGTTTTGGATTCCCGTTTTCAAAATCAGATCTAGTAGGTTCTCTTTGTGCTTTTGAGTAAGAGAAATATAGCTGTTGATTATTAACCATTTGATATGTTAGACCTGCTTTAGGATTAAAAAAGCTATACTTACTGTTAACTTTAAATAATCGAGGACCTGCCAAAACACCATTAATATCATAATTTACATTTCGATATTGAAGGTCAATAAATCCAGTAATTTGATCTGTTAAGGGTTGTTCTAGTTTAGCATAAATATTTATTTCTTTTTTATCTCCTTTATTTTCATAAAATCTTTTTCTTGGAAGTATATCACCTGAATTTTGCGCCCATAAAATTGTTCCAAAATGATCTCCAATATATCTACTAAATAACACTCCCATGTCTATGCGAGTTTGACCTTTAATATAGTTTGCGCTTGTTGTCAAAACATAATAATTGTTATCTAACCATTTTCTAGTTACATTTTCTGTCTCTGAAATAGTTTCACTTCCAATATTAAATGGATTTAATTGTAAGTATGAAAAATTTGTATCAGACCCTGAGTCATTATACTCTTCATAGTATCCTCTTCCATAGGTGTAATTTAGACCTAAAGAGGTGCTCCATAAGGAATTTATTTGCTCATTCCAGTGAAACTGATAGTGATCTTGACGATAATTGTCTTCTTGTGAATCATAAAAACTAGTTAATAATCCATTATCATCATATATTGCTCCAGCAGGATTATATGTTCTATTGGATAAGTCTTCAATACCATACCAAGATTGATAAGTAATTTCGTGACCACCAAAAGCAATAGCTTTAATTAATGTGTTTTCATCTTTATATGCTCCTTGTAAAAAATATGATTTTAAATTAGAACTTGCTCTGTCAACATATCCATCAGATGTGATTTTAGATAGACGTCCCGACAATTCAAAATAATTATTCAAAAGTCCTGTCGAAAATTTTAATGTGTTTCTTATTGTGTTAAAACTTCCAACACTAGTAATTAAAGATGATGAAGCTTTATTTTGCATAGCATCAGTTAAAATATTTAAACTTGCTCCAAAAGAACCAGATCCATTTGTTGATGTTCCTACTCCTCTTTGAAGCTGAATACTTTCAATTGAACTAGCAAAGTCTGGAAGGTTTACCCAAAATGTTCCTTGTGATTCAGAATCATTAAATGGTATACCATTTAATGTTACATTAACTCTAGAAGCATCACTTCCTCTTACGCGTATTCCTGTATAACCAATACCTGCTCCTGCATCACTAGTTGTGACAACACCGGGTAAATAATTTAATAGAACTGGAATATCCTGACCTAAATTACGAGATTTTATATCTTCTTTATTAATATTAGAATGTGTTACTGGATCAGTTTTTTTTGCTCTAATTGATGAAACTTTTACTTCTTCCAACATGAATACTTTAAGCGAGTCTGTTGATTCTTCTATTTCTTGTGAAAAACCATTTAAAAATGTTAGAAATAAAAATGCTCTAATTACTATTTTCATTTAAATGTGTTTATTTAAATAAAAGGGGCAGTTATTTTATGAATTAAAATTAAATCATTACTTCCTTGGCAGCATTACCTGCCCAGGTTCCATGGGTATAATCTCAGCCAATATGGCACCCCTTTGAGACATCACAAATATACAAATGAAAAGTTGTAGAAAAAAATCTATGACTTTAAAATGAGCTCATCTATAATTTCAACTGAAGTTTTTATTCGAGTAGTGACGTCTCCTGAAATTAGTTTATAAGGAAAGTCATACAAATCAAGAACTTCTTTAAAAACATTTAACATTTTTTCTCTATCATTTGGTCGATCTCTTAGGTAATCATTTTGCCATGGAATATCAACATCTGTGAGTAAATAATAATCATACTTTGAATGTTTTGCTGCTTTTAATATTTTAGAGGAACAATAACCATTAAAGTGAGTTTGAGACCATATTTGAGTTACAACTACATTAGTATCACAAAAAATAATTTTATTAGAATTTTTTATAAGTTTATTCTCAAGACTCTTCTGGCCTTCAATAATAATTGGTAGGTCTTCCAAGGAGCAAACCTCATTATTTCTATCCCATTTTTTTTGAAGATAATCCCTTGCAAACTCAGGAACACAATTAGTATTATAATGTGCTGCTAAATGATTTGCAAGAGTCGTTTTCCCTGAAGACTCAGGGCCAAATAAAACAATTTTTAAGCATTTATTCTTTGACATATGAAATTTCTTTTTTCCAAGCGACATAGCCAGCTAATGCAATCAGAGTAAAAACCAAATATTGAAAGCTTGTTATAGTTAAACCCTTATATAAATAAAGTGGTATTGAAATAATGTCTCCAACTATCCAAAACAACCAGTTTTCAATTTTTCTTCTTGCCATCAACCACATTCCAACAACAAAAATAGCTGTTGTGACTGTATCAACATATGCAATCATGTTATTCCACATATTAAAAACATTATATACAATAAAAATAAAAATAATTGCAAAAATGAATAAGAAAAAAGAGATCTTATATTCATATTTATTCATTTTTGAAATTGGATTTATAGTTATCCCATTACTAGAGCGAGTCCAATAATACCACCCATAAATACTTATGAAAAAATAATATGCATTTATAAGCATATCACCAATTAATCCCCAATAAAAAAGGAGATAAACATATATGGAGGTTGAAATCATTCCAGTTGGATATACCCAAATACTATTATTTTTTGAAAACCACACACTTAAAAAACCTAAAATAGTAGCTATAATTTCCAATGAAATATTTAAGCATGTGTACTCACTATATGGTTCAAATAAAAATTCTAGAATAGAAGACATTAATTATTTTTATAAGTTAATCAAAGATATAATATGTATTATTATTTTTTAAGTGCAACATTCACAATGTGAGAGTCTAAATTGATAGACGCTAAATCATAGAATTTATATTGATTATTATGAAAAACACTAGCCCGACTAGCTTTTTCTGAATTATACGGCTTATCAATATTTATTTGTTCTGAAAAGCTAATTCCAGGAGTCCGGAATGCTTTATAAGTTGCTTCTTTTGCGGTCCAAATAAAAGTTAATTCTTCAATTTTTCCAAGCGCAGAATTTTCTTTAATGTTAAGAAACTTAGGGCCTATTTTTATTATTTTCTCTCGAAATGATTCAATGTCAATTCCAATCTGAAAATCACTTAAACCTATTCCTGAAAAATATTTTGAATGTGAAATTGATATATATTTTCCAGATTTTAAATTAGGAGCTCCATTTGAGTCATAATAAAGATCACTTTCTATAATGCCTGCAATTTTCATTAATTGTCGTATTGATAAAATTCCCTTTCTATGTTCTTTACTTTTCAAGCTATTCAATCTTTTTCTAAGAGATTCGTTAATTACAATTCCCTTTTCCAAATTTCTTTCACTTTCATCAATTTTCCATAAATAGATTTTAAAGTTTTTAAAAATAGTTTTTGGAAAAAATTGCATTGTTAATTGGAAATTTTGTGTGTATTTTTGTATAAATTTTATACACAAATATACTATGGAATTAAAAGTAAAAGCTAACTATTCGCCTTATAAAGTTAAAGACATGAGTTTGGCAGAATGGGGCAGGAAAGAAATAACATTGGCTGAAGCTGAAATGCCGGGTCTAATGGCTCTTAGGAAACAACATGGGAAAAATAAGCCTCTCAAAGGAGCAAGAATAGCTGGATGTCTTCATATGACAATTCAAACCGCAGTTTTAATTGAAACGCTAGTTGAAATGGGAGCTCAAGTAACTTGGAGTTCTTGTAACATATTTTCCACCCAAGACCACGCTGCGGCTGCCATTGCTGCTGCTGGAATTCAAGTATATGCATGGAAAGGAATGAGTGAAGAGGAATTTGATTGGTGTATTGAACAAACATTATTTTTTGGAGAAAATCAGGATCCACTTAACTTGATCCTTGATGATGGTGGTGATCTTACAAATTTAGTTTTGGATAACTACCCCGAATTAATTAGTGCTATAAAAGGTCTCTCGGAGGAAACTACAACTGGGGTGCATCGTTTGTATGAAAGAATGAAAAAAGGAACTCTTCCCCTTCCAGCAATAAACGTTAATGATTCTGTAACTAAATCAAAATTTGATAACAAGTACGGATGTAAAGAAAGTGCGGTAGACGCAGTTAGAAGAGCGACAGATATAATGCTGGCAGGTAAAAGAGTTTTAGTAGCTGGTTATGGAGATGTGGGGAAAGGAACAGCGGCATCTTTTGCTGGTGCTGGATCTATAGTGACCATTAGTGAAATTGATCCAATATGCGCATTACAAGCTGCAATGGATGGCTTTGAGGTCAAAAAAATTATGTCTGTTATTGATAATATTGATATACTTGTTACCGCAACAGGAAACAAAGATATCATTGGGAAAGAAGCATTTCTTAGAATGAAGGATAAATCTATAATTTGTAATATTGGGCATTTTGATAACGAAATTGACATGAATTGGCTAAATACAGAGTATGGACATACGAAAACTGAAATTAAGCCTCAAGTTGATCTTTACACACTTGATAATGGAAATGAATTAATTATTCTTGCCGAAGGACGCTTAGTTAATCTTGGTTGTGCAACTGGTCATCCAAGTTTTGTGATGAGTAATTCATTTACAAATCAAGTATTGGCTCAATTAGAATTATGGCAGAATCCTGAAAAATATGAAAACAAAGTTTACATGCTTCCTAAGCACTTAGATGAAAAAGTTGCAGAACTACATCTTGAGCATTTAGGTGTTGAATTAGAGTCTTTATCTGAGGACCAGGCTAAATATATAGGTGTTACCGTAAAAGGGCCTTATAAGCCTGATTATTACAGATATTAATTATAAATAAAAAACCCTTCAAATGTTTGAAGGGTTTTTTATTTATAATTAAGTTATATGAATTTATGCTTCAAAAGGAGCTACAGAAACATACGATTTATTATTTCTCTTTTTAGAAAACTCAACGACACCATCTATTTGTGCATGAAGAGTATGATCTTTTCCTAAATATACATTTTCTCCTGGATTATGAGCAGTTCCTCGCTGACGTACTATTATATTTCCAGCTCTTGCTGCTTGACCTCCAAAAATTTTAACACCAAGACGTTTTGATTCTGATTCTCTTCCATTTTTCGAACTACCAACTCCTTTTTTGTGTGCCATGATTAATTATTTAATACTTTTAATTTAAAACCTTTATCAGATCAGCTTTTTTCATTTTTGATATTCCAGTTATTCCTTTTTCTTTTGCAAAAGCCTTAAGTTCTGAAACACTCATAGATGATAAATCTTTTTTTGGAGAGCTTGATTCAGAAACTTTTTTTGATTTAGCTTTTGAAACAGGTTTAACTTTTAAAACAGATTTAGGTTCTTCAGCTTTTTTCGAAGGTTTACTTACTGAAGAAGAAATATTTGAAATCTGAATTTCAGACAAATATTGTCGATGTCCATTTTTAACACGGTATCCTTTTCTTCTTTTTTTCTTAAAAACAATTACTTTATCACCTTTGAGGTGACTAATAATTTTAGCATCAACAGATGCTCCTTCTATAGTCGGGGCGCCAACTTTAACTTCTGTACCATCATCTAAAAGTAAAACCTTATCAAAAGAGACTTTTGATCCTTCTTTATTTTGTAAACGATGTACGAAGACTTTTTGATCTTTTGCAACTTTGAATTGCTGCCCTGCTATCTCTACAATTGCGTACATTTTATGTTATTTCGGAGGGCAAAGATATGTTTTTTAAGAATTAATCAAAACAAAAACAACTACTTTTATAACTATCTTTTATCGATAGAATATTTTCCAGGTCCTATTAGGGCAATTGCTGCAAAACCTGCAAGATATAATAATGGTAATTCTTGTCTGTTAAACGGATCACTTACATGAACAATTAATAACGCTACGCACATGGTTACAATGGGTAGTAATGAAGCCCATCTTGTTTTAAATCCAAGTATAATGAGTATTGGAGCAATAAATTCTGCAAAAACAGCTAATATGAGTGTGGGAACCGAACCTATTCCTAGTGGATCTCCAAACTTAACTTCGTCAGCAAAAAGTCTATTTAGTTTTCCCCATCCATGAGTTAACATTAATAAAGAAAAGGAGATTCTCAGAATAAGCTTACCGATATCAGATGTTTTCATAATACTAAATTTTTGTAAATGTAATAATTAATTTTTCTTAAAACTTTTAAGGTACCATTCAATAGTTAATTGCAAGCCTTTATCAAATGTTGTTTTAGGAATCCAACCCAGTTCATTTTTTAACTTGGATGAGTCAATAGAATATCTAAAGTCATGACCTTTTCTATCGGTTACGTATGAAATTAATTTTCTGGACCAACCATCAGGCCTTGAGAGAGCTTTGTCTACTTCTAATATCAATTTACTAATAATATCAATATTATTTAACTCGTTGTTCCCTCCAATATTATAAGTTTCACCTTTTTTTCCATTATGAAAAATTAAATCAATTGCTTCAACATGATCTTTAACGTATAGCCAATCTCTTATATTCTTTCCGTCTCCATATATAGGTAAACTTTGATTCTTAATAATATTATTTATCATCAGCGGTATAAGCTTTTCTGTAAACTGGTGAGGGCCATAATTATTTGAACAATTTGAAATAATTATTGGCATTTTATATGTGTGATGGTAGGCTTTAACAAAATGATCTGAAGATGCTTTGGAAGCTGAGTAAGGAGATCTGGGATTATAAGGTGTGCTTTCTAGAAATGACCCCTCCATACCTAAGCTACCATATACTTCATCAGTAGAAACATGATAAAAACATTTATTAATAAAATTATTATTCCAATAATTTCTTACCGAATCTAATAGATTTAAGGTGCCCATTACATTTGTTTCAGCAAACTCTAATGGATTGTTAATTGAATTATCAACATGAGATTCAGCAGCTAGATGAATAATATTATCAATTTCATATTTAATAAGGATTTGAGAAATTGCATTTTTATCTCTTATGTCTATTTTTTCAAAAATATAGTTTTGTGAATTTTGAATTTCAGCCAAATTTTTAAGATTAGAAGCATATGTTAATGAATCAACATTAATTATTCTATAATTAGAATACTTTTTTACTAAGTGAATCACTAAGTGAGAACCAATAAAACCAGCACCACCTGTAATTAATAAATTTTTTTTATTACTCATTCAATCATTTTTAAACACTTATTTAACGAGTCTTTCCAATAAGGAATTTCAATATTAAGAGTAGTTTCAATCAGATCAGTATTCAAAGCTACATTTTTTGGTCTTATTGCTTTTGAAGAATATTCAAAACTTTTAATTGGAACTAAAGTACTTTTAGAACCACTTAATTCAATTATTGATTTTGCAAAATCATACCAAGAAGTAACCCCTTCATTTGAAAAATGATAAATTTTATTATTAAATGACTTTGAAGAATTAATTAATTTAATAATGACTTCGGCCAAATCTAAACCATAAGTTGGCTTTCCATATTGATCATTTATTACTGATATTTTTTGATTGGAACTGGATAGGCTTAAGATTGTCTTAACAAAATTATTTCCAAATGGACTAAATAGCCATGAAGTTCTTATTACTATTGCTTGTCCTTTTGAATTCATGATCAAATTCTCTCCCTCAAGCTTCGTTTTTCCATAAACTCCTAATGGATCAGGTTTATGATCTTCTTTTAATTCTTCTTGACCCAATCCATTAAAAACATAGTCTGTTGAAATGTGGATAAGTTTAATTTTTTGTAATTCTGATATTTTAACCAGGTTAACTAGCCCTAAAACATTAATTGCTTTTGCTTTATCAGGCTCATCTTCTGCTTTATCAACTAAAGTGTAAGCAGCACAATTAACAATGTAATTTAAACTATTTTTTTTAATATAATTCCATGTTGATTCATAGTCGGTAATGTCTAATTCCTGTCTGTCCAAAAAATGAAAAAGTATTTCAGGATATTCTGCCTTGATGTAATTGAAACACTTTGCCAATTGACCACTTCCTCCTGTAACTAAAACCTTAGTCATATAGATTGGTATTATAATCAAACAAAATAGCGTCTTCTAATAATGGATGATTCTTGTCTTTTTCAGATACTATCCATTTAGACTGGGGTAATATCCAATCAATTTCCAGTTTTGGATCATCAAAAGCTATACTTCCTTCACTTCCTTTATCGTAATAGCTATCAACCTTATAATGGAAAATTGAATTTTCACTAAGTGTAATATATCCATGAGCAAATCCTCTAGGAATAAAAACACATTTATTATTGGTCTCACTTAATTCGATTGAAATATGCTTTCCAAAGGTTGGAGAGCCTTTCCTAACATCTACTATTACATCAAGTACTTTTCCCTTAATTACGGAAACGAGTTTTGATTGGCTATGCTCTGGCATTTGATAATGCAATCCCCTTATGACTCCCTTTTTTGATCGAGCTAAATTGTCTTGGCAAAAACATATCTCTCTATTTAAAGCTTGATTGATTTTATCCAAACGAAAACTTTCTCTAAAATCTCCTCTTTTATCTTGATATGATTTTGGTGTTATTAATAAAACATCTTTAAATTCTGTAGTCTCAATTTTCATCTTCAGAATATTTATTCAGGAGATATTCTCCATAACCTGTATGTCCTAAAGACTGAGCAGTAATGATTAATGTTTTTTTTGAAATCCATCCGTTATCATATGCTACTTCTTCCAAACATCCCACTTTAATGCCTTGCCTTTTCTCAATTGTCTGGATAAATTGACTTGCTTCCAATAATGATTCATGAGTCCCAGTATCCAGCCATGTAAATCCTCTACCTAGTTTTTCTAAATGAAGTTTCTTTTCATTTAAATAAATTTGATTAATCGAAGTGATTTCCAGCTCCCCTCTATTTGAGGGTTTTATGGTTTTAGCAATCTTAATTACTGAATTTGGATAAAAATACAAGCCTGCAACAGCATAATCACTTTTAGGATACTTGGGTTTTTCAATAATTTCATTTGGATTTCCTTTATCATCAAAAGAGATCACACCATATCGCTGAGGATCATTAACTTTAACACCAAATACTGTAGCTTTTTGCAATTCTACAGTTTGAATAATTGCTGATTTCAAATGACTAGACAAATTCGACCCGTGAAAAATATTATCTCCAAGAATTAAGCATACTGGATCATCCTTAATAAATGACTCCCCTATGATAAATGCTTCAGCTAGTCCATTTGGTTTTTCCTGTTTTAAATAACTTAAATTAATTCCCCATTTGCTTCCATCTCCAAGTAATCTTTTGTATTGATCTAAATCATGGGGGGTACTAATTAATAGAACCTCACGGATACCCGCTTCCATAAGAACAGATAAGGGATAATACACCATGGGCTTATCATAAACAGGTAATAACTGCTTAGAAACTCCTAGTGTAACTGGAAAGAGTCTTGATCCTATTCCACCGGCAAGGATGATGGCTTTCATTTATTATTTTTTTTCAAAGATAAGAAGGTTTTCTATTTTTAATAGATGATTATTAATTTTGACT
>Ga0114994_10001978_pt1 | contig 14844 bp, 12 predicted proteins | sample ArcticOcean_MG_C_9_FD_87043 | JGI IMG/M metagenome (GOLD analysis project Ga0114994, IMG submission 87043) | Marine microbial communities from western Arctic Ocean - ArcticOcean_MG_CB2_152 | ecosystem: Environmental > Aquatic > Marine > Oceanic | place: Arctic Ocean: Canada Basin | collected... | reverse complement strand
TTCTTCGCCATCCGCTTGAACAACTTCTCCAGTCCCTCAACGGTATTCACCGGCAACTGACAAGTCTCCCCCACGCAATAATAAGCCGTCGCTTTTTCATCCATCGGCTTTAACCCAAGCGTGAACTCATCGACCTTCCCGAGATTCCCCAAGGTGATCATGGTAGGGTCCCAATGCTTCGCGCACACCTTTAAAAGACCCTCTTTTCCTGCGTCCCCCGCAATCACCAAACGCGCCGGCTTATCGAGAAAGAAATCAAGCGCCCGCATCATCTCCCCCATTCCCGATCCGCTCTCACGCATCATCGGCACATAAGAACGCAAGGTCTTCTCCGCGATCTCACGAAAGTCCCCTCGCCCCGTCATCGCGGCAAGCACGGCATACTCCCGCGCCGCCACCGAACTCTCCGTCGGAAGAGCTCCATCGAACTGCCCTTTGAGGCGCAAAACCAAATCAACCCGAGTCTCACCCTGAAAAAACCCACCATTCTTATCGTCGTAAAATAACACCTTCGCCTGATCCGCTAGCTCGATCGCGAAGCCCAAATAGGCCGGGTCCAAAGTAACTTCATAAAGCATCCGGCTTCCCCTCAGAAGATGAAGGTAACTCCCCGACTGCTTCGAAGCATCACGCTCCCCTTCTCTCCAACGATGATACAAGGTCCCCTCGCCGTCCCAAAGTTTCGCTTTAATAAAACGATGCGCTTTTTCCGCAGCCTTCAAATACTCAGGCTCACTCAAAACATGACTGGCTCTCGCCAGCGCCCCAATCATGAGACCATTCCATGAAGCGAGAACCTTGTCGTCCGTCGCCGGTGGAACTCGCTTTGCTTTCACCACTTCAAGCTTAGCCAGCAAGGCCGAAACCTTCGCCCGTTTTCCTGCGTCGAGATCCTCCCGACGCACCTTAAAGTGAAGCACATTTTGATCAGGGAGAGCTTCCGGATCACTGTGGTCAAAAAAGTTCCCCTTCTCCGTCACCCCAAGAACTTCCTGAGCCAGTGCCAGCTCTTCTTCGCTTAAAATTTTCTTCAACTCCGCCAGCGTCCAACAAAAGCACTTTCCTTCCTTCCCCTCACTCTGCGCGTCCTGAGCGCAGAAAAACCCACCCTCCGGATGCGTCAGGTCACGAAGAACATAGGCCGTCGTCGAACGAACAGCCGCCGCAAAATCCTCTTCGCCCGTCATGAGCCAAGCGTCCAAATAAAGCTCCACCAGCTGCGCCTGATCATAGAGCATCTTTTCAAAGTGTGGCACCAGCCACTCACGATCCACTGCGTAGCGATGAAACCCTCCGCTCACCTGATCGTGAATCCCGCCATCGAGCATCCGACGACACGTCAGCAAAGCGGCCTCTTTCGCCTTTTTATCCCCTTGCTGAAGAAGAAACCGCAGCACACTTACTTGTGGAAATTTGTTATCGGTCCCCATTCCGCCCCAGACCAGATCCATCATCCCAGCAGTCTTCGTCGCCGCCTCCGTGATCAACTCTCGCTTGAGCTCACCTTTTCCCGCCTCAAGAACGTGGAGCCCCTCAAAGTATTTTTTAAGCTCCACAAAACCCGCCGCCGCATTCTTGGCCGTTTCATCAGGATTTTCCTGCCACACTCCATGCACCCTCTTGAGCACTGTAGGGAAACCTACCCGCCCACCCTCATCCTTGGGCGGAAAATAAGTCCCGCCCGTCAGAGGTTCTAGATTGGGAGTGAGAAACATATTGAGCGGCCACCCGCCACCCTGACCCGTCATCGCCTGAAATGCCGTCATGTAAATCTGATCGACATCCGGACGCTCTTCCCGGTCCAGCTTGATAGCGACAAAGTGCTCATTAAGATACTTCGCAACCTCGAGATTCTCAAAGGATTCCCGCTCCATCACGTGGCACCAGTGGCAGGTCGAGTAGCCAACACTGAGCAAAATCATTTTTTTTTCATCCCTCGCTTTCTTAAAAGCCTCCTCCCCCCAAGGATACCAATCGACCGGATTGTATGCGTGCTGAAGCAAATAAGGTGACTTTTCCTGAGCAAGCCGATTCGCCTTTCTGCCCTCCGTAACTTCCTTCCCCATCGCTACGCCCAGAAAAATGAGCATCATGATTATAACTACTTTCATGATCTCAGGTTAAGGCCTCATTTCTTTCTGACAACCCTTCAAAAAATCAGGAAAAAAAAATACCATAACTCATTACTGATCAGAGTTTTGTGTTTAAATTAAAAAAGAGCCGCTTTTGTTTGAATAAATCCTGGGATCTGGGTTCTATCCATTTGAAGACCGCAACTTAGTCCTATTTTTTATGTAAGGGTGAACAGCAGTTGTCAGCTTCCAAACGTTCGTTTTGAGGTCGATTAACTCAGCCGCAGGAGGTCTTCGGATCTTCTTCGGTCTTTTTTTATACCACCGGTGCAAGCGCCGCCTGAAAAAGAGTGTTAAAATGTCGGCCATCAGACTTGCTCCCTCCCTCGGTTACCCCTTAACTCTGCCTTCCTAACTCGAGGGAGACATTTCCTCGACCACTTCATTTTCGATATGATTGAAAACATCCGCAAATACACCGGCCTCATGATCGTCGTGCTGGTCCTTCTCTTCATCGGCCTCGTCTTCCTTGGAGACACCGCTGCTAATGTTGCCGTGGGCAAGCCAGTCGCCTCCATCGACGGAAAAAAATACTCTGAAAAGGACTTCCGCCGCATGGCACTCAATCCTCTGGAGATCTCCGACCGCATCGGTGACCCTCGCAATCCCTTCGGAAGCATGTTGCCGGACGAAGCCCGCAAGCTCGCAACCCGCTATGTGGGCAATATCATCGAGGGCAATCCTTTCCTCGGAACCCGGACCGGTCTTCTCCGCTACATGAACATCACTCTCCAAGGTGATGAACCCCACCTTTTCCTCGCCAACCGCATCGCCGTGCAAAAAGCCGGTCTCGATTACGGTGCCACTCCCGGACCCGTCGAGACCGAGGAGTTCATCGAAGGAGTTCTCTTCGCCGCACCTGATGGAAATTTCGACCAAGCCGCTTACTCCGAATTCCTCGATGAGAAAATCGGATCACTCGGAATCGGCACCCGCGGATTCAACGAATATGTCCGCGATCTCCTTACCGCCCAGAATCTCGCCAAACTCGTCAGCGGAGCCGTCTCCATCGACCGCGCCGCCGCCCGCCAGATCTTCAGCAATCAGGAGCAGAAAATCAGCGCCCAACAGGTTATCCTCGAATCGACAGACTACGAGGGCGAGCAAAATCCCACTGAGGAAGAGATCAAAGCTTACTGGGAAGAGAATCAGGAGAAGTATAAAACCGACGAACGCCGGAAAATTTCCTACGTCTTCATCGAACCCGATTGGGACGCTGTCCTCCTTAAAGCCGAGAACGACAAGAAAGCCGCCGAGACCGCGCGCAAGGCGCAGGAAGATCAAGCCAAGAAGGCTGAAGAAGCCGCTGCCAAGGCCAACAAGGACGCTGCCGAAAAAGAAAAAATCACAGAAAAGCCTGCTCCTACCGAAACTCCCGTTGAAGTTCCCGTTGAAGTTCCCGCTCCTACCGAAGCACCCGTTGAAGTTCCCGCTCCCACCGAAGCACCCGTTGAGAATCCCTCTGAAGGTGCTGAAGGAGATATCGGAGCCCAAGGCGAGCCCGCCCCCAAACCTGATCAAGAAGCGCCCATCCCCGCGCTGCCTCCTGTTAATACGACAGAAGTTCCAGCCCCCGTCGTGAAGTCTGAGCCGCAGCCCGCTCCTGTCGTAGAGCCCATCGCTCCCATCATTGAGAAGTCCGCCAAGGACAAGCTCAGCCCACAGCAGAAAAAAGCCGCCGTTGATGCCCTTAATAAAACAGCTACCGACTTCTTCGATCCTCTCGTCGATCTCTCCGGCGCGACCTATGATGAACTCGCGGCAGAGCAAGGTCACAAGGTCATCTCCACCGAGTTCTTCGCCCAAAGCAATCCACCAAAAGAACTCGACCTCGACGCACTCGACAGTCCTATCGGAAAGCTCTCCGACATCGCCTTCGCCATCGACGCCGAGGCCAAGGACGACCAGCTCATCTCCGAGCCCTACAGCACCTCCGATGGCTGGTTCATCGGCCGCCTCGATGAAGTCGAAGCATCTCGCCCCCTCACCTACGAGGAAGCTAAGGTAAAAGCCACTGTCGACCTCAAAAAGAAGCTCGCCCGCGATAAACTTAAAGTCGAAGCAGAAGCCACCCACGCCAAGCTCGTCGCCGCCCTTGCCGAAAAGAAGTCCTTCGCCGAGGCTACCAAGGATTCCGAGCTCGAGGTTGAGGAACTCAAGGAACTCGCCATTCAAGCCTCCCGTTTGGGTCAGCCCAATGTCTCACCTGCATTCGATGCCAGTCGCTACACCGACCCCGGCACCATCGCTGAGATCAAGTATCTCCCAAACGACGAGAACCCCGAGCGTGCTCTGATCATCTTCGTCGAAAAACGTGAAATCACCCTCGACGACGCCTTCAACGACAAGCTCGAGCAATTCATCAAATCTCAGAACAACGGCCTCCGACTCGCCACCTTCCAAAACTGGCTCAAGGATCGCTACACTGAGAACGAAGCCGAATACATGGGCAGCACCGAGGAGCGCTAATTCAAATGTCCAATCCTGCCGCCAAGGACGCAGCCTTTGACAAAGGTCACACCCATCTCGCCCTCGGCGAGCTTGAAGAAGCCGAAGCTTCCTACCGGAAAGCCGTGGGATTCGATGACGATTTCTTCGACGGCTGGCAGGCACTCGGCATGGTCCTCCTGAAGCTCGAAAAAGTGAAAGAAGCCATCGGCTGCGGCATCAAAGCCACCCTCCTGGAGCCCGACGACCTTCTCGCCTGGACCGGCCTCTCCCAAATGTATGTCCGCGACGGCCAAATCGCTGAAGCCGAGCTCGCCAAAGGAAATGCCCGCATTCTCTCGATGGGAGGAAAGGTTACCAAGCTTGGGAAATCCTAATTTCTGAAATTTAGAGTTTTCTCATCCTCATGAAATTCATCACCACCGCCATCGACTACCCCAACGGCAAGCCCCACATCGGCCATGCTTACGAGAAGATCATCGCTGATGTCCTCACCCGCTATGAGCGTCTCAAAGGTGAAGAGGCCTACTACCTCACCGGCGTCGATCAGCATGGCCAAAAGATGGTGAAAACGGCCGAGGCTGAAGGCGTCAATGTCGCCACCCTCACCAAGCGCAACACTAAGCGCTTCATCAAGCTTTGGGAAAAACTCGACGTCAAATACGACGGCTGGGCCGAAACCACCGACGACCGCCACAAGACCTGCGTCCAAAACATCCTCACCGAACTCGAAGCCAAAGGCTCCCTCTACAAAAAGTCCTACGACGGATTCTACTCCGTCCGTCAGGAGCAATATCTCACCGACCGCGACCGCAACGAAGCGGGTGAGTTCGGACCCGAGTGGGGCGAAGTCGAAAAACGCGAAGAAGAGAACTGGTATTTTAAGCTCTCCGAGCACGCCGAGTGGCTCAAGTCGACCGTCGAAAACGACGACCTGAAAATCATCCCCGAATTTCGCAAAAACGAAGTCCTCAACGCCATCGAGCGCGCTGGGGAAACCGACCTCTGCATCTCCCGCCCGAAAGAGCGCATGTCTTGGGGAATCCCCCTTCCCTTCGATCCTGACTTTGTCACCTACGTCTGGTTCGACGCCCTCATTAACTACATCTCCTTCGCCGGATATAAGAAGCCCGAAGGCTCCGACCTCCCCGACTTCGATACCTTGTGGCCCGCCGACCTCCAGATCATTGGAAAAGACATTCTCGTCCCCGCGCACGCCATCTACTGGCCCTGCATGCTCCACGCAATGGGCTTCGAAGCTGCAGAAATGCCCACTCTTTTAGTCCATGGATTCTGGAACATCCGCGGCGATAAAATGTCCAAATCCCTCGGCAACATCGTCGACCCAGGCGAGCTCGCAGATAAGTTCGGCCCCGATACCGTCCGCTACTACCTCTGCCGCGACATCCACTCCGGCAAAGACAGCGACTTCGATATCGAGCGCCTCGTCATGATCTTCAACACCGAGCTCGCCAACGATCTCGGAAACCTCCTCAACCGCTCCATCAACCTCCTTAAGGGCGCTTGCGCTTCCACCGTCGCCTCCATCGACACCTCAGAAGAAGAGGACATCGCCCTCCGCGAATCCCTCGCAAAGTCCACTGCAGCCTACCGCGCCGCCATGGAAAACTGCGAAATCAGCGTCGCCCTCCAGGCCATCAACGACCACGTCACCCACTGCAACGGCTACCTTGAGCGCAGCCAACCTTGGACGATGAAAAAAAACGAGAGCCTGCTCCCCCGAGTTGGCGAAATCCTGAGTCACACTGCCGAGTCCTGCGCCCACCTCGCCATCCTCCTTTCTCCCATCCTCCCAGCCGCCGCTGTAAAAATCTACGGCCAACTTAACAAACCAGGCTTCGCCGAACTCAACCTCGACGACCTCAAATGGGGACTCCTCGAAGCCGGCCACCTGACCGGAAAGCCCAAGCCCGTCTTCCCCAGAATTCAGGTCGAAAATCCCGAGTAGCAGAGGCATCCTGGTTTTGTCTTCCCTCCACCACCAAAGGAGCCGGGGCGTCCCACCCCGATCAATCCCCCGAGTCCGCCAGGCCAAGGATAGCCCCATCCGAAATTCAAAAAAGCGACTACGACCTATCCCTCAACCGCTAAAAAGAGGTTAAATACGAAGCGATTCCCCACGATCCCCTCCAAGACATCCTTATCACATGTCGTGGGGCAACATGTGGCTCCATCAACATCTGCACTCCGAAGCCGTATACTACGGGGAACGCTATGGCTCTCGATGATCTGGATGGAGAAAAAGTAGGTCAGCAGTTTCTTGTCCACATCCTCAAAGGTCATCACTGGAGTCGCTCAACCGCAGATCACGCACTAAAAGCGCCAACGAGGCTGTTCCCGATCATTGAGAAGCGGAAACCCGCACCCGACCTCATCCGCGGCGGCTGGGACTCCAAGGCTCCTCCTTGCAAAGAGTATCAAGTGAAGCGTATGCCGAACGCCAAGGGGGTTTCATCGATTACGTCCTCTGGGGAGATGATGGCAAACCTCTCGCGGTCGTCGAATCCAAGCACGAGCAGGTCGAAACATTTCAAAGCAGCCATTTCTGGAATGCGAACACCATTTCTGATGCCCATGTCCGCTCGCTCACCGAGGAAATCTCTCAACTCCCCTGCGAACAAGAAGCGGAACCACTGGAAGCGAGATCGTTTAACGCGACGATCCTATCGAAAAAGCGCCCTGCTCTTGATTCCAAAGCGCAGCGGTCTTTCCTAGCTATTTAAAAAAATCATTCCTCTCTTTTGAAATGCGGAGTGGGATAACCTCGACTGCCTTGATATTCAAGAAACTCCGCGAAGAACAGCCTTTCACCCCCCAGGATATTACTGAACTCGAGAAAATGCTCGTCTCGCTCACCGAATCCCAGAGCGATAAACTCCTCAAAAACCTCCTAAAACGGAATCAGACGACAAGCCTTCCCCACTTTATCTGTAGCTGTGTCGGGATTGATCGCAAAGCTGTCAAAGGACGCTTTACCCACTTCCTTTTCGAAAGAAGCCTCAACCCGGGGCAAATCAGCTTCATCGAACTCATTATCGACCAGCTGACCGAAACCGGAATTCTCTCCCCCAGGGCACTCTACGAATAACCCTTTCTCGCCGTCCATGCCGGTGGCCCGGAAGCTCTTTTCCCCAACCCGAAAATCTTGGAGGGGCTGTTTGACCAAATTAATAGTCTATCAAACTTTGGTAGTTAAGGGATCTCACTTCCGTTGAAGGTCATCCCCACGCACTTAAATTCTTGACTCCACACCCTCTCAACCGTATTCCCCGCGTCCCGAAATCTTTTTATTGTTATGGCAGCCACTGAAGTAATTCTCCGCGAAAAAATTAATGGCCTCGGCGTCGAAGCTGAAGTCGTCAAAGTAAAGGCAGGCTATGCCCGCAATTTCCTGATCCCATCAGGCAAAGCTTACGAGGCGACCAAGGGAAATCTTCGTCAAATCGAGAACCTCGAGAAGACCCGCGTAAAGCGTGAAGCGACTGAGCTCACCATCGCTCAGGACCTCGCTGGTAAGATTGCCCGCCTCAAGCCCAAGTTTACTCTCGAGATCGGAGCCAACGGAAAAGCCTTCGGCTCCGTCACCTCTATCGACATCCACAAGGCTCTAGAGGCCAAAGGCATCATGATCGATCGCCACGCGATCCTCCTCGATAAACCCATCAAGACCTCTGGTAAGAGCGACGTTGAAGTCAAGCTTCACGCTGACGTCACCACCTCGCTGACCATCACGGTCGAGGCTCCTGTGGCTTCTTAACAAAAGCGACTCAAACACTTTCAAAAAGCCCGGTCGCATCACGCAGCCGGGCTTTTTTGGGCACTCACACCCAGCTCTCCATCTCAAATTGAGGGAAGAACCACGAAAGGGATGAAATTAGCGGAGTTTTCGACCTTTCGTCAATTTCGTGATTGATTCCAATTCATTCGGTGGAGTCTAACTCGCTAGAATCAATCAGGCGAGTAGCTCTTACTAATCACCCTTCCATCCCACTAACTGAGAAAAATTCCTTCACAGTTTGGCTCTCGAGAATCCTCGGGATTCATGAAAAACCACAGACTCTCCTCCTCGTCCTGACTCACGATGGGCCCTTTCCGCAGCCCTCCTACGGGGTAATTGGCCTTCATGACCTCGAGAACCTCAGCGCGGCTCATCCCTTTTTCGATATCATAGTAGAAGTTTCGATAGGTTCGAAAACGTGCATCCGTGATCCACGCATTTAGGGCAAGCATAAAGAAGAGCGATGGCAGGAAAATCAAAACAGCCAAGCTCATCAATCCCGCCCGCGTCCATCTCCGCTTTCGACACCCAAAGTAGAAAAGAGCACCTGCTAGCAAGAGACCAAAGAGACTAAGGTAGGAGAGCGGCTGACTGAGAGAAGTTCCCATAATTTATTTTTGTTGAATTCTAGCCCGACGCCAAACCATCAGGCTCCCTATCAGAACAAGGAGAGCTGTCGATGGCTCTGGAATCCCAGGCACCGATGGAGCCGTATCCACATCCACCTGCTTAAGCCCGAAACGCTTGTAATCCTCCTTCGTTTCCAAGACCACTGCTCCACTTACCGGCGTGACGAGCTGATACTTCGCCGCCAGCTTGGCGAGCTTGTCTCGATCCGGCGAACCGGTGGAGGCCTTCTTCACTTGCTTCCAGGCATACCAGCGCGCGAGTTGATCACTCACGTGCTTCCCGCCTTCCGGCATATCCTCTTGCCTCTTCCATTCGTAGCGTTCCCGTTTGCTTTCAAGAATACCTTTCAACTCCGGGATCAATTCATCCAACTCGACCGGACGAGCGGCGCCTGCGATTCCGATCCGCTTGGAGACTTTTTCAAGAAGACGGTTCGGTCCTCCGTCGAGATCAACAACACTAAAGTCGACTTGATGAAACCCCCGTTCCAAAAGCTGAAGAAATCCTTCTTCTGTAGAAAAGGTGACCGGTTGAGCGCCATGGAGCCAGACCAGGTGACGTGAACCCGTCGAGGTCGCGAGGTTCAACCCAGCTTCCAGCGCCGAAATACAATCCTGCCCACCTGCAAAATCGATCGCGGTGAGCGTGGAGGGATCTTCAAAAATCTCCTCCTGTGCTGCAACAATCACGCGTACCCCATGCCCCGCCTCCCGAAGTTCCGCGATCGCTTCATCGGCGGTTTCAGTCCATTTCGAAAAGTAGCTCGAGCCATCAATCACAATCACGAGATCATCCTTTGCTCCCGATGATCTTAGCGGCAACCGTGTCCGAACCAGCGTGTTCCCCGCGAAGGGATCTTCCGCCCAGACCATCGCGGGCTCTTCCGGAAGGTCACATTTCACGTGGGTATGACGGGCCATCAGTTCCCGGGCCGGAAGCTTTCCATGGGTCTCACGCCATTTCCCCTTCGCTCCTTTTCCCTGCAAGCCATCGAGAGACATTTCGGTATCGCCCTGAATCCAAATCGAGCTTTCCAGATCCTCCGGAACGCCAAAATTCTTCTCGATGATCCGAGGAAGAAAAAGTCGACCCTCCGCATCAAGCGGAGCCGTGATTCCGATCCGAATGCGCATATCCTTATTCGGTAAAATCGGGAAGCACTGCACCAGCACGCGGTCCGCTCCCACCCAACGAACGAGGACAGGGTCGCGACGCTCTTGCACCGCGATCGATTTGTAAGCCTTCGTCACTTTTGCGGTTGAGGAAAAGGCCGCCTCCTGGGGCTCATCATTGACCCAAAGAGTGAGACGGGAAACGACTCCGTCAGCGGGAAGGAGCAGCTGCATGCGCGCTTCCTTGTTCCGCTTACCGGAGTTCCCAAACTCCATCGTCCACTCCCAATATCCCAGCCGACTCGACGCATTAATATGCGCATCAAGCCGCGAGGCAGAGAGATCGAGATCGGCCACCCGCCCCGCGACACCATCACCGCCGAGATCTTCATCCAGGGTCACTCCTCTTGATTGCGATCGACCTCCCAACCAATCAGGGAGAACGCCACCGTCGCCAGGCACATTAAATGACCTCCCGGTCGTGCGATAATAGAGCTCTCGGCGTTTTCCAATTTCTTTCAAATTCACACCACCAGCTCTCCCGAAGATATCCCATTTGGTAAGGCTTGGAATAAATCCAGTGGTGTCGGTGAAGGATTTTTTCCCCACACGTCCTTCGTAACACATCGAGAGAAGCGTCTCTTCTGAACCCAATTTACGAATAAGACCCGGGTCGTCTTTTACAACCGCGTAACGCGTGACGTAGGACGGTCCTTCCACGATCAACAAAAGACCAAGCCCCAAAAGTATCCCAATAAGCCAAGGCCCGCGATTACGCTCAAGATTGGTAGAGCGAAGAAAACCGTAGAAGAGATAGAGAGGCGCAGCAGCCGTCGCCATACAGATCAAAAAAAGAGGAATGGCGAGTATGCCAATCCCCATCGTGTAGACGATACACAGCCCGTAGCCAAGAAAACCAATCACAAGGACCGGAAGAAGAAGAAGACTCCAATATCCGGCCACCACCAAACCAGCGCCGCGAAGAATCGAAAGCCAAGCCGGCCGCTGCTCGTTGAGTTTTTTCAACAGCCCCAAGGTTCCAAGGACGCAAAAGGAGAGAAGAAGAACCGCCTGCGGCGTCCGGGAGATGGGATCGAAAAACATCCCCGCGAGAAGTCCCGTCGCCATTTCCACTAAGACGACAATCAACGGCCAAACTCCCCAAAAGAAAGGATGACCCAAGAAACGACCAATCAATGCGAAAAAACCTGCCTTATGTGCCTCCACCAGCGGATACGGCTCCACCGGCGCAGCAAAACCCATTTCCTGGATCGCCTCTTTCACCTGATCCAACGTCACCGGCTTCTCGCTTTCACCCCGCGCATGCCAAAGGTGCGCCTCCACATCGGCACGTACCTCTTTCGGATCGATAAACTCCTTTATCCAACTTCCGCGATGCTGCTGCTCCCAGACATCCAGTGCGATGCGTGCTTCGTCGGTCAGCCAGGTGAGGTCCTCGTTCTTCATGAAAATTATTTTTTTGGATTACCAATCGAATTCACCGCATCGGTGAGACCTTCGTAATAGGATTGCATCGCCAGCGAGCGCGCCTTGCCTGCGTTCGTAAGACGATAATATTTGCGGGCGGGACCGGCTTCACTCTCCTCAAGCCGGGACTGAATTAGCCCCTGCTTCCTCATACGGGAAAGAAGCGGATAAATGCTTCCCTCCGAGGCATCGAGGCCAGGTGCGCTAACAAGCATCTGAACTAGCTCGTAGCCATAGGCTTCTTCTTCCACCGCTATCGACGAAAGCACGCAAAACTCCAGAATCCCCTTCCGAAGCTGTACCGTCCAGTTGTCAAAACCATCGCCCATTAATAAAAACCTATAGCAAGCTACCTTGCTATGCAAGCTAAAGATCCCTTTCGATGTCCCAAAAAAACTTCGTGCTTCAAACTTCCTCCTCCCAACACCAAACTTCCAAATGTGATCGGCATTCTGGATTCTGGCGTCGGAGGACTCTCCGTCCTTCGGGAAATCCACACCCTTCTCCCAGGCCATTCTCTCACCTACATTGGCGACTCCGCATGGTGCCCCTACGGCCCAAAATCCTATTCTGAAATCCAATCCCGCGTCTTTATGCTCTCGGATTGGCTCCTCGCCCAGGGAGCAGAAATGATCGTCGTCGCCTGCAATTCGGCCACCATCGCCGCCATCCGCACCCTCCGTAATCGTTACGACATCCCTTTCATTGGAATGGAGCCCGGCGTGAAGCCTGCCGCCGAAATCACCCGCTCGAAGACCATTGGCGTCCTCGCTACCGAAGCCTCCCTCAGCGGCGAAAAATTCCGACAACTCGTCGAGACCCATGCCCCCGGCCTCAAAGTCATCACTCAGCCCTGCCCCAAATTTGTCCAACTCGTCGAAGCAGGAACCCTCTCGGGCCCCGAAGTCACGGGCGCCATTTTAGAATACACCCACGACATGGTCCAAGCCGGAGCCGACACCCTCATCCTAGGTTGCACCCACTATCCCTTTCTAAAAAGCGCCATCGAAAAGACCATCCCGAATCATATTCAACTCATCGATACCGGACCCGCCGTAGCCCGTCGCGTCTCCGGGCACCACCCATCAAAAGACGCCGATCCACAGATTCACCTTCACACCACCGGCCCTATGAGCGAACTTAGGCGCCTCCTCCCTCTCCTCTGCCCCACACTCACCGCAAGCTGCCATTCTTTCCCCCTATCATGAAAATCCTCCCACTCACGGCCACCCTCGTTTTATTGGCTACCCTCATTTTTTTTCTCTGGAAACCACCCAGCGGTGAAAACGACACAAACCCCTCTGACACCAAGGAAAAGCCGTCCACCTCCAAAGCAGAAAAAACCAAGTCTCCTATTTCAGAGAAGACCGCACTCGATCAAGCAGAAAAAGAGAGGCCTGATCACGGCCACTACTCCCTTGGGAAAAAGACCCGCGATGGCACCGGAAAATATTACATGGATCGCGAAATCGCCCAAGTCATGGGCCACCCCGCCATCAAATGGCTCGAGAGGGACAATCGCGAGGAAGAAGAAGCGCCCTCGAAAGCTATCCAACTCCTCAAGCTCGCCCCCGATGCCGTCATTGCCGACATCGGAGCGGGCTCCGGCTACTACACCTTCCGCCTTGCCGCCCAACATCCGAAGGGCCAAGTCATCGCCGTCGATATCCAACCCGAGATGGTCAGCTATCTCGAATCAGAAAAGAAGCACCTCAAGGTCGACAATGTCTCCGCTCACTTGGGCCAAATTGACGACACCCTTCTCGCGAAAGACTCAATCGATGCAGCCATCATGGTGGATGCCTACCACGAATTCTCACACCCCTATGAAATGGTCCGCTCCATCGCGAAAGCACTTCGTCCCGGGGGCCGACTTTTCCTCCTCGAGTATCGCGCCGAGGACCCCACCGTCGCGATCAAGCCTCTCCATAAAATGACCCAGGCACAAGCGATCGCCGAAATCGAAGCAGCAGGATTAAAATGGTCTGAAACCAAGCACGACCTCCCTTGGCAGCACTTTATGATCTTCGAAAAATAATGGACACCCCGGAATGGCTGGATCAGGAACGCCCCTACTTGCTCGGAATCTCCGGCGGGCGGGACTCCGTCTTCCTCCTCCATTGGCTTTTGGAAAAGAGCATCAAGAAACTCACCCTCTGCCACCTCAACCACGGCCTTCGCGGCGATGAGACGAAGCGCGATGAAGACTTCGTTCGCACGCTCGCCGCCTCACTCGATCTCCCCGTCCTGATCACTCATACCGATGTCGCCGCACTCGCGGAAAAGGAGTCCCTCTCTCTCGAAACCGCAGCTCGCGAAGCACGGCACCATTTTTTCAAACAATGTGCTCAGGACACCGGGGTTCATCAAATCCTCCTCGCACATCATGCCGATGACCAGGTCGAGACCGTTCTCTTCCGCCTCCTCCGTGGCTCTTCCGGACTCAAGGGCATGCAAGAAACCCAGCAAATCAACGACCTCACCCTCTTGCGCCCGCTCCTTAAAATCCGCCGGCACGACATCACCGCCCACCTTAACCAACGCAACATTTCCTACTGCGAGGACTCCTCGAATGCCGACTCCTTCGCCACCCGGAACCGACTACGAAACGAAGCCCTCCCTCTTCTTAAGAACATCATGGGTTTCGACCCCTCGCCCTCCTTACTTCGCGCCACCCGCCACCAAGAAGAGGCCGATCAATTCTTGTCTGATCAACTTTCCCAACACCGGCTCCTTGACCCTCAAGGCCGACTCCATCTCCCGACCTTGAAAGATCTGCCCACCTATCCGCGCCGCCAAGCGATCCACGATTACCTAAAAAAGGCGCATATCTCCGATCTCAGCACCGCCTTGCTTGACTCCGCCCTGTCGCTCCTCGAGACCGATGGCCCGGCTGTCATCAATCTTCCCGGCGGTCTCCGCTTGCGCCGGAAGGAATCCCGGCTCTTTATTTCCCCATGAAGGCCCTCTTCCCACTCGTTGCACTCGTCCTATCTTCCTGTGGCTTAATTAAAAAACTTTTTCGAGAGGCTCCAAAACCGGCGCCCGTGCAAGAGATCGGCCGCCGTGTGATCGGGAGGATCGCCTCGGTTTCCGACACTGGCAACTTCGTCCTTATTCAAAAATACGGTTCCGGGAAGCTCCCAAAGGAGACCCTTTTCCAATCAAACGGTATCAGCGGAAGCCAGGCCAGCCTCCGTCCCACTGGAGAAAGAGTCCGTGATTTCTTCGCAGC
>Ga0114994_10001977_pt1 | contig 14844 bp, 9 predicted proteins | sample ArcticOcean_MG_C_9_FD_87043 | JGI IMG/M metagenome (GOLD analysis project Ga0114994, IMG submission 87043) | Marine microbial communities from western Arctic Ocean - ArcticOcean_MG_CB2_152 | ecosystem: Environmental > Aquatic > Marine > Oceanic | place: Arctic Ocean: Canada Basin | collected... | reverse complement strand
GCCTCGCGGCGCCGCGACCAGGGCGACCCGACCCCACGCAGCGGCGTCCGCGGCGACCGCGGCGGCCGCGCCGACAGCGTCTGCGTCGCCGTGGTGCGCGGCTCGGCGCGCGGCGGGGTCTGCTGCGTTGACGTCGACGAAGCGACGGCCCGGGGCGGTGTCGTTTGTGGCGGTGGCGGTAGAGCCTCGGCCCGCGGCGACGACGTCAGATCCGGCCGCAATGCTTTGGCCGGTAACAGCGACGCCTCGTTAACTTGAGCCTCGACCGTCGCGCGGCGCCGCGCGATGGCGGCGACGAACGGCGACGGCGGCGGCGTCATCTCGGCCCGCAGAGCCGCCGACGGCTTCTCGAACCCTCGCATGAAGCTCTGAAGTTCCATGAACTCAAAACGAGGGCGACGGCCTCGCTGTATGGCTTGCACGCGCACGGCCCAGTACGCCGTCTCACTGGCGATATAGCGCGTCGCCATCAGGGAGAGCAACGCTTTGTTTGACGGCGGCGGCGGCGGCGCCACGTCGAGCGGCGGCTTCTCGGCCACTGGTGGCGGTGGAGGCACCTCTTCGTCGACATGCGGCGGCACCGGTGCTGTCACCGCCGTCGCCGCCGGCGAGGCCACTGCGGCGCGCCGCGGGCTATTTGTCTCCGCCTCGCCACGCGCCTGCCACGCCGCGGTCACCTCCGCGTCGGCGGCGCCCGGCGACGCCGGTGTCGGCGGCGGCTCGACATGCGTCGGCGCCACCGGCGAGGGCGGCTCGACGCGCACGACCGGCGTTGGTATCGGCGCCGGCGCGCGCACAAGACCCCCGCCGGGCGACGCCACGGCGACCGGCACGCGCACGACGAGCGTCTTCTTCTTCGCCTTTCGCCGCGGCGCCGGCGTTGCGCGGCGTTCGGCCCGGGGCACGCCCGCCCGCACCCGCGCGGCGGCGAGCGGCGGTGTTCGGGGCGCAGGCGCGCACCGCGCCGGCGCCTCTGGCGCACTCTGGCGCCACGGCCGCCACGGCGCGGGCACTGGCTCCGGCGCGGCCGCCGTCCGGCGCGCGACTAATTTCGCGCGGCGGAGACGATGGCGGGCCGCCGCGCGCGCGTGCGCGTCGCGCGTCGCGGCCGCCTCGGTCGCCAACACATTTGCTTTCTCAGCGGCCAGCAGCGACGTCTCCCACCGCACCAGCCGGGCCTCGCGGTTCTGCAGCGACCGCGAGGCGACGCGCGCGGCGACGCGGCGCTCCTCGGCGTCGCGCGCGCGCCGGCGCACGCGCGCCCGCTCGACGGCGAGGGCCCGCTCGCGGCGGCGCACGTCGTCGGTCGCCGCGCGCCGCGCCGCGTCGGCCTTCTTCCCGGTGCGCTTTATTGAAGCGGCCCGTCGTTTCGTCGCCTGCACACCCTCCTCCAGCGCCCGGACGGCCCGTTCCCGGTCGTCGAGCTGCGCCTGCCGTTCCAGAGATGCGCCGATCGCCCGCTGCAGGGTTTGCTCCGTGGCGGCGGCCTGGGTGAGGCGCCCGATCGCCAGGTCCAGCCCGCGCTTCGCCCGGGCCTCGCACTGCGCCATCGCGTCGAGGGCCCGCGCCGCGTCGCGCCGGGCGCGCCGCGCCACGTCGTGCGATCGTCTAAGCTTGTCCGCCGCGGCCTGCGCGCCCGCGGCCTCCGCCCGTTCCCGCGCGTGCTCCGCGTCCGCGGCGGCGCGCGCGACGGCGCGGCGCGCGTCCTCGACTTCCACAGCCGCGCGTCGGCGCTCGCCAGCCGCCTTGTCCAGGGCCACGCAACGGGCCCAGCGCCGGAATATTAGGGCGCGGCGCGCGCGGCGGCGGCGTGCCCGTAGCGTGGCGAGGCGCCGCAGGCCCGCGGACACGTCGGCCGCGCGCGCGACGGCGCGGCGCCATGCTCGCACGGCCCTCTGTAACGCTCTGACGCGCCGCTTCGAGGCAACGTCCGCGAGGGCCGCGGCGCCCGCGCGCGCGCTCGCCGCCGCGTACACGTCTTTCGCTCCGGTCGGCCAGCCCGGGCCGACGCGCACCGGTGGTTCCCGGCGCCGCGCCGGGAGCTGCGCCCAGCGGCGACAGCGCGCCGCCGTCGCGCGCGCCTCGTGCCGGCGCGCCGCATGGGCCAGGACCGCGGCGCCGCGCGCGCGCGTCGCGGCGGGGGGCGTCGCCGGCCCCCGGCGATGCGTGGCGGCGCGCCAGCGCCGGAGGTACGCGCGGGGGACGACGCGGTTCAGCGCGCGCAGCGTGTCGCGCACGGCGAGTACGCTCGTGGCGCCGCGCCAGCGGTGCAGGTACGCCCGCTGCGGCACGCGAGTTAGTATGTGCAGCGCGTCGCGCACGGCGGCGACCGTGAGCCCGGGTCGCGCGCGGGGCCGCGGCGTCGCGACGCCCGCGTCGGCCGCCCGCGCTCGGGCCTTGCTCTGCCGCTCGTCCTCAAGGTTTGGTGAGGCGGCTGGGTAGGGCGTCACGGTCGCGGGCGTGACGATAGGCACGAAGCCGTCGGGCGAGACGTGGCGCGGCGTGGCCATCGTCGGGTCCCGGTCCTTCCAGGCGCCTTGGCGCGGGTTGTCCATTTGGCTGGTGTCGCGGTGCCTTGACCAGTTTGCTGGCGTCTACCTGATTTGGTTGGGCCGGCGACCTGCGGTCGGTGCGGGCTGCCTCGACCGCTGATGGAGGGTGTGCGTGCGGCCGCCACGGCCCCAGATATAACTGGTCCACGCGTAATCAACTGGCGCGGCCTCTATTTGAGATTACGCGCGGGCTGGTAAAACCCGTACTCATCTCACCGGGCTCGAGCCCCACCAGGTAGTCACTTCACCGAGCCGGGACTCCTCGACTACCTTGGACCCGTGCGCATCCCGCACGCATGCCATTTGCAGCGCTGCGACGCCCTGCGAGGCCCCGGGAGTGCTTGACCAAAGACAGGAATAGTGTGAGTGGGACAGCGCATTGATGCGTTAAAGCGCTAAACGATGGACGCAATGCCCAAAGACGTAAAAAAACGCTGTCGCTTCTTGTGGGAGAGCGCCATGCAGTGCGCCGACGCGGCGCCGCCGCAGCCGCGCGTTGCGCAAAAACTCTTGCACACGCTGCGCCTACTCGCCAAAGCGCACGACTGCAAGGTGCCCGACAGCCTCACGAAGACCCTCTGTCCGACGTGCTGGGCGCCGCGCATCCCGGGCGTCTCCTGCCGCGTCCGCACGGCCAAGCGGACGCGGCGGTCGCCGGCGTCCATGCGCTACGTGCCGGGCGCGCGCGGCGGCGCCGGGCACGCGCTCAAGTCCCAAATAATCACGACGTGCCTGCTCTGCGACGACGTATCGCGCTCGCCGGGCGCGCCGCGGCCGCCGGCGCGGCCGCCCAAGCGGCGGGACATGCGCGCGGCGGCCGACGAATTCGTCTCCGTGGGGGCGCCGCTCCTGCCGGCGCGCGCGCCGAAGCGCCCGCCCGCGCCCGCGCCAGCGGAGCCGCGGAAGCTGCTGGACGCGCGGCCGCGGAAGCGGAAGAAACCGCCAGCACCAGATAAGGCTAAGAAGTGAACTGTGTAGTTGTTGGACTCGTGCCTGTGCGCCTGCGGGCAGCTAACACCGACGTCGTCGAGCTTGTTGCTACCCAACAACGTGCGGGTGCAGCTTATCAAGTGCATCACACGTCGCGGCTCTCTGCGCTCCACAGCGACGCTGTCGCAGTGTTATTGAATAGGGAGAGCTCCCAATAGCCAAGCAGCAACCATGTCCTTCCTTGACCTGTCGCCCGCGCTACTCTTGCCGCTTTTCATCTTTGGCTCCGCCCTCCTCTTGGTCCTGGCGGTCTACCTCGCGCGGCCGAAGAACTTCCTGGACGGCACGCGGCAGTCGTTAACCTTGAGCGAGATCAAGGTCCTAAGCCCGGACACGAAGCTCTTTCGCTTCGCGCTGCCCACGGCGGGCCACCGCTTCGGGCTGCCGCTCGGCAAGCACGTCAAAATCTTCTGCCCCAACCCCACTGGTGTGATCGCGGGCAAGTGGAATGGGAGGGACGACCCCGAAGAAGGTGCCGAGGAGATCCAGCGGAGCTACACGCCCACGAGTTCCGAGGCGGACCTGGGTCGAGCGGACCTGGTCATCAAGGTGTATGAAGGTGGCAAGATCGACCGGTTCCCGGACGGCGGCAAAATGTCCCAGTACTTCGGTACCTTAAAGGTCGGCGACAGTGTCGCGCTCCAGGGCCCCACGGGCTCCATCCACTACCTGGGAAGGGGCAACTGGAAGTATGCTAAGAGGGAGATCAAGGCCATCACCCACGTCGGTATGATGGCGGGCGGGACGGGCATCACCCCCATGTACCAGATCGTCCAGGAGGCTTTGAGAGATGCCTTGGACACGACCACCTTCTCGCTCTTGTTCGCCAATCAAACGAAGGAGGATATTTTGCTGTATGACGAGCTGAACGAGCTGGCCAAGTCCGACCGCTTCTGGGTGCACTACACGCTGGACCGCCCGCCCAAGAAGTGGGAGGGGAGCACCGGCTTCATCACGGCGGAGATGATCTCCGCCCATTTGCCCGCGCCCTCGGCCTCGACGTTGGTCGTCATGTGTGGCCCCCCGCCCATGGTCAAGTTCGCCTGCAAGCAGAACCTCGACGCGCTCGGCTACGAGAAGAAGCGGCAGCTCGCGTTCTAGGCATTGCCGCGCCGGGTTCTAGCGCCGGGTAATCGAAACTTCCCTAGGCAACTGGTCCGGCCCCGGCCGACCAGTGCGCGCGGCGTCGGGATGGGCGCCGTCGCTTCGATGGCGTCGCTGGGCCTGGCGCGCGGCTCCGCGGCGCGCGGTGCGGTCGTGCAAGACCCGAACACTCACCGCCCTCGCATTTAGATATCGATACAACGCCACAACAGGATGCTTCGCGCCGGAAGGACAAGAGCGGCACCATAAACATTCGCCGGGTTTCGAGCTCAGCCATTTTGAGGGGACAGCCGACAACCGCGACGCACGCGAAGCAGCGAGGCAAAACCGCGGTGTTTTGCAATCGTTATTGCCGCCAGTGCTGGTAACAGTTGCTGCGCCTCGCCGAGAGGGCTAACGCGTAGCAACTCGCCTCCCAGCAAAATTTTATTGAATTGCTGCGCCGCCGCCGACGACGCCGGCGCTAGCGCAGCAGGAGATCCATGCCCACCCTGATGGGCGGCGACGCGCCCATGGGCGGCTCTCAAGCCAGGTACGCCCAGGTCGCCACGGACGAGTCCGGCCGCGCGCCCCTGGAGGTCGAGGCGCCGAGCGGGCCGCTGGGAAGTGGCGCGCCGCCGGTCATGCGCAAGCCGGCCTTCTGGGCCGCCGTCTTGGTCGTGGCGCTCGGCGCGTCGGTGATGCTGAGCGGGCCGGCGGCGTCTGTTGTAATAGAACCGGAGACGGAACAACCCGCCGCGAGCGTCTACACCGCTCCCGCGTTACGTGGCAGCGAGGACAGCACCTTGACCGCGTTGATCGCGGTGAACTCGCGGCTGCGCAGCGACCTGGCGGCCAAGTCGCATTCAAGTGCAGGTGCCTCCGACGAGGCCTTCTCCGCCCTCTTCGAGGAGAACGGGCGCTTGCGGAGCGAGCTCGCAAGTAAGGCGCCCGCCTCATCCGGCACTTTTGACATCGGCGCGTATCGGGCGGAGCGATTAGCGGCGACCCCACCAAACATTATTGAGTGCGCCGAAGCCACGGCTGGTGAGTCCCAGGAGGCCTGCCACCTTCTTAAAGAAAGACGCTTCGAGGCCATCGGCCAGAAGGGCATCACCCTGTGGATGACCGGGTTGAGTGGAAGCGGCAAGTCCACCATCGCTCGGGCGTTGGAGGAAGCTTTGGTGCTGAAGTACGGGAAGGTTGTGCAGCAATTAGACGGCGACAATGTCAGGACGGGACTCAATAGAGATCTGGGCTTCACACCCGCCGACCGCGACGAATCCGTAAGAAGAGTGGGCGAGCTCGCGTGCCTGTTTAACGGCGGCGGCGTCATCACCTTGGTCACCTTGGTCTCACCGTACCGCGCAGCAAGAGACGTCGCCCGCCAGCGCCACGCGGACCAGCACCTGAGTTTCCTGGAAGTCTTCATGAACGTCCCGATCGACGAAGTGAAGAAGCGGGACCCCAAGGGCCTGTACGCCAAGGTCGCGACGGGCGAGATCACGTCCTTCACGGGCATGAGCGCCGACGCGCCGTACGAGGCGCCGGTACGGCCGGAAGTGGATTTACCGAATAGAGATTTATCGGTGGACGAGTGCGTGAATCGTTTACTGGATGTTTTAAGAAGGGAAGGTGTCTTGGAGGGCGGCGTGTCGGACCCGTCGGGGTTACCCTTACCTCCTGGTTATGTGGATGGCTGGCTCGAGGATTCTTTGCGACTCAATGGTTCCGCCGCGGTAACGGCAAAAACCCAGGCGAAGCACCTGCCCATGGTCCGTTTAAATGACATCGACGTCAACTGGTTACAAGTGATTGGCGAGGGCTGGGCCGCGCCCCTTAAGGGCTTCATGCGCGAGTCGGTGTTATTGCAGTCCTTGCATTTCAACTCCGTCCTCATCGATCCCTTCGGGAACCAAGGGTCTACTCACGTGAACGAGGAAGCGACGAACTGGGAGTCCACGAGCCATTCCAGTACAAGAGCGTCCTTAGCGGTTCCTATTGTATTACCGATCACCAGTGGCACGCGCGACGCCATCCTCAACTCCGGAAGCAGGATGGTCGCCTTAGTGGACAAGGACGGCAAGTTCCTGGGACATTTAAAGGACCCGGAGATCTACGTCAACCGGAAGGAGGAGATCATATCAAGATGCTTCGGCGCGATAGATAATGACCACCCGTACATCGCGCACATCCAGAGCGGGGGCGACTACCTCTTAGGTGGCGAAATTGAATTATTCGACCGCATGACCTATGACGACGGCCTGGACAAGTGGCGCAAGACGCCCAAGGAGTTGTACGGCGAGTTCAAGGCGAAAGGGGCGGACGTGGTCTTCGCCTTCCAGACGCGGAACCCCACGCATGCCGGACATGCGTACTTGATGAAGACGGGTAGAGATCGTCTCATAGCCAAAGGACATAGTAAACCGGTCCTGTGGCTCAGTCCGCTGGGCGGCTGGACCAAGAGCGACGACGTGCCGCTGGACGTGCGCGTGAAGCAGCACCAAGCTATCCTGGACGAGGGCATGCTGGACCCGTCCTGGACGGTCATGGGCATCTGGCCGGCGCCCATGATCTACGCCGGGCCCACCGAAGTGCAGTTCCACGCCGCGTCGCGGCGAGCGGGCGGCGCGTCCTTCTTTGTGGTCGGTCGTGACGCCGCGGGTATCAAAGGATCTTCAGTAGCGGTAGCGCATCAGGACGACGACATGTACGATGCGAACCACGCGCGCTTCGTGCTGCAGGCGTCGCCTCTGCTAGATGACGGCGTCATGCAGCTCCTCTCCTTCGACAAGTTCTTCTACGACAAGACGGACCACACGATGAAGGCCATGGATCCGAGTAGGGAGGACGACTTCATCTCCATTAGCGGATCCAAGATGCGCGCCTTAGCGAGGCAGGGCGCCACACCTTGTAGGGACCCAATCCCCAGCGATCTCTTGGCGGCGAACTGCGTCCCGCAGGGCTTCATGGTCCCCACGGGCTGGGCCATCGTGTGCGACTACTACCAGAACATCGACAGCGGGAACTTCATCCCTTGGTCCAAGCGCGAGGCCTACAACGACCAGAAGGACTCCAGTGCTGTAGAAGAAGGTCGGTTCGGCACGACGGCCTATTCGCTCTTCCCCTCGTACCAGGGCAAGAAGATGGTCTCGCCCTGGCACGACATCCCCCTGAAGAGCGGTTCTCACTACAACTTCGTGACCGAGATCCCCATGTGGACGTCGGCCAAGATGGAGGTGAGCAAGGAGAAGTACCGGAACCCCATCATGCAGGACACGAACAAGGACGGTTCTCCGAGGTACTACACGTACGGCGTGCCCTTCTTCAATTACGGCTTATTACCCCAGACGTGGGAGGACCCGGCCCTGAAGAGCGCGGCCGGCTACGGCGGCGACAACGACCCCCTGGACGTGATCGAGGTGGGCGAGGGGCCCCTGGCGATGGGGTCGACGACGCCCATCATCGTCTTGGGCAGCCTGGAACTCATTGATGAAGGCGAGACGGACCACAAGATCATCGGGCTCCGGGCGTCGGACCCCAGAGCGGAGACGGTGCGCTCGTTAGCGGACCTGGAGCGCAGTTCGCCCGGCCTGACCGCGCGCCTCGTGGACTGGCTCAAGATGTACAAGACCTCGGACGGCAAGGGCGTCAACAACATTGCGAACGGCGAGCGGGCCACGTCGGCCTCGGAAGCGGAGGCCATCATCGCCGAGTGCGAGCAGCGCTGGCGCGCGCTGCTGGCGGCGCCGGCGGCGCGGCCGGAGTTCTGGCTGCCACACTAGTGGGGCTCCCAGCTGTAAAGTATGATATCATAGGACGAGATATCGCACCACCCTCCACGCCATCGAGCAGGCGCAGCCACAGGGACGTCGCGCCGATGGGGACAAATGGTGAGGCTATGACTCGGCTAACTCAAGTTACTGTGCGCCGCCGCGCCAAGGGCTTCCTTTCACAAATAGCGATCTAGAACGCGATCATGTTGCCAGCGCCCATCTGCTCGCCGAGCGTCTGGCCCGTCTGCGCCTCGGCGACCATGGCGCCGAAGATGCCGAGCATGGCGAGCCGGCCGTTGGCCATCTCGGCGTTCAGCTTCTGCGTCTTCTTCTCGGGGCTCAGCTTCTCGCCGAAGAAGCCCACGTTGTAGTCGCCGTCGTACTTCGACGCGGGCCACCAGGCCATCTCCACCAGGCCGCAGAAGAGGAGGATCTGCGCCACGCCCGCGGCGGGGATGTTGAAGATGCCCTGGCCGCCGTTCGGGATGTCCGAGAACTTGAGCTGCTGCGAGAGGCTGAGGTAGCCCGGGAACTCCACGTCCGCGTTGTGCAGCACGCAGCCCGTGATCGCGAGCATGGCGATGCGGCCGTGCTTGCGCTCGACGGCGCGCCGGCGCTCGAAGCCCTCGGGCTGCGTCGTCGAGAGGCCCAGGGGGTCCCAGAAGCCCGCCGGCGCCTGCACGCCGATGCGCGTCTCGTCCACCGACGCGCTCTTCATGGCCGTCGCCGCCGGCGCGGCCGCCGGGCCCTGGAAGGCCGCGGCGGAGCCCGTGAGGAGGGCGATGACAACTTTCTGCTGCGAGGGGGACGGGGAATGAGCGCTGGGCGCGCGCGTGGCTCGTCGCTATGGTCTTGCTCTCTCTAGGTGAGCTATGGGCGCGTGGCTCATCTATAGGGGTATTTCTCTCTCTAGGTGAGCTCTGGGCGCGTGGCTCGACTCTAGGGTCTCCCTGGAGAGTGGCCGCCGCGCGCGGAAGGTCCACCGTGAACCGCGTGCAAGGCCTTATCTCTCCTCTGCTTTGCCCAGCGATTGTGCTGCACGGCCACAGCGTTCGTGGCAACGAGCCCCGCGCTGCCTTGTGGGCTGCTGCGACGCGCAGCAGCCATTTTCCGCAGCGATCTTCACTTTGACTTAGAAGGTCGCTGCTGGGCCGCGACGTGCAGCTTTTTGGCTGAATTTTGGCTCATGGCTGCTGCTCTATTCACCGCTGCTCTATTCTCCGCTGACCGAGTACAGACGCTGCTAAATACCATGGTTTTAAGCTCTTAGTTTAGTTGCTGAACCGAGCCAAAGCGTCAACCAGGGGGTCGAGCCCGGGCATGTGGAAACCGCGACCACTCGCCCCCGGCTGCTCAAGGACCGCGTTTGGGCCGTAGAAAGCCCTCGGGGGCTCGAACCACTAAAGGTGCGGGTATTATCAGCCTTTTGGCCCAGTCTTGGGCGCCGTGGCGGCCGTGTGCGGCAGGCTAGACGACCTGACGTTGTCGACTCTATTCTCATCACGACAATCGCTGTACTCGCACGGAGCCCACCACAAATGGCCACACCACAGCGTACAACAGGGCCCTCACCGCGGTATGGCGAAGCACAAGCCTTCCTCAGCGGCGTAAAAGCGACCTTTGTCGATCGACCCGCGGTGTACCAGGAAATACTGAAGAATCTAAATCAAGTATGGCGTGCTACTGATGCAGTCGGCTGCGTCGCGCGCGTCGAGGCTTTGCTCGCGACGTCGCCGAGTGTTGATCTCCTGCGACAGTTTCGCGGCTTCCTGCCGTCGTCGGCTGCCGAAGCCTGGCAGCGCAGCGCGCCGCCGCCCGATCCCGCTGCTGCGGGGAAGGGCGAGGGCTCGGCGCGGGAGCCCATCACGTTCGAGAGCGACGACGACGCTGCCGCTCCGGCGGCCGAGGACGACACCACCGTGCCGACCGAGGCAGACGCGGTCGACGCGGTGGCGCCTGCTGCCGCGCCCGCGGCTGGTGACGAGGCTGCGCCCACGCCGGCCGGCAATGCTAGCGACGCCGCTGCCGCGCCCGCGCCCTCCGCCGAAACCGTCACCGGGACCGCTGATGACGCCGCGGACGACTCCGACGACGAGGTCGTCCTCGTGTCGACGAACCTCATCAACCCGAGCGTGGATCTGCCTCACGCCCGGCACGACTGCGCCACGCTGGGCATGCCCGAGCGCGACGGTGACGATGCCGAGGTACGGGCCTTGGCGCGGCGCTTCTGCCCGAAGTGCTACTGCGCGCTGTGCGGCCGCCCGGCGAGCGACTGCTCGTCGTGGCCCGAACACTCGCGATATCGAGACGAGGCGCGGTGGCGAGCCGTTCGAGACGCGCTGATCGCGGTGCCCGCCGTCCCGGAGCCGGCACCGCGTCGCTTCAAGCGAGCACGGCTGCGACGAGTTGGGTAACAAAGTTTTAATGTACATCACAAGTTAGTCCGCTTTCGTCGAAGTGGGCGTCTTCAGCACGTATGGCCGCAGCGTCGCGTCCATGACCTCGTCGACGGCGTGGTCGATGGGCTTGATGATGGGCGGTATGGCCGCGAGGCCGCAGAACGTCGGTATCATTTTCTGTTTCGTCGCGCGCCCGGCGATCGCGACGACCCGGTTCACGATCAAGCCCGGGATGGCCACGGACGCCAGCGCCTGCCAGATCAAGGCGTCCACACCGCGGGCCACGTCCCCGTCGCGCTGGAACTTGTCGTTCGCGTCGGCCGCGACGTACGCGCAGGCGACGCCATACGTGCCAAAATAAGCAATGCGCGGGATCAGCGGCTTGAAGCTCTCGCCCAGCTCGTTGGCGTAGCCGAGGAAGCGCACCGGCGTGTCGCGGTAGAGGTCGCAGGCCTCGCTTTTGGATGCCTCATCGGGTTTGGCGGCTCCTTGTGGGCTGGTCATGCCGCCTTTGAGCTATGCGCTGCGGCGGCGCGCGGAGAGTTGGTGGGCTGGCACCCTGTCAGTGTGCAGTTTTTGGCAGCTTTGTAAGAAGCGGCAGAGGTTGAGCGCGGCTGGGACCGACCAGTTGGTGCCGCAGAGATCCTTGCTGGCGTCTGGCTACAGCAAGACAGTGATTTTTTTCTTATGTTGGGACAGAGCAAAAAACCGCACTTTGGCCTGCGCGCATAAAACGCAGCTAAAACGGGCTGCCAGCAGTCTTTAGGCGTTGTGCCACTGACCCGCGGCTGTTCGCAACAACAAGTGACCAGATAACGCATCCATGCTGACTGCGTAAAGGAGCAGTGAGCCAGCCAGGCTCACAGCACACAGAGTTATGGCCGACATCGATGGCCCGTATGACTTGCCAGTGGGAAGCGGAGACAATGAAGCACCCGACGAGGAGGCTGCAACACAGGACGCCGAGCAGAGGGACGCCGACGCCGCGCTGGTGCTTCCGCCGTTGCCGCGACCGCATTACTCGAAGCGTGCCGAGTTCTGCTGCGGCGCCACGACTATTCTAACGGGCGTCGTCCTCGCCGCCGGCGTCGCGGTTGCCGTGATCTTCGCGCCGACGAGCAGTCTCAGCCCGACGGCGAAGATTGTGTGCGCGGCGCTCATTGGCGTCGAATGCACGGTCGCGCTGGTCTGCTTACTAGTGTTAGCATGTGGCGACCCCGGCGTCGTGAAACGAACGCCCGCGACGACAGAACCGATGCCGCCCGCTGTCGCCGAGCGGCTCCGCGCGGGCGAGTCGCTGGAGGGCCTCCAGAATTTTGTCGACAAAAAAGGGGTCTACTGCGTCAAGTGCTGCGTGTGGCGGCCCCCGCGCGCGGTGCACTGCTCGACGTGCGGGCGGTGTTGCCGCGACTTCGACCACCACTGCGGTTTCTACGGGCGGTGCATCGCGAGGAAGAACTTGCCGTACTTCTTCGCCGTACCATTTACGGGCTACCTCGCCGTCTTGACGAGCATTGTGTTCGCCGGGCTCGCCATCTGGAGTTAGCCCCCCAAGGAACGCTCTGCTCCGTCAAACATACCACGGCCTGTGTGCTCTCATTCTTTTTGCCCCTTCGCCACGACGGTGAGGAACCGGAAGCTGTCGACATTCTCCGCTGCGCCTCCTACGCCGTCACCGCGACGGCGTCTTCTACGCCCTCATTGCGTTAAATTTAACAAGTCACTTATCATTTTCCTCGTCGAGCCAGGTTGGCCGCGCGGGCGACCGCGAGTCGTCGGACTGGACACTGGCCGACGTCTGCCGGCTCGGCTCCTCCATCGCGAACGCTTCATTAGATCGAGCGCGCGCTTTCGCCGCCTCGGCCGCGCAGCGTTCGCGCTCCTTGCTCAACGTCGCCTTGCGCATGTCGCGGCACGCCTTGACGCACATGAGGCCGAGGCACAAATAGACGAAGCCCAATACGCCGACCGCGCACGCCGTCGCGAGCTGGAGCGTCCCATAATCGTTCGAGGCCTTCGTGTCGATGGTGAGCACGGCCACGAAGAGGATGAACAAGCCCTTGGTCGCCCACACGTCCAGGAAGCGGAAGTACTCCAAAAAGGCCCGCGGCCAATTCACCTCCGCCATTAATATCATAAAGCCGAAGATGATGGCATACGCTCGGATCGCGTAAATCTGGGGCGTCTCCTGGAACTCATAAATTTCGATGGCGTTGACCACGACCACCAAGAGTCCGGCGAAGGCCGTGACCGTGGAGAAGCCTCGCAGTGTCCACAAACAAGCGTCGCTCGCCTCGACGTCGGCGTCCTCGTGGAAGGGGGACGACGCGCCGCCGTCCGCGTCGAGGTCCTCGTCATTTGTGCCGTAGAGCGGGAGCGATTCGTTTCGCGGCATCGCGCGGCTGCCTTACCAGCAGGAACTGCTGGCCACCAAATGGGCTTGGCGGCGCTTCAGGATGTGCGGTTTCGCGTTACGGCGCGGAGGCTAGCACGAGATAGTTGCTTTACTTCGTTTAATGCTGCCAGAGCGCGTAGGTACAACGATGTTATCGAATGCTTGTCGCGCTCCGAGTTTTTTCTTGCGGGTTGCTTTGCTTGCGGGTTTCGCTAGCCAGCGAGATTAGCCTTGTTCGCCTCGCGGGCCGTTCTGTGACGAGCATCGAAGCCTGCAAGACCAGCGCTTTGCTGTGACTAAGTGCGTAACCGACGGGCGCGCCACTTCGCACCGTCCCGGGCTAACAGAGCAATTTGCTCTCCCAGGGTGCAGCTGCGCTCTAGAGCGGCCTCAAGGCCACAGAGAGCGCGGCGGCCAACGCCAGCGCGGCTACGCCATACATCATGCGGCCACCCATGTCAAAAGGCCGCGGCGGCTTCGGCGGCGGGCGCGGCCGCGGCGGCGGCAAGGGCGGGCGCGGCTTCGGCAAGGGCCGGGGCGGCCGCGGCCCCGAGGGCCCGCCCGAGTCCGTGGAGCCGGTGGGCACACTGATGCACGACTGCGAGGGTGACCTCGTTTGCAAGCTGACGCACGCCAAAGTCCCTTACTTTAACGCGAGCATTTTTGTCGACAAGAATACACGTGTAGGAAAGGTCGACGAGATCCTGGGCCCCATCAACGAGGTCATGTTCACGGTGAAGCCCGACTCGGGCGTGCACGCGTCGTCCTTTAAAGCGGGCGACGTCTTCTCGATCGATCCGATGAAATTATTGCCGATGAGCCGCTTCACGGGAGGCGGCGGCGGCGGCGGTGGCGGCGGCCGGGGCCGCGGTAAAGGAGGCAAGGGCGGCCGGGGCAAGGGTGGCAAGGGCGGCCGCGGCAAGGGCAAGGGCAAGGGCCGCGGAGGCTTTGGGCGCGGCGGCGGCGGCGGCAAGGGGCGCGGCCGGGGGCGCGGGCGCTTCTAGTCGTCGGACGCGAGGCTGGCGGAGTAAGTTGCTGTATCCTCGAGCATCTAGTGATCGATCGTCGGATCCTTTGCGCGGGTTTCACTCAGCTCAAATCGATCCGTGTGACTGCTTAATACCGGCCCACCTACGGGCTTGCCGGAGCAGATAACTCGCAGCTGCAGCTGCTAACAGCCAGTGGTCGAGCTGTGCAAAAGCGAGGACAGCTTGGCACCGCGAAACGGCCCACCGTGAACCATCCCGCCACTGGGTCAAATCGTGCGCGCACGCCAAGCCATGGAGGTAGACGCGCCGAAAGAAGATACTGAGAATGCTGCCGGGTCACCGCGCGCGCCAGGAGCCGCGCCGGCCACTGCACTAGCCACTGCGCCGGCCGCCGACGGCTCGCCGCCGGACAAGGACGCCATGGACGTCAGCACCGGGTCGCCGCGGCGCGACGCCATGGACGTCGATGGCGACAAAAAAGACGTCCTCTGCACGGTCTGCGCGCTCACCCTGCCGCCGTGCCTCCCGTGCGTGCCGCACCCGCGTTTAGAAGGCAAGCTCGACGTGGCGTGCTGCGGCGTGTGCGCGGACGAGCTCGAGGCGGCCGACGAGGAGGACGACGCCGAGGACGCGTGCGCCTGGTGCGACGACGGCGGCGAG
>Ga0114994_10001976_pt1 | contig 14848 bp, 17 predicted proteins | sample ArcticOcean_MG_C_9_FD_87043 | JGI IMG/M metagenome (GOLD analysis project Ga0114994, IMG submission 87043) | Marine microbial communities from western Arctic Ocean - ArcticOcean_MG_CB2_152 | ecosystem: Environmental > Aquatic > Marine > Oceanic | place: Arctic Ocean: Canada Basin | collected... | reverse complement strand
TCTTCGTTTCCTTCTTGATCTTCGTTTCCTTCTTGATCTTCGTTTCCTTCTTGATCTTCGTTTCCTTCTTGATCTTCGTTTCCTTCTTGATCTTCGTTTCCTTCTTGATCTTCGCTTCCTTCTTGATCTTCTTTTCCTTCTTGATCTTCGTTTCCTTCTTGATCTTCGTTTCCTTCTTGATCTTCGCTTCCTTCTTGATCTTCGCTTCCTTCTTGATCTTCTTTATTCATATTTTTTAATATTTCATAATTAATTTTTGAATCAATATCGCTAGGATTTAACTCTAAAGATTTTTTATACAGATTCAAACTTTTACTTATTTGATTTTGATCTTGCAAAATTCTAGCAATATTATATAGAGCTTTAGATTGAATTATTTTATTTTCTGAATTGGCAGCTCTTTCAAAACTTTTTAAAGCTAGTTCGATGTTTTCATTGTAATAAGAGCTTGAACCTAATCCCAATTCAGCAGCGGCATCACCCTTTCTTTGAATCAATACTGATTTATAATATTCAATCGCTTTACTATATTTTTTATCATTAAAAAGCTCTATGCCTTTGTCATTTGACAATAAAAAAGAAAACAAGAAAAATAAAATATAAATAATCAATTTAAACATATTACAGTGTCTCTGACTTTCTGGTTGGCAATAAAAATGCGACTATAAAAAAGAAAAAAGAAAAAAGCGCTAGAGGCTGAAAACGCTCTTCAAATTGAGAGTACTCATGTGAATTAATTTTCCTCTTTTCCATGGCATCAATCGCATTGTTTAAATCAGAATAATTATCACCTTCATTTGAAAAATGAAAGAAACGACCGTCTCCAGCTTCTGCAATGTCTTTAAGCATTTTTATATTGAGAATTGAATTTATAAGCTTACCATCCTTGTCTCGCTTGTATCCTAAATTACCGTTTTTGTTTTTTTTCATTGGAATCAAACTTCCAATTTTAGATCCAACTCCTATTGTATGAATTTCAATTCCGATTTCACTAGCTCTCCTTGCCAAGTCTATTGCATTGCCCTCATGATCCTCACCATCAGTTATGATAAGCATAACTTTATATTTATTCTGATCTTTTTTAACTGTTGCAATGGCTAAGTCCATAGCAGAGCTAATTGATGTACCTTGATTTGGAATCATTTCTGTATCAATTGCAGATAAAAACATTAATGCAGCCTCATAATCTGTTGTCAAAGGAAGATATAAATGACTAGTCCCAGCAAAAACTATTATTGAGACCCTATCACCTTTTAATTTTTGAATTAATTTCCCAATTTCATATTTTGCCTTTTCAATTCTAGAAGGCTTAATGTCTTCTGCATTCATGCTGATTGATGTATCAAATGCGATAACTAAATCTACACCTTGCCTTTCAACTTTTTTTACTTTTACTCCAAATTGAGGACCTGACGTTGATAACGTTAGACAGAGTGTTCCAAATAAAAATAAAACTCTGGCAATTTTTTGATTTTTGAAGCTAATATGTTTATAGTTAGTATCTTTTATATTTTGCCTGGCTTGATAAAAAATATCCCTTTTTTTGTATGGATATAGTTCTAAAATAAATTGCGCAAACAGCGGGAGAAGAATTAATAAAAACCAAGGATTACTAAAATTCATTAGGTCGCAACCTTGAAAAAATATCTTTTAAAAAATAAATATATTAAAGATAATATTAATGCTGGTAATAAGAACCATCGAAATAGCTCGTGATATTTTGAAAAGCTTTTTATATCAATTTCAGATCTCTCTAACATACTAATTTCTTCATAAATTTCTGATAATGCGTTTTTATCAATCGCTCTGAAAAACTTACCACCCGTTTCTTTTGAAATCATCTTCAATGTTTCTATATCTATTTCATTTCTAATTAATCCCCTGCCAGGTATGCGAGAAACTGAATTATTAGTTCCTGCAGCAATTGTATAAATTTTTACCCCAAACTCACTTGCTAACTTTGATGCAGTTCTTGGGTCTATTTTGCCACTATTATTACTACCGTCTGATAACAGAATCATTGTTTTACTTTTAGATTCACTATCTCTCAATCTATTGGTAGCATTAGCAATTGCCATTCCTATCGCTGTGCCATCATAATCTTTCCCAGCCACACCTATTTCATCAACTAACTTGATAAGAACATTTATATCAGTTGTTAGAGGGCATTGAATGAAAGACTGACCTGCAAAAACGACTATTCCTAATCGATCACCTTCTCTTGAACGAATAAATTCTTTTGCAGCTTTTTTAACTACCTCTAAACGATTCGGGGGAAAATCATCTGCTAACATACTACTTGAGATATCTAGAACGAGTAAAATATCAATAATCTCAACTTTAGATTCAACTAATTCATCAATTTTTTGAGGTCTCGCTATAGCAATTATGATTAATACCAAAATCACAATTTCAATTACTTTTAGGATTTTATTTTTATACTCTCCGCTCGTCCTAACATTGCTCGTAAAAAAATGTTCAGAGGAAAATAAAACTGTTCCCTCAATTTTATCACTATAGTTTTTATAGTAATAGACTATAAGCGGAACTAGTATTAACAAAAATAGAAATAAAGGACTTTGAAAATTCAACATTACTTTTATTTATCTATTAAAAATAAACGAAACAAAATAGATTTTGTTCAAAAGTACTGTTTAAGGGATAATTTAAAAAATTAGAAGTAATAAATTTAAGATTACTCTTCTGAATCACTGCTCTTATTTTTTTCTTCAGATTCTATGACATCCAAAATCTCTTTTTTGCTAGAATCGACTGCATCTCTAAACTCATTGATTCCTAAACCTAACCCTTTAGCAAGCTCAGGCAACCTTTTTGCTCCAAATAAAACAAGAACGACAACAAGAACTAATAAAATCTCCCATGGCCCTAAATTAAAAAATGCTAATTGCATTTGCGATAATATCATAAAAACTCCATGTTAATCTAGCGAAGGTATCTTAGTATGTAGTAAGCAATTGCTATACCAATTACACTAGTAAAATTAAAACTCATAGATAATCCAAACTTTAAAACAATAACTTTTAAATCTATCACTATCACCCCTAACTCATTACCAACTAGCCCACCTAAATCAAAATTAATCGAAGTGAGAAAAAAATCTTTTACTACACTTTCAGGAAGAACGAATGAAAATACGTTGCCAAAAACGCTTCCAAAAATCGCACCTATAAAAAGCGAAATGACTATTATGTTAACTTTACGTTTTTGCAAAATACATTCTTTTAATTTTAATTCTCATTGATAACAATATTTAAAGAGTAGTTGTTCTGAATCTATATAACCATAAAATGGTGTTTGTTATAATATAACCTAGACATATTGGTAAGAGTGCAAAACCCTTCCAAATGATTAAAGAGAATGATGAAATTATCAAAATCATCAATAACAATGAATTAGATTGACTAGATCTAAAAGTTATCATAGGTGCTTTCGGAAAATGAATTGGACTAAGCATTAATAAACCCAAAACTCCGACCAAGGATAACCCAAGCCTAGGATCGCCATAGAAGAACTCACCACCAATCTTATTGTTGAAATACATGAAAGCTAGAATAGTTACAGCAGATATTGGTGTAGATAATCCAATAAAATAACTCTTTGGGTTATCTTCATCACTTTCCAAGTTGTATTTTGCTAATCTAACAGTTCCTGCGATTAGAGGAATAAAACTAAAAATAGCACCAACCAATGTATTTAATTCACTACAGTAAATATTGTATACTAAAATTGAAGGTGCTACACAAAACGAAACAACATCAGCTAATGAGTCAAACTCAACACCAAATTTTGAAGAAATTCCTAATAGTCTGGCAATTTTTCCGTCAAATATATCCATTAGTCCAGCAAGCAATATTAGAAAACCAGACTCAATATATCGCCCTTTCATTATAAGTAAGATTGATGAAAAACCCAGAAACATATTTAAAATAGTAAGAGTATTAGGGAAAAATCTTTTTTTCGAAATTTTAACTTTCATAGGTACCTAAAATTGTTTCTCCACCATATACTTTTTGATTTAGCTTAATATTTAAATTAATATTACGAGGAAAAATTATGTCAGTTCTTGATCCAAATCTAATAAATCCTAGCCTATCTCCTGCAAACATGTTTTGACCTTCTTTAGCATAACACAATATTCTCCTAGCAACTAAACCTGCAATTTGCTTTACAATAATAATACCAAATCTAGTCTCTATCGAAATTTCCATTCTTTCATTTTTCTCTGAAGCTCTATGGTCAAAAGCTGCTAAAAAATCGCCTTTGACATACTCAATATTTAAAAACTTACCATCAATTGGCATTCTATTAGCATGAACATTAAACACGCTTAGAAAGATAGAAACAAGCTTTAGTTTTTTTCCACTTTTAGGATCTTCAAATTCTTTAATTTTGATTATTTTACCGTCTGCGGGAGATATTATTGAGTTTTTATTTTTTGGAATAACCCTTGAAGGGTCTCTAAAAAAGTTTAAACAAAACAGTAGTATTGCAGAAGTTATTACTATTGGAACTAAAAGAATTTCAAATCCAAATAAATAACTAAAAACACAAGCAATACCTAAAATAGTAATTAAAGGATAAATTATAAAATTTCCTTCAGGAGCTAATCTCATTTATTTGTTCCTAACCTTAGTTTAATATTTAAATATACACCATCACGATATATTTTAAATGCAATTCTATCACCAGACCTTAAATCTTTTTCCTTAATGATATCGCGGATATCATAAGCAGAATTTACGTTTTTGTTTGCAGCTTCTACAATGATATCCCCGATAGAAAGTCCAGCTTTTTCAGCTGAACTATTTTCCACTACACGAAAGATGATAGCACCGTTTCGAAATGGTATATTACGATTTCTAATCATACTTCTTGTAAGTCCTCTAACTTCAAGACCGGTCGTAAAAGATCGATCTACTCTCCCCGAGAACTTTAGTTCTTTCGCTATTCTTTTTGCTTCATTTATTGGTATAGCAAATCCAATACCAACTGATCCTCTATTATAATTTGAACCAGTGAATATGAATGTATTTATTCCAATCACTTCACCATTTGCATTAACTAAAGGCCCACCAGAATTTCCGGGGTTAATTGCAGCATCAGTTTGAATCATGTTCTGAAAAACTCTACCAGATTCTCTCTGCAATCCAAAATCCATATGGCTTGCGCTGATGATACCTACACTTGCAGTAGGCTGATTACTAACACTAAATAATTCAAAAGGGTTTCCTAGAGCAATTACCCACTCACCTATTATTAATTCATCTGAGTTACCCAAATTTGCATATGGGAAATTATTTCCATCTAAGAGAATTAGGGCCAAATCTGAGGTTTTATCAATACCAATGACCTCTGCATTATACTCATCTCCACCTGCAAGAGTAACTGTAATTTTTAATGCGTCTTCTATTACATGTGTGTTCGTTAAAACGTAGCCGTCAGGGCTGATAACCACTCCACTTCCTGAGCTTTTCATTGGATAAATTTCAGGCGGTGCATAAAAAAATCCAAAAGGCGGGGGTGGCAAAGTATTTGCTACCCTACTTTGCTGAACATTTATGCTAGCAACCGCTGGACCCACTTCTTCAATAGCGTTAGTTATTGCAGTTTTTCTTGACTTATTTATGACTTGTTGACTTGATACGAAGCAAAACATAAAAAAAAGACTGAGAATAATTCTTTTTTTATTTTTAAGCATATTCTACTTTTAGTAATTGAAGTCCACGTGCTGGGGCTTTATAAATTTGTACATTTTTCCGTGGTATATGCAGTAGAGACTTGAATTGATCTTCTGAAAAATTTCCTCGCGATACTTCGACCATGGTGCCAACTATATATCTAATCATATGATGTAAAAATCTATTAGCTGAAATTTTGTAAGTCACTATATCTCCATTTTTTTTCCAATCTGAAGCGTAGACAATCGATAAAGTATGTTCTTTTGATGGATCAAACTTTGAAAATGATAAAAAATCATGCTCTCCCTTTATAAATTTTGACAACTGCTTTAAAACTATTAAATCAATATTTTCAATAAGCCATGCCTGATTATCAAATAATATTGAGGGTCCTAGGTACAACTGATATATGTAAGTCCTTTTTAAAGCATCATGCCTTGAATCAAAATCACTATATATTTGACACAAAGACATAATCTTGCAATATTTTGAGATGTAGAAGTTCATTGCATTTTTTAATTCTAAATCAGTTAATCTAGTATCCATATCAAAATGAGCTACTTGCCCCAATGCATGCACTCCAGCATCTGTTCGCCCAGCCCCTTTTATTGGAAAACGATTTTCTGATTTTGTTATAGTTTTAAGAGCATTTTCAATTTCACCCTGCACAGTTTTGTTATCTTTTTGCAATTGCCATCCATTAAAGAATGAGCCATCGTATTGTATGGTTATTTTATATCTACGCAAAGATTTTAACGACAGTAAATTAGTTAAATAATATTTAAAATTGCATTGTAATGAGATATTGAATATTTCTCTCTCTGAACTTAATTGAAGGTTTTAATGATAACTTTTTATCTTCATTTAATCTAATAATATATAAAGAATTAATTGTTGATATTATATGATTCATAATAATTCCACCAATTAAAAACTTTCCACCAAGGTAATACTTGTCGCTAGCTATTCTCATATTTTCAAACTTTTTCCGTTTATCTACTTTATTCCCCCAATCCCAAGCATGTTCTGACCATTGACCTTCTTTTCCATCTCTCATTCGCAAATGCTCAGAATCAAAATGTAAATTAGTATCATAATTTCCTATATCCACCCAATATCTATCATCGTTTGCGCTACTAGCACCAGCATATTCATTAGCGTAAGCTACATATTTCTTCTCAATTAAGTTTGAAGCTTTGAACGCAGATATGCATCCAGTCAGTAAAATTATTTCAGATTGAACAAAAAACTTTGATGATTTTTTATATCCAAGGCCTATTTCACCCCAGCCAGGAATTAAAAATGATTTAGCCATGGAGCTAATAGGCGAAGCTCCAAAGCTAATGCTTAAATAAAATAATGTTAGAAAAATCGTTTTATGCATGAGTAGAAAATAAAAACTAATGTAATAATAAAACAACTAAACGCAAATATATCTCCATGTTTTGTGTAGAAGCTATCGCTAACGCCAATTTTAACGTTTTCAATCATAATACCTTCTTGATTTAAATCAATTATATTTTGAACTGTACCATCTGGTCTAATTATACCGGATATACCAGTATTGGCGCACCTAATAACTGGAATGCGGTTTTCAATAGCTCTTAAACGAGCAAGCTCAAAATGTTGATAGGGACCGTATGAGTTACCTAACCAGCCATCATTTGCCTGGATCACTAAAAACTGCGCACCTTTAGAAACGAATTTTCTTGCAATGCGAGGGATTGAAGATTCATAACAAATCAAATTCGAAAAAGAAAAGTTTTTCCAGTTAAAAACAACAAATTTTTCGCCTGATTTAAAACGTCCTCTATCAATATTTATGTTTAATTTTGTTAGAGGATGAAAAATTGCTGGCAATAAATCATATTCAGCAAATGGCACTAAATGTATTTTCGAATAAAGTTTATAGTCAGAATGAGGTTTTAAAAAAATAGCGCTATTATAATAATATCTAGAACCTTTATAATTAGAAGCGTGAATAGTACCTGTCAAAAGCGGCACATTAAATCTATTAACAGTTTTTTGAAGAATACGCCTAGTATAATTATCCCTAACAAGATACGATGGTAACGCGGTTTCAGGAAATACAATTAAGTCTGGGTTTAATTTATTTGACTCGACGTGTAATGAGTCCATCATAGCAATAATTTTATTCTTATTTTCCCATTTAGTATTAGGATCTATATTTGGTTGGACAATAGCTGTTTTGATTATTTTATCAAAACTTGAAAGTGATTTTACTTTGCTCCATCCGGTTAACGATAAGCCTAAGAAGACAAACAAAATAAAAAACAGAGCGTTTTTTAACGCAATTCTTTTTTTAATTGCATTATAGACAATCACATTAAAACTAATTACGATAAATGACACACCATAAGTACCCGTAATATCAATGTGCTGAATGAAATAAATATATTTTGATTGCGAGAGCGCAATATTTGACCAAGGAAAACCCATTACTCCAAAACTTCTTAACCATTCAACAAAAACAATAAGAAATGGAAATAGAAAGCCACCAAAACTAGATTTATGATCTCTAGGTAAAAGAGAAAATAAAAAACCAGCTAATACCCAAAATACAGATAAATAACATGCAGCAGCTACTAAACTACCAATTACAGTAAATTTATCAGCGCCTGAATTTAACCCTATCCAATAAAATGCGGTAAAATTAAAGGTAAATCCAAAAATATAACCATAAATCAAATTTTTATATAAACTTGAATTTATGAAAACATTTAGCAGCGGAACGAAAGACACCCATGCCAAGAAGCCAAGATTTAAAGGAAAGAATGCTAAACCTGATGCTATACCAGCAATTGATACTTGAGCCCAAGGTTTCAAACTGAAAAAAAGATTCAACTACTTCTTCTTATCTAGGAATTGTTGTAAAATAATTGCCGCCGCAGTTCTATCAATTTCGGCTTTATTATACCCTGTTTTTACATTTTGCATCACTAGTGATTTTTTGGCACTTACAGAACTAAGCCTTTCATCTTCGTACATAATTGGTAAATCCAATTTTGAAAGCGTATCTTTAAAACTCCTTACTTTTTTCGTCTGCTCGGTATCCTCGCCGCTCATATTTAAAGGTAACCCCAGAATAATAGTTCTAACATTATTATCAGTAATAATAATGTTCAATTTTTCAACTAAATCATTATTGTCAACAAACGTTAAAGTTTTAAATGGCGAAGCTATCATATTTATACTATCTGAGAGAGCGATCCCTACTCTTTTTGTTCCTAAATCTATTCCTATGCACCTACCCATGTTTTCATATAGGCTTTTTTAAATGGGTTTTCAATATTTTACCCGGTTTAAAATGAGCTTTCTTATGGGCTGGTACAAATATTTCCTCATTAGTCTTCGGGTTTCTTGCCTTTGGTTTTGCTTTTGCAGGTTTACTTTCTAGAACTCCAAAATTCCTTATTTCAATTCTTATATAATTTTTATCTTCACACAATATTTCTCGAACAGCCTTAAAAACTTCGTCAGTATATGAAATTGATTTTCGTATGCTTATATTGAGTTTTTCTCCAACCTTAATTGCAATATCTCGTTTGGTATAAGTTTTGACCTCCATTTTATTTTCCTATTCTTTCTACACTATCAACTTGCCTGACATTATATATTTTCTTAATTAGCCTATCTAGTTGCCTCTTATTTTTTATCTGAACAATAAAATAAGCAGTTGCAACAGCCCCATTTACTTTAATATCCACACTAGCGATATTAATATTTTGACCTCCTATACACTCTGATAGATCTTTAAGTAAACCTTTATAATCCATGCCTATAATTTTTAATCTAGAATTAAAAGTTGCGTCTCTAGGGAGATTCCAATCAACATCAACTAAACGATCTTCATCATTAGTCACCAATGTTAAACTATGGCACCCGGCATTATGCACGATTAATCCCCTTCCCCTAGTAACGAAACCAATTACATCATCTCCTGGTATAGGACTACAACATTTTCCATATTTAATCATAAGATTGTTAATGCCATCTAAAATTATTCCATCTACAGGCCGTAAAATATTTTCAATCGCATCACCAATTTTCTCATACGAAGAAGTATCTTTATCAATTTGATCCGGGCTTATTTTTTTATGAATTTCTCTAAAAGCAAGTTTCCCTCTCCCTATTGCAGACAAGTATGAATCTTCATTACTAAAACCGAATTTAATGTAGGCGTTTAAATAAGTCTTTTTTTGCCCATAAATTTTTAATCTTCTTAGCATTTTAAGTAAAATTTCTTTACCTAGTTTAATACTTTCCAATCGGCTGGTGTTTTTTAAAAATTTATTTATCGAATTCCTTGCTTTGCTAGTAATAACAAATTTTTTCCAGTTAATACTAGGTGTTTGATTCTTACCAGTAATGATTTCTATTACATCACCACTTTTTAATTCAACATTTAATGTGACTAATTGGTGATTTACCTTCGCACCTAAACAATGCATACCTACTTGGGTATGAACTTCAAATGCAAAATCAACAGGTGTTGAACCAGCTGGTAATTGAATTAAATCACCTGCAGGTGTGAATACATAAATTTCTCTATCAAATAAATCAATTTTTAATAAATCCATAAATTCTTTAGGGTTACTAGATTCGTTCTTTAAAATATCAATTAGCTCTCTGAGCCATTTAATATCTGAGCCTAAATCATTTACACTAGTTTTACCTTCTTTGTAAATCCAATGAGAAGCGATACCAATTTCAGCAATTTCATTCATCTTACTAGTTCTAATTTGAATTTCTACCATTTTACCATCAGTGCCAATTATCGTAGTATGAACAGATTGATATCCATTCGTTTTTGGTGTTGCTATAAAATCTTTGAACCGTTCTTGGACAGGAGTAAAAACGCTATGAACAACACCCAGAGCAGAGTAGCACTCTTCAATTTTATTTACAACAATTCTGATAGCATATAAATCATAAATGTTTTCGAAAGACTTGTTCCTTTTAATCATTTTTCCGTAAATAGAAAAATAGGACTTTGATCTACCAGAAATCTCACAAGTTATATTATAACTCTTTAAACCAGCATTAATTGGGTCAATATAGCTATTTATTAATTTTTTTCTTTGCTTATTTGTTGTTTTTATTTTAGAAGATATAGCATCATATTCATCTTTATTCAAAACCTGAAAAGTGAGGTCATCTAACTGAGATTTCACACTAGACATACCTAATCGATGCGCTAAAGGACAATAGACATCTCGCGTTTCTGTTGCAATACGGTGCTGCTTAATCCTGGGAAGATAGCTAATAGTTTTCATATTATGCATTCTATCAGCAAACTTAATTATTATCACCCGTATGTCTTTTGCTACAGATAATAGCATTTTCATAAAATTACCTGCTTGCTTTTCTTTTCGTGTGCTAAATTCTATTCCACTAAGTTTTGTTAATCCATCTACAAGGTTAGCAAGGTCTCTACCAAATTCTTTTTCTAGATCAACAACTGTTAATTTTGTATCTTCAACAACATCATGTAATAGTCCTGCCATGATTGTTGTATAATCCATGTTCCAAGAGGCTAAAGTACTAGCCACTTCTATACAATGATTAAAATAAGGCTCTCCCGACTGTCTTTTTTGGCCCTGATGATATCTACTACCATAATCGTAGGCTTTCCATAATTTCTTTTTGACAAATGCCTTATCTGTATCTGGTGATATAATAACCTGATTATATAAGGAAATAAAAGATTTTGGATAATCTCCAAATAATTGAGGCGCTAATTTTACTAATGGATTTTCCATTAAAAAGGAGCATCGGGATTATGAGCTAAATTTTCAAATCTTGTATATCTATTAATATAAGTAGCCTCAATAATACCTGTAGGACCATTACGTTGCTTAGCAATAATTATTTCTGCTTTTCCTTCATCTTCATCATCTCTTGAATACACCCATGGTCTAAAAAGAAAAAGTACGACATCAGCGTCTTGTTCAATAGCTCCACTTTCTCTTAAATCTGACAACTGTGGTCTTTTAGAGCCTGTTCTTTGTTCAACTGCTCTAGATAGCTGCGAAAGAGCAACTATTGGGATATCTAATTCTTTGGCTAATGCTTTCATAGATCTAGAAATAGTTGCAATCTCTTGCTGCCTGTTCTCTACTCCTTTCGGGCCTTGCATTAGCTGCAAATAGTCAACAATTATCATATCAACATCTACGTCATTTTTTAGCCTCCTAGCTTTCGCTCTCAATTCAAGAATACCCAGTGCCGGAGTATCATCCAAATAGATATCTGCTTTTGATAGAGGACCGACAGCCAAGCTAAGATTTCGATATTGGGACTTAGGCAACGTTCCAGATCTAACTAAGTTACTATCTACACGAGCTTCAGCACATAAAAGGCGCATAGCTAATTGATTATTTGCCATTTCTAAGCTAAAAAAACCAATCTTTTTATTCGCGTCAATTGCTGCGTTACGCATCATGTTTAAAGCAAACGATGTTTTTCCCATACCTGGCCTACCAGCAATAATGACTAAATCGCCAGCCTGAAAACCAGTAGTTTTAGCATCTAAATCACTGAAGCCAGTTGGTACACCTATTACAGAACCTTTATGAGATGCTATTCTATCAATATCTTCAAAAGTTTTATGTAGAACTGGATCGATTTTTTCAAAACCTTTTTGCAGCCTATCTTGAGTTATATTGAAAATTGATTTTTGAACGGACTCCAAAATATCATCAACATCTTTGCTATCGTCAAAAGCTTCCTTTGAAATATCATTTGACAAATAAATCAAATTTCTCAAAATAGCTTTTTCAATGACTATTTTCACGTAACGAGCAACATGTGCAGTGGTTGGAACTAAATCAACCAAGCCACTGATATAAAAAGCACCTCCAACTGTTTCTAAATCATTATTTTTTGTTAAAACGTCAACTACAGAAACGGTATCAATTGGCTCATTTTTTTTATCAAGAATTGACATCGCAGCAAAGATTAGTGCATGATTTTTTTTGTAGAAATGCACTGCATCAAGTTTTTTTTCAAAAGCTTTATTAACCGCCTCTTTGTCAGATAGCATAGAACCTAAAACTGCCTGTTCAGCTTCATCAGAATGAGGCTGGACGTTTAATACATCATTTTTTTTATTTGCCATATTTTTTAAGATCTATTTAAAAAATCACGAACAACCTGAAAATCTTCCCATGCGTTTTTTTTTAAAGAGGAGTCATTTAAAAGCGAGATAGGATGATAGGTCACTTTTAATGGGATAGAGTTAAACTCACGAAGATGAGACCTCATGTCATTTAAAGATAGGTCTTTATTTAATAATGACTTTCCAGATACTTTTCCAAGAGCAATAATAATTTTTGGTTTTATTAATTCAATTTGCTTTAATAAATAAGAGTTGCAGTTATTTATTTCAGACAACAATGGATCTCTGTTATTCGGCGTTTTACACTTTAAAATATTTGTAATATAAACATTTTTATTTCTACTGAGCCCGATTGCTTTTAAAATCTTATCAAGAAGTTTTCCAGCTTTACCAACGAATGGTTTACCTTTCTCATCTTCATAATCGCCTGGAGCTTCACCTACTATCAATAAATCAGCATTTTTATCACCACTACCAAATACAAAATTTTTTCTCGATTTACCCAATTCACATTTCATGCAACACTCGACCAAAGATTCAAATTCTTCAAGGACGCTATTTTTTAATAATGCGTCTTTTATATTTAGATTTAGAGCAAATTCAAAAAATAACTCATTCCCATATAATTCAATATGCTGCTTAATAAACCTATTTTTATTGATGACGCTCATATATCATCTATAATAATTTCTCTTTTTTGCTCCATTTTACGTCTCCATCCATAAACTGGTTGATTGCGACGCTGGTTGTTTTTTCGAGTTCAATATAATCTTCAGGAGATTTTTCTTCAACCTCATCAAAAATGCCATAATCTTCTTCTGTTGCTTCTTGTATTGATCTTTGAACAATACGTTCGTCAAGAACCCTCTTAGCTTGTCCAGACATCACAACGACAGATTCATAAATATTTTCTGCTTTTTCTTCAAGATTCCTTAATGGAATAGTTTTAATTCCCATTACTATACTCCTTTCATAACTTCATTTATCTTTATTAAAAAATCATTTTTTGCAACGTCAATATTATCATTTATTAATAGCGTATCAAACCTATCTTTGTAATCCATTTCTTTTTTAAATCTTTCCAGCCTTTTCTTAATGGTTTCTTCAGTTTCACTACCCCTCATTTTCAATCTACTTCGTAAGATATCTATGCTAGGAGGGACAATAAAAATTGAGTATGAGTTTTTAGGATACAACTTTTGGATAGAGCTCGTTCCATTGACATCTAGTTCAAGCAAAACAATTTTCTGATTTAAAATTGCATTACCTAATTCTTTTTTTGGAGTACCATAATAATTACCATGAACATTCTCCCATTCGGCTAAATCACCATTATCTATTAAAGCTCCAAAATCTTTCTGCTTAATAAAATTATAGTCTTCTCCATTTACCTCGTATTTTCTAGGCTCTCTTGTAGTATACGAAACAGACCACAAAAACTCTGGTTTTATTTTTCTAACGACTTTACATAATGTCGTTTTACCTGACCCTGATGGTGCAGAAATACAAATTAAATTTTTCATTATAGTATATTTTGTAATTGCTCTTTAATTTTTTCTAGTTCATTTTTTACTTCTACAATTTTACTCGTAATCAAAGGAATTGGACTTTTTGAACCGATAGTATTTACTTCTCGACTTATCTCTTGGGCTAAAAAACCCAACCTTTTTCCTACTGCTTCATTTAATTTTAAATAATTTACGAAAGCATCTATATGAATATTCACACGAACGATTTCCTCCGTAATATCTGACCTTTCAATAAGGTAGGCAACTTCTTGCATTAATCTATTTTCATCTAGGGATTCGTTCTTAGTATAAAATCTAATTTTTTCAGATATTTCTTTTTTTCTTGTTTTTGTCAGTTTGAGTGTGAGTTGCGCCATATCTTCTATCTCTTTTTTGATAAGGCTTAATCTTTTAAGGAAATCTTTTCCGATTGCCTTACCCTCAGACAAACGAGTTTTATCAAGCTTCTTTAAAGCTTCAGAAAATACCAATATAGTTTT
>Ga0114994_10001974_pt1 | contig 14850 bp, 15 predicted proteins | sample ArcticOcean_MG_C_9_FD_87043 | JGI IMG/M metagenome (GOLD analysis project Ga0114994, IMG submission 87043) | Marine microbial communities from western Arctic Ocean - ArcticOcean_MG_CB2_152 | ecosystem: Environmental > Aquatic > Marine > Oceanic | place: Arctic Ocean: Canada Basin | collected... | reverse complement strand
GCAATGCTTAGTGTCTTCAAGGCCGAAGAATGGGATAATTATGGCCTTATCACCATTGATTCATCACTGATTTATTCGATTGTCGATGTGTTATTAGGGGGGCGTCGGGGGACGGCCGCCACCCGGATTGAAGGACGGCCATATACGACGATTGAACGGTCCTTGGTTGAGCGAATGGTGCATGTGATGTTGGCTGATTTAAGCGCGGCTTTTGAGCCCCTTAGCCCTGTAACATTTCGCTTTGATCGATTAGAGACGAGCCCAAGGTTTGCAACAATTTCTAGGCCATCGAACGCAGCTATTGTCACGCGCCTACGGATTGATATGGAAGATCGTGGCGGCCGATTGGAGCTTTTGTTCCCATATGCTACACTAGAGCCGGTTCGTGAGCTCCTGTTGCAAATGTTTATGGGAGAAAAATTTGGTCGAGATTCAATTTGGGAAACACACCTCGCTGAAGAGCTGTGGATGACCGAAGTTGATTTAGAAGCTGTTATCGACACACAAATTATGCGTTTAAGTGAAGTTTTTGATTTAAAGGTAGGTTCACGTATAATGTTGAGCGCAACGCCTGATACTGACATTATTTTGAATTGTGGTGATATTCCAATATATACCGGACGAATGGGGCGTAAAGGGAACAAAATCGCCATCCAAATTGTTAATCGAGCTCCTAAAACCCCCCAGAGCCAATCATGATAACTGATCAACAATATACAGGCTGCTGATATGTCTTTTGCACTTATTATTGATATCGTCGTTGCCATACTTTTGATGGTGACTATTGGGTATGCTATAGTTTTAAACAAACGCCTTGGAAACTTAAGACGCGACCGGAGTGAGCTGGAAAAGCTTGCAATAAATTTCCATGCATCGACAACACGGGCTGATGAAAGCATTACACGGTTAACATCTAGTGTTGGAGGTTTACAGGATCAAATTGGGAAAGCTGAATCAATGCGTGATGATTTGATTTTTTTAACAGAACGTGGCAGTTCTACTGCTGATCGGCTTGAGGAATCCGTGCGGTTCTCGCGCGGTGATGTGCCTGTTGACGCACCTAAACCTACAAAAGCATCTTTAAAACTTGATGTCGGGGCTGGTCTGTCAGAACGGGTCGGTCGTGAGATAAATAAACCATCGGGGCTGAAGGCTAATGAAACAGATCGTATTGATTCTGAAGGCGTTTCAGAAGCAGAAAAAGAATTGTTAAAGGCGCTTCGATCCGCCAGTTAATATTTGTTTAGTTTTTGAATGATTATATCGCCGATATATTAAGGTTTTAGTGCAATGAAATTATTATCAAAAATTCGATTTTTACCCATAACAATTTTTTTCGCAGCAATGATGCTGACGATTAAGGTGAGCCATATTTGGGATGGTATTGAAGAGCTTAGAACTCCAACTTTTGAGGTGGCGGGGGCTATTGCGCAAACGGGTACAGGCGCACAGGAAGACCCTAGGCCTGATGAAAAACTAGAAGCCGACGCACAAGATGCACAACAAAGCGATTCGTATCTAGATTCGAATATTGAACAGTCACGATTAATTACTAACGATCCAACCTTGCTTTCGACGGCAGAAATTGAACTGCTTCAGCATTTATCCATTCGTCGTGAGGAAATTGATAAGCGTGAAAAGGAATTTGATATTCGGGACGGTTTAATGCAAGCTGCCGAATCTCGTATTGATAAAAAAGTAGTCGAATTGCAGAATTTGCAGGCAACGATTGATAGCCTGATACAGAAATTTGATAAACAACAAGATGCAAAACTTTTGAGCCTAGTCAAAATTTATGAAAATATGAAACCGAAAGATGCTGCGAATATATTTGAAGACTTGGAAATGCAAACATTACTAGAAGTTGCTGAACGGATGAAGGAACGAAAACTTGCACCTGTTATGGCTAAGATGAACCCTGCAAAAGCCCGAGAAATGACTGTTGAGTTACGGCAACTCCGTAAACTTCCTGAGATTGGCGGGTGATTCACTTTGATCTGGTAACGATTAGACTTGTCCGAACAGGGGAAGCCATTGTAGAGATAAATAGCAGTGGAAATTCAACCGGATGATGGGGAATAGTATTCGATCAAAACCTCAAACCAATGGATGGAGTGCTAGGTGACTATTGATACGAATATGCCTATTCTGATTGTGGATGATTATAAAACTATGCTAAGAGTTTTGCGGAATTTCCTCCTCCAACTGAATTTTGGTAATATTGCAGAAGCTACTGATGGATCTATGGCCTTGCAAAAGCTTCGACAACAAGACTTCGGTTTTGTGATATCTGATTGGAACATGGAACCAATGACAGGCATGCAATTGCTTCGCGAAGTTCGTGCGGATGATAAATTGAAGCATTTACCATTTATTATGATTACTGCTGAAAGTAAGTCTGAAAACGTGGTTGCTGCAAAGCAAGCTGGTGTTTCGAATTATATCGTTAAGCCTTTTAGTGCTGAAACATTAAAAAGTAAAATGACGAGTGTTCTGGGCAAATTCTAAAGTGTTTTATCCGTGCCAGTCGAGTTTTAGGTATATAGCGAACGGAATTTCAAGGTAGTGGATAATAACATTACTGATCTAGACATTAAAAGTGAACTTGTAGCGCTTAGCGACGTCCATGTTGATGTAGTTAAGGTATTTGAAATCTCGTCCGTGGTGGGAATGATTATGTCCACAATAAAAAATGGACATAACGGATGGTAGTCTTGGGTTGTATTAGGATTTTAAGCTCTCTCTAATTATGTTCACGATAAAAAATTAGACACTGCGGCGTTGCGTCCTGATGAAGTGCTTGATGACTATATACCGACAACTGCGGATGAGCTTGATGCGATTGGGCAAGGGTGGCCATTTAGTTTTATGTCTGTCCTGTTCAAAATAATGTAAATTACGCCCATGCTTGTCGATGCCAAAAACAGCAATCCATAACAAAATGCTAACTAAAGCTTAAAGGAATGGGTATTAAACAACGGATTGGGGTATACTTTATCGTAGTTGAGTTGGGTAGTGTCGCTCTTTCTAGCCCTCTTTTTTATGTAAATTAGGATCGTTATAATGGTCGCTCGGCTAAGTCGACACCACCCTATCCAAATCGATCAAATTGGCTTGGACCCCTTAGATAACAGGGCTTCTTCGCGCGCATGGTTGATCACCTTTACTGATTTGGTGTCACTAATGCTGAGATTTTTTGTGGTACTATTCGCGATGTCTATTGTGAAATATGATGAGTGGAAGAATATTTCCGATTCTCTTTCTCAAACTTTACAGCCTACGACTGAGCCACAAGTCAAGGCCGTCACTGCAACATTTAACATTGGAATAATATTTAAAAAAGAAGCAATTGATCTGGATTATCTATCTTTGATTTCAGAAGAAAACATAACCAAAACAGAAGATCTTAAAGGCACACGGGTTGCTTCATTTGACGATCATCTCGTCATATCTTTCCGGGGTGATGGGTTATTTCAGCCTGGACAGGCAGCGATAGAAAGCGATGTACAGGCGGCGATATTTGTCTTAGGTGGTGTCTTTCAAAATATCGGCAATCAAGTCACCGTAAATGGCCACACCGACCAAAAGCGCCTTGTCGGAGATGCATACGCATCGAATTGGGAATTGTCAGATGGGCGCGCTGCTTTGGTTGCAAATGCACTTCGTAAACCGGGCTATCAAGATATGATTTTTGCATTGGGCTTTGCAGATAGTAAATGTGGCAGTTTGCCAGATATAAATGAAGTTGAGCGCGAAGCAATGGCGCTTAGAATAGATATTATTGTTTCGCCAACTGTTCGGGCGGACGATTAACCGATGCGCTATTTTATTCTCATTTTAGTTTTTTTAGTTGGGCTGTGCCTCCCTTCGTTAGGGATTGCAGATAATGTGAGTGTCCGTACGTCTAAACATAAAGATTTTGGCCGAATTGTTTTCAGTTGGCCAGAGCCGGTATCACACAAACTTCAAATTAATGGCAGCGACCTTATTCTCCGCTTTGGTCGCCCAATCACGGCCTCGCTAGAGCGTGTCCGAGGGGCTCTTGGCCAATATGTTTCCGCTATCGAAAGTGAGGATGATGGCATTAGCATTCGGGTTAAGCTTGCTGGTGATTTTGATGCATATAGTTATGATAGCGGAGCGTCGGTCATCCTAGAAATAGCCATACCGATTACGGAAAAGGCTGCTGAAAACGAACCTGAACCAGCCACATCCCCAGCAACTCAACCGAAAGTCCCAACTGCAAAAATTGTAGAACTTAATAAGGATAAAGGGAAGGCAGTTGAAAATATAAATGTTCGCGCTGGTGAACATGATACCTACACCCGCCTTGTTTTTGATTGGGTATCGAAAGTCGATTACACATTAGAAAAAAAACCAGGCACGATTTTTCTTCATTTCAAGCGACCTGCTGATTTAAACCTTTTGAAGTTTCAAAAATCGCCACCCCGGTTCGTTGGGCAAATAAAATCATTGGTTTCAGATGAGGGCGTAAGGGTTGCTATTGCTGTTTCGAAAACGTCCTCTGCTAAGCATTTTTTATTTGGCCCCAAGTTTGTCCTCGATATCAGAGCCCCAACGGGCACGAAAACGATTGCAGCGCTAGCTAAGGATGTTTTTGCAAGTGCCTCAGCACAACAAGCAGAATTAAATGTTCAACAATCGGACGCGCCGCCTAAGCTAACTGCAATAACCAAAGTTACAAATCCAACTCAGAAAACGGCCTCCTTATCGAAACAACAAAAGAGCGCTTCACCACCGGCTGAAAATACCGAAGGTGAACGCGGAGGGGAAACCACTGTAATTGGGAATCCAACGGCTTTAGTTGCCGATAAACAGAAAATGCCAGCACGGGCATCTCAAAGTTCTGATGCGGAAGCGGTTGCAGCTCGGGTCAGTGGGGATGATGGTGGAACTGAAAAAGGTACAACTTTACGTTTTGATTGGGATGAGCCTGTCGGTGCGGCCGTGTTTAGGCGGATTGGTTATTTATGGGTCGTCTTTGATAGATCAACACAAGTTGATCTTCCTGCTTTAGAGCTGGCTGCGGGTGGGATGATTGGTGGTTTGCAACAGGTCCCTGCAACAAGTGGAACAGTGCTACGGATGATTACACCACAAGGTATTCATCCGTCTCTTGCACGTTCTGGCCTTAGCTGGCTGATAAACTTTAAAAAACAAGAGTTTCAAGCTGGTACCCCTATTGAAGTGAAGGCGCAACCTGAATCGCCTGCGGGCGCACGTATTTTTCTTCCCATTACAGAACCAAGCATGCCGATTGGGGTGACCGATCCAGATGTAGGGGATAACTTAGTCATTGTCCCTGTTATACCGCTGGCTCACGGCGTTGCTATTGAGCATACCTATCCTGAAGTACGTGTTTTGAAATCAATGCAAGGCGTTGTCGTGGTCCCAATCACGGATAGTTTGCGCATACGCCCGTTAGGCCAAGGTATTGAACTCGCAAGCTCAGTACCCTTGAGTTTATCATCCGTTTCTGCAGCAGTTGCAGAAGGATCAAAGATCGGTGCGCTTGGAACCACATCGCGAGTTCTCGACCTTGAAAAATGGGAAGTTCCTGATTTAAAAACCTTTATGGAACGCAAACAGGAATTGCAAATAAGCTTAGCAAAAGCGAATAACACGGAAGAGGAGCAAAAAAGCCGTTTAAATCTTGCGCGTTTCTATTTTTCCCATGCATTTGCCGCAGAAGTATTTGGCGTTTTGCGAACGGTTGCAAATGCGGATCCCGCAATTGTCGATACTCCAGAGTTTCGGCTTTTACGTGGTGGAGCCAGTTATTTAATGCATCGATTTGCCGATGCCGTTGAAGACTTAAGCCATTCGAGCCTTGATGGAGTGGATGAAGGAGACTTTTGGCGGGCTGCTGTCATTGCGAAGTCAGGCGAGATGATTGGGGCTGCACAAGAACTTAGGCGTACGGGCACAATTACTCAGAAATACCCAAAGCAACTGCGCATTCCAATGGCGACATTAGTTGCGGATGCTGTTGTATTTATTGGGGATATTCAACAAGGCCAGCAATATATTGAGGATTTGAAACTTGTTGGATTATCAAAGAGACAACTTGCGGAAGTTAACTTTATTGAAGGGAAACTTTTAGAGGTCAGCGGTGATCAGGATTCTGCTTTATTAAAATGGGAAGAGGTTCTCGAGGTTGATAACCAACCAACCCTTCATAAAGCGACAATGGCGCGTGTGGAAATGCTTTTGGAAGCGGACCGCATGGACCCTGAAGAGGCCATTGAAGAATTAGAACAGCTTCGCTTTGTTTGGCGGGGTGATGAAGATGAGTTTAATCTTTTAAGACGGTTAGGTACTTTGTATTTGGATACGAGGAATTACCGTCTTGGTTTGCAGGCCCTTCGCCAAGCAGCAACGTATTATCGTGATAATAGAAGTGCGCCTGAAGTTACTCAAAAAATGTCTGAAACATTTAAAGCTCTATATTTGAAAGGTGATGCAGATCAAATCCCGCCGGTAACGGCAATTGCTTTGTATGATGAGTTTAAAGAACTAACTCCTGCCGGAAGCTTGGGTGATGAAATGATACGCAATTTAGCAGACCGTTTGGTTCGGGTGGATTTGTTGTTTCAGGCTGCAGAATTATTGAAAAATCAATTGCAGTTTCGTCTTAAAGGGGTTGAAAAATCACAGGTCGGTTTAAACTTAGCGCTGATATATGCCCTTGCACAGGAATACGGTAAAGTTATAGAGGCTTTAGATACAACGAATGAGCCAAACCTTCCTGAAGAATTAGTGGCGGATAGACTTCATTTGCGAGCTCAGGCTTTGATGAATCTGGATCAGAGGAGCTCTGCATTACTGTTATTAAAAACAGACAAATCTTTAAATGCTGACCTTATTCGCTCTGAACTATATTGGCGTATGAAAGATTGGAAAAGTGCCGCTTTGTCTTTGCATAATGTGGTTCGCCAATCCGGACTTAAGCCGGGCGAAGATTTGTCAGAAATTGATGCGGCTAAAATCTTGAATTTAGCAACGGCATATACACTAAGTGGAAATGAGCGAGCTATTCAAAGAATACGTACAGATTATTCTGGACCGATGGCGAAAACGTCGGTTAAAGGAGCCTTTGAGCTGCTTGCTCAGCCGCTATCTATTGGCATGATTGATCCTGCTTCAATTGCCCAACGGGTTAAAATGGTTACAAATTTTAGAAGCTATTTAGATACCTATAAAGAACGTTTGAAAAAAGAACGTCTGAGCAACTTGTCTCGCTTTAGAGCGATTCCTAAAGGGTAACAACTGATATCTTAAGCGATAGAGTGAGAGGGTTAAGCCCCAAAACTTCGGACTAATGATCCAACAATTAAAAACCACCCATCGACCAATACGAAAAAAATCACCTTAAATGGTAAAGAAATAATTATGGGGGGTAACATCATCATACCCATCGCCATCAAAACAGACGCTACGACCATGTCTATAATTAAGAAGGGGATGAAAACTAGAAATCCAATTTCAAAAGCTCGGCGCAGTTCTGAAATCATGAACGACGGTATAAGAATTCTGAAGGGCATGTTTTCGGCTTGTATCTCAGCCTCTGGAAGCCCTGAAATACCTGCAAATAGATTTAAATCTTGTTCGCGAACATGCTTCATCATGAAGGAGTGGAATGGTTTTAAAGTTCGATTAAAGGCTGTCGCTTCATCTATATCTTCTGCGATTAACGGTGCAATGCCTTCGTCATATGCCTGTTGAAAAGTTGGCATCATGACAAATAAAGTTAAAAATAATGCTAAACCCATGAGAACTTGGTTGGGTGGGGTTTGCTGGGTTCCCAAGGCTGAGCGTAAAAATGATAAGACGACCATGAACCGGATAAATGAAGTCATCATAATTAAGATTGACGGGGCTAAAGATAAAACAGTAACCAGTGCAATGATTTGAATAAGACGGCCGGTTGCCTCTCCATCCGCACCCCCACCACCTAAGTCAATGGCTAAGGATTGGGCGTATGCAGGGTCAGATATCAAAAACAACAAACCGCTTGCGGTTCCTGCAATAGACAGAACGAGTATAGGCTTTAACGCTTTTTTTAAGCTTGTTTGACGCGGCTTTAACACTTTTGTTTCACTCGTCATTCTAGCTTGCCCGATCGTTCGTATCATTTAATAGGTTTACAGTGTTGTCACTTTTGTAGTCTTTTGCCCGATCATTCAATGTATTCACATTTTCGGTGTGCTGTATCCCTGTTTCAACAACGGTTTCAGTATTTTGCCCAATTAGGAGTAAATGTTCGACATTATCGCGCCTTACCAGAACGAGGCGCCGGCGACCATCGACGGATGCCGATTCTATAACCTGAAGTCGACGGTCCTTTGATGCTTTAATGAAAGCCGTTGGATTCCCAAAACCAGCACGTCTAGCAACTAAAGCCAACAGACCGATCAGCGCGATAACAAAGACGAGGGCGAAAATAAATCGAAGATAATCAGTGTAATCCATTATGCATCGTTCCGATCTTTCGTATACCCTTTTCGGATTGCGTGCCGAATGACATCGGCTCCGGCCTGTTTTTGTTGATTTTTGAGCTCTTCAGCCAATAGATTTAAATTCGTAATCATAGTTAGAATTTTATCATGAACATCTCCGCCATCTGCAGGAGGGTTTTTCTGAATGGCTTCGCATACTTCTTTAACTAAGCCTTGAACTTCCGTCATATCAATGTTCTTGCCATCGTATACAGCATCACGTGCTTCGGCGATCATAGCGGTGATGTCTATCAGTTGCTCTAAGGGATCAGTCATCCAGTTTTCCTTTATTTGCGGACCAAGATGCTACCATTTCGTCAGCGCTTGGAGCGCTAGGGGCCTGATTGTCGGCATTGTGTTCTGGCTTCATCACGTTATTCGCTTCGTACACGTAAGTTAATATTTCTGCTACTGTTGTGAAAGCTTCAAGCGGTATTTCAGAATCCACATCAACAACAGACAACATTTGCACCAAATCAGCATCTTCGCGAACTTTGATACCTTGTGAAAACGCAACTTCTAAAATTTGTTCGGCAACCCGACCTCGGCCGCCCGCTATTACATTCGGTGTTTGTTTGGGGCCATCTTCCTGCTTAATCGCAACAGCAATTACTTCCTGAGTGGAAGGGAGGGGCGATATATTCGGTGTTCTGGACTTAGGATTAGCCAATAATTTACCCTTCTAGGTGCGCAACCCGATTAATTTAACTTAATGTGGCCATTATAGTTTAACAAATATCTAAAGAGATAGCGCATTAAAAGATTTTACGCACCGTTTTAGAAGGAACTGCATAAGGGAAACTCTTAACTTTTAGTAATAGATTGTTAACACTCCCGGCAGATAATGCCTATCAGAAATTCAGTGGCAATTTTGATTTTAGTAAAACTAAATTACCACGCATCAAGTTTTGAAGGAAAGCGTCTCTAATGAGTTTTAACAATATTACATTATTTGCATCAGTCCGAAAGCGTCTCGATTGGCTGACACAGCGCCAAGAAGTGTTATCTCAAAATATCGCGAATTCGGATACGCCGGAATATCGCGCAAGAGATTTGAAAGGGTATAAATTTAAAGATATCTTACGCCGCGAATCTATGCAGTTAAACATGTCTACTAGCGAAGGCAACCATTTGCCGGGGCAGCGCAGAAGTCTCCGTGATTTTTCCGAACATAAAGTGCGCTCTCCTTATGAGACATCCCCGAATGGTAACTCAGTCATTCTTGAAGAGCAGATGGCAAAAGTCAACGAGTCACAAATTAGCCACCAGTTTACAACGAAAATTTATAAAAAGCATATTCAAATGTTCATGATGGCACTTGGTCGATAGGGCGGAATAATACAATGGATGATATGATCAAAACAATGCGGATTTCGTCCGCAGGTATGCAGGTTCAAGGAGCACGTTTACGTGTTATCTCTGAAAACATCGCCAACGCCGATTCCCTTCCTCAAGATGCAAACGGTAAGCCGTTTCGCCGGAAAGTAATTACATTTGAGAACTCGCTCAATCGGGCTTTGGGGATGGACACAGTGAGCGTTCGGAGCATTCAAGCGGATCAATCTGATTTTGGTAAGAAGTTTGACCCCAATCACCCAGCCGCAAATGAAGATGGGTATGTGTTGACGCCTAATGTGAATACGTTGGTTGAAATGGCCGATATGCGTGAAGCACAGCGTTCTTATGAAGCCAATTTACAATTGATTAAGGCCTCTAAGGCCATGTTAAACGGTGCCATTGAGATACTTAGATAGGGTTCTAAACACCTAAATATTTTGCCCATAAAACGATTGTAATAAAATTAAAAGCAATACGTTTAAGAATGAGAACAAAGGAATAAAAATGACAGCTCCAGTTCAAGGTTACATGAACGCAGTAAACGCCTATCAGTCAGCAGCGCGCGGTATGACAAATGAAAGCCCAAAGGATTCTGGTGCTTTGCAACAAGGTGAGTTTTCTAACCTTGTTAAAAGTGCGATCGAAGAAGCTGTTAAAATTGGCCAACGCGGTGAAAGCCTGTCTATTGCGGGTATTAATAACCGTGCTGATATTAGTCAGGTAGTAACTGCGGTTGCTGAGGCTGAGGTTGCGTTAAAAACAGTGGTTACGATTCGCGATAAAGTTATTGATGCTTATAAAGAAATCATCCGTATGCCCATGTAGGTGCTATACTCTGGCTATTCGATATGGCATGTATAATACAGTCGCAAGGATAGCAAATGAACCCAACAATTGTCGTTGATATTGGCACAGAAGCATTGTGGGTGATTCTGAAAATGTCAGCTCCTATTATGTTGGCGGGTCTGGGTATCGGTTTGGTCATTGCCTTATTTCAGGCTTTGACGACCATTCAGGAAATGACCCTTACATTTGTCCCTAAAATCATTGTTATTTTTGGGACTATAATTTTTATGCTCCCATATATGATTACGACGATTGTTGATTTTACGACATCCTTATTTGCACGCATGGCTAGTCTTGGGTAACGGGGATGCTAACTGATCTCCTTGAGCTCAATATATTTGGTTTTTTTCTGATTTTTGCCCGTGTTGGTTCAGCCATATCGATGATGCCTGGTTTTAGCTCTTCCTTTGTTTCACCTAGGTTTACCTTGGCAATTGCCATGGGTATTAGTTTTGTTGTTTCCCCGCCTTTGGTTCCTAATTTACCCGTAATGCCTGTGGCAGTGCCAGATTTAGTTCTACTTTTAATCGGTGAAATATTGATTGGTGCTTTTTTAGGAACGATTGCGCGAATTCTAATTAGCGCCTTACAAACGGCAGGGACGATCATTGCTTTTGCATCATCAATGGCAAACGCAATGACCAATGATGCCATTTCTGAGCAGCAAAGCTCTACGATTTCAGCGTTTTTTATGACGGCTGGATTGGTTTTGATTTTTGTCAGCGATTTGCACCACTTAATGCTAATTACCGTGATCGATAGCTATAGCCTTTTCGTTCCAGGGGAAGGTTTGATGATTGAAGATATGTCGCACTTTATGGCACGAAAGGTTTCTGATAGCTTTGCTTTAGCCTTGCAAATGTCAGCACCCTTTATCGTTGTTGCGCTCACTTATTATATTGGCTTAGGTCTATTAGGGCGTTTAATGCCACAATTACAGGTCTTCTTTTTTGGTATGCCGTTTCAATTGGCGGCAATGTTGTGGGTGCTTGCAATCACATCCTCTGGCATACTGATGGTGTTCATAAGTAATTTTCAAGAAGTCTATACGTCATTTACGTTAGAATAGTCCAGTTAAGCAAGATAGGTAGGTAACGTATGGCCGATGAAGATGATGCTTCAAAAACCGAAGACCCGACCGAGAAAAAATTACAAGATGCACGTCGTAAAGGTCAGGTTGCTTCGTCTCAAGAAATTAAAAGCTGGGCAATCCTCTTGGGAGGAACCGCCGGCCTTATCATTCTAGCCCCATATATTGCCAATAATATACGAATAATATCGCGAACTTTTATAGAAAATCCGCATGCCATATCTATGGATTCTTATCATCTACGGGAAGTTTTTAAAACAATTACTGTTGATATAGGCCTAGTTTTAGCGCCGCTTTTTTTGATTTTAGTGATTTTAGCCATTGCTTCAAACGTGGGCCAAATCGGGCTTTTGCGGAGCACGGAAAAAATTAAGCCTGAATATAAAAAAATATCAATACTTGCTGGAGTAAAACGGTTGTTTTCTTCACGAACTTTGGTTGAGTTTTTGAAGGGAATCGCGAAGTTGGTAATTGTTGGCGTGGTTGCTTTTGGACTTTCTTTGCCTTTGTTGTTCGATATCGAAATGATTTCGCAAATCGATATAATTTATACTTTGGATCGAATACACACCATTGCTATCTATCTAACGTCCGGAACTGTGGCTGTTATGACCGTCGTTGCCATATTGGATTTGGTTTATCAAAAATCAAAGCACGCCAAAGAAATGCGGATGTCGCTACAAGAAGTTAAAGATGAGCACAAGCAATCGGATGGTGACCCCCAAGTTAAAGCCCGTATTCGGAAAATTCGAGCCGAACGTTCACAAAACCGGATGATGGCATCCGTACCGGATGCGGATGTTGTAATTACCAACCCGACCCACTATTCCATTGCTTTGGAATACAAAATGGAGCAAATGGCTGCACCCAAACTGGTTGCCAAAGGGGTTGATCATTTGGCTTTTCGAATTAGGGAAATCGCAGAAGAAAATGATATTCCGATTGTTGAAAATGCCCCGCTTGCTCGCGCACTTTATGCTGCGGTTGAGATTGATCAGGAAATTCCATCAGAGCACTTTAATGCTGTTGCAGAAGTGATAGGCTTTGTGATGCGGATGCGTGGAAAATTAAAATAGATATTTATGAGAGTAAAGTATGAATTCGCCTAAAAAAACGACATCAATTGCTACCCGCCCAAGCTTATGGTTCGTTCTTGCTTTGGTATCTGGAGGCATGATAGCTACAGTGCAATGGCAGCATCCGCAAGCGTTGGCGCTTGCAGGCGGGCTGGTCGGTGTTTCGGCTCTTTTATTGGCTATATCGGCGTTTCTTTTTGGCAAAGGATCATCTGCATCAGGGAGCGGAAAAAGCTTAGTTACTCGTGGCTTAGACAGTAGCCTTGATGGATATTTGGTCACGGGTGCAAATGGTGAGTTTTTATATAGCAACCCATATTTTCATAAACTCCTGTCTTTCGCTGCCTCGGCAGATGCAGCACATAAAGTCTTGTCGATTGAATCGATCTCCGAAGCCTTAGACGGAATGGATGCAGAGCAAGTTACACGTTTGAAATTAGGGGCGCTGAACGGAGCGTTTGGGCATACAGAATTCTTTATTCGTCGCGATGAAACTTATGTCGAATGGCGACGCTTAACTGTCGCTCCTATTCAAAAAAAGGGTGAGTCTATAGTCGGTGCTTTATGGCATGTTGAAGATGTAACATCGGCACGCGAAATGGATGGTATTCGCCGCACTGAAGAAGAGCGGGTTACTGATTTACTTGATCTGTTACCGGTCGGATTTTTCTCTGCTGATAAAGAAGGTACCCTTCAATACGTCAACCAAACTCTTGCCCGCTGGGTTGGGCTTCCGCCTGACCGCATGCGGGGTATGGCTTTCGCTCAATTTATTTCTGATGTGGGTATTGAAGATGATCTTATTCTTAAAGATACAGAAGGCCGAACGTTTTCCGTAGCATTAGAGCAATCGCAAAAAGATGATTCAGATGGAGATGTCGCTTATACCCGCTCGATTGTTTTACGTGATTTAGTTTGGCGTGATCCTGCGCGCGATGCTCATAGTGAAGCCGAGTATGCATCAGATGGAGCAAATTATAGTTCTGAAAATGCGATTTCAATGAGGAACGTTGAATGGTTATTTGATGAAGCGCCTGTCGCCATTATTAAGCTCGATTTAGAAGGCGTTATTATTGATTGTAATCGGGCCTTCACAAAGCTCATTGGCGTTCATCATGATGCATGCATTGGTGTCCCCTTTTCAGATTGGATGGCAAAAGAAGATCGAGGTGATTTGTCGTCCTATTTGTCAAAAATTGTGATGGGTATTTCGAGTGGTGCACAGCTTGAGATCAGGCTACCTGCGTCTGGTGAACGCGAACTTGTGACCGATGCTTATGTCAGTCGGATTGTGGATGAAGCAGGAGAAATTGTTGGTTTGGCGCTCCATTTAATTAATATGACGGAACAAAAGAATCTAGAGGTGCAATTCACTCAATCTCAAAAAATGCAGGCGGTTGGCCAGTTAGCGGGTGGTGTTGCACATGATTTCAATAATCTGTTAACGGCAATGATTGGCTTTTGCGATTTGTTGTTACAAAAGCATGGCCCTGATGATCCGTCGTTTGAAGATATCCAACACATTCGCCAAAACGCGAACCGAGCAACGAATTTGGTTCGACAATTGCTGGCGTTTTCACGAAAGCAAACGTTAGAGCCGGTCCGGTTGGATGTGTCAGAGCTTTTAAGTGAGCTGTCTAATTTGCTTAGACGCCTTATTGGTGAGACCGTAGACTTGGAAATTGAGCATGGAAAAGCTCTGCCGGCGGTTAAAGTCGACCGAGGGCAATTCGACCAAGTTATTATCAATTTAGCCGTAAATGCACGCGACGCCATGCCGGGTGGTGGATCTGTAACTGTCCGATCATCGGATGTTATTTTACATGAACCTGTCCAGCGGGGTCACGATTTGATGCCGGCCGGGCAGTACGCATTAATTGAAGTGATTGATACAGGTGAAGGTATATCAAAGGAAAATTTAGATCGAATTTTTGAGCCGTTCTTTACCACTAAAGACGTTGGGTCTGGGACGGGGCTCGGG
>Ga0114994_10001971_pt1 | contig 14858 bp, 5 predicted proteins | sample ArcticOcean_MG_C_9_FD_87043 | JGI IMG/M metagenome (GOLD analysis project Ga0114994, IMG submission 87043) | Marine microbial communities from western Arctic Ocean - ArcticOcean_MG_CB2_152 | ecosystem: Environmental > Aquatic > Marine > Oceanic | place: Arctic Ocean: Canada Basin | collected... | reverse complement strand
TTTCTGCTCTTTCTGCTCTTTCTGCTCTTTCTGCTCTTTTGGATAATAGTATTGCATCTGCACTTTAAACACACACGCACGTAATAATACATCTCTCGCTTTTTCTCTCTCTCTGTGTTAGATATATATATATATACACACACACATATAACTATAACATATAATGTTGACGACGATTCAAGCTTCAACTTTTCATCTCGCGTCCAGACAAAGTACTACTACTACTACTAAATTTTCGAGAAGATTATCATCAAACAACAGAAAGATATCATCAATGACGACCATCAAGGCGCAACAAATGTCGCAAGACGAGCTGAAAAAACTCGTCGGGTATAAATCGGTGGACGATCACGTCCTCTCAGGGATGGTTGTTGGTTTAGGCACCGGATCGACGGCGTATTTTGCCGTCGAACGGTTGGGGCAAAAGTTGAAATCCGGGGAGTTGAAAGATATCGTGGCTATTCCAACCTCGGAACGAACGCGAGAGCAAGCGGAAAGCCTGGGCATTCCTTTGTGCACGCTGAACGAGAAGAGTAAGTTGGACGTGGCGATTGATGGAGCGGATGAAGTGGACCCGGACTTGGCGTTGGTGAAAGGCGGCGGTGGTGCGCTTTTGAGAGAGAAGATGGTGGAAGTGATGGCGAAGAAGTTCATCGTCATCGTCGACGAATCCAAGTTGTGCAAAGGGTTAGGTCCGGGGTTTCCGTTGCCGGTGGAAATTACCCCGTTTTGTCACGAGCACACGGCAAGAACAATCGCGGAGTTGCCGAGTTTAGCTGGGTGTGAAGCAGTTATTCGCATGGGCTCGAGCTCGACGAACAAGCCGGACGGCGATAACGTCGCCGTGACCGACAACGGGAACTACATCGTCGATTTACACTTTAAGGCGCCGATTAAGGACGTGAACAAAGCCGCGAGCGATTTGAAAAATACCGTTGGTGTCGTCGATCACGGTTTGTTCGTTGGGATGAGTTACCAAGTCATCGTGGCCGGTTCGGATGGTATTCGAGTGGCTGGCACGGATGGCGAGAAAGCTTGGTGGTAATCTTCTTGCCCTTCTCAAAAAAGAGAGTTTTAATTCACAATATACGAGGACTCTGTATTAAACACACGAACGCGCACAATACAAGGCATATGATGCGTATATGATGATACTATTTTTATGCTTTACTAAAATTTTGCGTTCCTATTACTATAGTTATGCGTGTGCCTTCTCTAAAAAATCGTCGTCGTCCGGTATCTCACCGTTCGCGACAGACAATTTTGTATTAATTTGTGGGTTCACTCATGGCTGAGTTGTTCGTCTCGTAGCCGCTCACTTTTGCGGTTTCGAAATGCTCTGTCGGCGCGTGAATCAAGTAACACAGAACTCGATACGTCGCGCAGGAATTCCCGAGGATTTTACTCGTTCTCTCGTCAACTTTCTTCGTGTTTGGTATCCCGGGCACCGAGTGCATCAACAGTCTCGGCATCGGCTTCGCAAAGGTATAAAACCGTTCCCAATTTTTCTCGTTACCTTTCACGCGTAAAATGCCGGAGACAATCGCCAAGACGAAGAAAAATGCCGCCTGTAAAGCGCACTCGGCGTACACGATGACGCACGCGATGAGTTGCAAAATTAACTTTTCAATTTTAATCGTGCCTTTGCCCACGGTGATAAACGCTTCGTGCGCGTTGTCGCGTAAAAAACCATCAAATGACGATCGTCTGCTACTTTCGCTCTCGTATCCACCTTGCTCGTTCGCGTCGTAAAATTCGTCTTCTCCAGCACCACCAGTGGATCTTCTCTTCTTTTTCTTTTTAATCGGCGTGCTCGTCAAGCTCGATCGGCCCATGTGCGTGAGTCGATCCACCGCCTCTTGCGCCGTGGCGGACGCTCGAAACCAAAACGATTTGATGATGCGTTTTTCTCTCTCCGCAAACTCCGTCCACGTTTCCGCGTGCTTCTTTGCCGCCTTTTCTGCCGCCGCTTTTGCCGCCGCCGCGCGTTTCGCCGCAAACTCACTCGTTTGCGAAGCCCACTCTTGACACTCGGTGTACCAATCCTGGAGCGAATTTTGCGACGAGTTTCTCGACGAATCTCGTAAAGTCTCCAACGAATCCTTCATTTCTACTTCCTCTTCTCCGTCGTCGTCGTCGTCGTCGTCGTCGGAATCCGAGGTTTCGCCCGTCGTATTTGTCGCCACTCCGTTACTTTCCGGAGAAGATATATTTCTATTATTCGTCGTTATGGGCTGATTCTCGGTCAACCCGCGCCTCGCTTTTTCCAACCCGGACGACTTCTTCTCCTCCTCTTTCTTCTTCTGTTTCTTGATCCAACTCTTCGCGTCTTTTTGCGCCATCTCAAACAGTATCTTCATCTTATACTGCTCTGGAGGGAAAAAGCACCACCACACCGGCACAAACTTCGACGGCTTAATATCCGCTCGCGAGCTATAAAACGGACTCACCACGATCAACTTCCTCCCGTGTTTCCGTCGACAGTGCAACTTTGAAAACGTCCCGGACCGTTTGAACCCGCTGACGTATTGAATATCCGTCAACGCGCCGTCTAAACACAATCCGTGACCTTTCAGCCACATCGGCAACCCACTCAAAGGCACGATGTTCGACGAACACAACAACGCTCTCACAAAAAACTCGTACGTCTCGAACACTTTCAACCGTAAATTTTTCAATCCTCTCAGCGTCATTCTCGTGATGCTCATCTCCAACTTATTCGTGCACAATTCGTGCGCGTTATCCGGCGCAAACTCTCGAATCGCGCCTTGCACGTAATACCTTAACTGGAAAGCGCCTAAAATGGAACTTCTCGCTCGCGTCGCGCACAGGTAGGCGTACACCGCCAACGCGTCCAAATCCACCGTCGGCATAAAAAGTAAAGAGCCGATTAAAGCGCCGCCGGAACATCCAATAACTTTCGTGTTTCTGTTGTAGTAATAACACGTAAAAAAGCGCACGACGATTTAAGAGAAGAAAGAGAAGGGAATTTTAGTGAGCGAGTGTTGATTCATAACTTAAATAACGCTCTTCTCTATTCATAGAGCTCGCGGCGAAGAGGAAAATTTTCAAAGACTTTGACGACCGTTTCTTTCTCATCATCTCTCTCTTAATAAAACAAAAGATCGTCGTTTCGCGAAACGAAAGAAAGAAAGAAAGACAAACACGACGACGACTCCTCCTCCTCGTCGTTAAAAAGGTATACGACACATAAAAACGTACTCCGCGTAACCTTCTCTGCGCAAAACTTTAATCACCCCGACGTAGTATATGAACAGCCATCCGGAAGATCCTGTGCATCACGCGTAAGAAAATGAGTAAGAAATAAAATTATATAAATCTCATTTACCTAAAGCTAACGTCCGATCAAAATCTATCGCATCGTCATCAGTGGTAGTAGTATTTATGCCCCCTTCTTTTGTTCTTCTTTTTGCTGCTCTTAACTCCATCATCTTCATCGTCATCGCTGAATCGTCTTCTGATAAATCCTCGTCGAAAACATCATCATCTCTTCTCTCGTTTTCTTCATTCGGTAAAGGAAGAGAAGACATTTTTTTGAAGGAAAAAAGGGAAAAAAAAAAGAGAAATCTGCACACACACACACACACACAAAAAAAAGCAACGAGAGAGTTTGTTTTCGCGCGCTCGAGATAAACGTTGAAAGAAGAACGATACGAACGACTCAAACAACCCGCGAGGATGAGAAGCGTGGAGAAGGACCTGCCGCTTTTGTTTCAAAGCGCGTTCAGAGGAAGTTTTCGGTGAGAAGAATACTATCATAAAGAGCTTTAGTATTGTTTTCTTTTTCTTTTTTTTTTCTGCACGCGCGAGATTCGTTTTTTTTTCTCCTCTTTCTCCTGTGGAGGAAGCGAGTGTTTTTGTGTAAAAAATACACGAAGGAAAATTTCTAAATCGAACGAATACGTGAATACTAACATTAACGATAACAAAAACAGGTCTTTCAACGCGATGCAAAGCGAGATGATGGAGTTTATACTGACAAAAACGGAGGAGTCGTTCGTGTGCAGCGCCCCGACTGGGTCGGGGAAGACGGTTTTGTTGGAATTGGCCATGTTAACTGGGTTGTTTACGACGAACGCGAAACGACGAGGAGCAGGAGGACGAGGAGACAGCGGCAGTGGTCGGAGAGGTTGCAACAAAGTCGTTTATTTGGCGCCGTTAAGAGCGCTCGTGGCGGAAAAGCTGAACGATTGGCAAAATCGATTCGGTCGTGGGACGGAGTTAGATTTAAGTTTCGTTTTGTTGACCGGAGACGTGGACGATGAGAAGGCGCGATCGAGCGAGTTTTGGAGAGAAGTAGATAAAGCGGACGTGATATTGGCGACTCCGGAAAAGCTGGACTCGCTGTCGAGACGGAATTACTCCAACGGTAGTTTTGGCTTTTTTGGATCTATTTCGGTTGTTTTGATCGATGAGATACACGTCGTTGGCGATTCCTCGCGAGGGGCGACGTTGGAGGCGATCGTCTCGAGGTTGAAAGCAATCGGACAGAGTTTGGGGGAGGAGGCGGCTTTGCGTCGGTGCCGATTCGTGGCCGTATCGGCGACGGCGCCCAACGTGAGGGAGGTCGGCGACTGGCTGAGCGGTGGTAAGAACGCCATCACCACGACGTGGGAGTTCGGTGAAGAGTACAGACCGGTGCGACTGGAAACAATATGTCGCGACTGCGGTTATAGCAAGAACGAATACTTGTTTGAAAAGACGCTCAACGCAAAGCTTCTCGACGTGGTTTTAGACAATTACGAACGATGTCCGTCTTTGATTTTCTGCACGACGCGCGACGCGACCTTAAAAGCGGCGAAAAAACTGGAGGAGGATATCGCGCAGAGAAGAAATACTCTCCGCGAGCCGTTCGTTACCGATGAGCAATCGAAGATGAAGCTCGTTCAAGCGGCGCAAAGAGCGAAGAATAAAACGTTGAAACAGCTCCTTCCAAAAGGTATTGCTTTTCACAACGCTTCGCTCGAATATCACGATCGCAGTCTCGTGGAAACGCTATTTCGAGAAAGGGCAATATTAGCGCTGTGCTCGACGTCGACGTTGGCGCTTGGCGTCAATTTACCCGCGCGGCTCGTGGTCGTCTGCGGGACGAAAACGTATCGAGGCGGCGGCATCTACGCCGACATTGACCGAGGCACGCTTCTGCAAATGGCCGGACGAGACGGGAGACCAGGTCTTGATCAACGAGGCGTCGTCGTCGTGATGACAGATACGCACTCGAAAGTTTCGTTTGAAAATCTTCTTCACAACATCGAGCCGATCACGAGTGAACTCAAAGCGAGCTTACCAGAAACGATCAACGCAGAGGTAACTTCCGGAGTGATATTTTCCGTGCCGAGCTGCGTTCAGTGGCTAACGAATACGTTCATGTTTACGCGCATGAAATACGCGCTCGCGTCTCCGGTAAATGTACCGATTTTTGGTCTCGGAGCGTCTACGAATAACGCGGTGAGTCCTTCTTCTTCCTCTTCGCCGGAAGCTCAAACCTTTCGCTGGGCGAAAGCGTTGGCTGTAAAAACGTTGCGCAAGATGAAAGTAGCGAATCTTTGCGAATTTAACGAGTCCTCGGATATGTCTGGGGTTCGCACTGTCACTGCGAAGGAGGAAGGACGAATTATGTCTACGCGATACGTGCGATTCGAAACTTTCAAGCGATTTCAACACGTGCTGCTTTCCTCTTCAGATGTGGACAGCAACGAACCAACCACCGCCGACGCAAGAACGACGACGACTCTGAAAAAAGAAGACACGTACGAAGACGTTCTTGTCACGCCGACAGCCGATGTGTCGTCGTTATTCCAACACCAAAGTGGTCTTGCTGGCGTCGTCGGTAAGAGCGAAGCGGAAATTTTGCGCTCGATTTTATCCGCAACGTGTAAAGCTGTTGAGTTTGGCGAAATCTGCATTCGTCGGGACGAGAAGACGACGTTGAAGGCATTAAACAACAACATTCGCGTGCCGTTGTTTCATTGCGATAAAAAGGGCAAACGAATCACGAAAAATACGCCGATCAAGTTCGGTTGGGAAAAGTTATACGTTTTGCCGCAACACGAGTTGAGGGAAACGAACGAGAAGGAAAACAACGCCTTGCTGCCGAGTTTAAAGCGCGAGGTAGAATCGGTCATGAACATCGCGCCTCGCTTGCTTAAAGCAGCTCACGAGCTCTACGTCTCTCGAAAAGATTTCTTCCATGCGGTTTGCGCCTACCAACTGATGAAATCGATCGAATCGAGAAAATGGTTCGACTCGAAGGAAATCCTTTCGCAGCTGCCTCGTTGCGGGCCAAAAACTGTCGCCGCGCTCATGAACAACGGCATTCAAACTTTCAGCGACGTCGAAAACGCCGACGCTCGAGCGATTGAAAGAACCATGACTCGACAACAACCAGGATTTGTTCATCACCTCAAAGAGTCTGTGAAATTGTTACCGTCCGAAGTGCGCGTATCGCTGGAAATTAACGATACCGCTGATGACATCCTGTCGACGCCGTCGCCTTCTTCAACAAAAACACCGCGAACAAAGAAGAAACCAAACGCTGTTCTTCCTTCAGTTAATATTCGCGTAGAGTTTGTTTCATCTAAACGTTCTTTTCCTGGTGATATGAACATTTTTGGTGGCAACGTACCCAGCAAGAAGGAGGAGGAGGAGGCCGAACTGTTTCCTCCTCGCGTCGTCCGACTTCCAAAACAACACCCGGGCGTGCTCATCGTTGGATGTGAACACGATAACAGCATAATACTTCGTACGAAGCTTCCGACGATTACCGAACGAGTTTTGAACACTCGAAAAGATTGTCTCGTTTTAGAATCGAAATGTTTCGCTCAATCTCTGCCTCGATCTCAAGCGCCGGTCAAATTTCTCGCCCGAGTATTTTTTGACGGCGTCCTGGGAAGAGACGCGTTTGGATGGGCGTTGAGTAGTAAAACTGCTCTCCCTCCAACACCACCCAAGGAGAAGTATTACGTTCGCGAAAGTGCCCAGATTCAAGGGGGTGGTGGGAGACGCTTGCAAACAGCCACACCGCGAGTCGTCGCCGAAAAAACGATGAGTGTCGACGCAACACAGAAGACAAAGAGAAAGAACGACGACTTCGACAAAGACAACAGAAACAACAACAAGACGAACGACAATGGTGATATGACCATAACTCAGAAACGAACCGACGTAGGTTTAGCGCAAATGCGCAAAACGAAGCAAACCACGTTGGTTCCGTCGTCATTCCCGTCGCCGAAAAGGAAGAAGAATGAAAAAAATATTTCTCCGCGGACGACGGAAAAAAAAGAGCAATCCTACCGCCACTACCGTCACTGGTGCTGAAACAGATGGCAACGGCCAAAGCCTCGCGCCCGCGTTTTTTTGCGACGACGACAACAACGACAACAACAACAACGAGAGCGAAGATAGCTGGGGCTTTGCTACTTAGAGAGAAGAAAGAAAGAAACTTCTACCCAGTAACCGATACGATACGATATGTGATGTAATAGACTTCTACTACTTACCAGTACTTTCATCAACACGATTAAATATTATTGATTAACTTTTACCACCTCAATTGAGGAAGAAGGCGAAAAAGAAGGAGACGCTCGCGGCCACAGCTGCGGAAATCATCGCGGCGTTTGTTGGGGAAGATCTCGACGACGACGATGATGCAGAGCTCAACAAACCGCACGAGGCAATTTTAATAACTTCAAATGGGCACTTCGCCAAGGCTTCGTCATGCGTGTACGAGGGGAATCGTCTGCACGGCTTGGGCTCGCCCGAGCACGTTTGATCGTACAAACACAACGAAGGAACGGTCGTCGCGACTGCAGAGGTATCCACTTGATAGTCGGCGTACATTTTCGCGACTACTTCTCCCCACGTCCAACCATATTGGTTAAAGAATGCGCAATCGAAGCCTTGCGTGGGCGCAGCTTTCCACACCCGTCGGAGTGCTTCGGGTCTGCACCAGTCGTCCAGCGCGCTCGCGCCGGAGTTTTCGAGGCAGTAATTAACAAAAGACGCGTTCATCAACTCGCCAATGGCATTGTTCGAACATGCCGGAGAAACGCCCGCATTTTGCATCTTATCTTTCATGTCATCAACGTCTTGGGAACTTCCAGAGTGCACGTAAAAATGTGGATTGTTCCCCGGAAGCTTGCAGTCCGTCTTTGCGTCCGCGATCTTTTGCTCCCAATATGCCTTTCCGTTGAAAGACGTATACGAAGAAGTGAACACGTTGGTCGCCAAAAATTCAGCTTCGCCTTCCGCCATGACGTGGTTTTCATTCGCTTCCCAAATCATTGGCGTACTTTCCATGCCAGGGCAGTCCTCGCCGTAAATGGTGTTAAACGCGTCTCGAGCGAACGTCTCCGTCTGCGCTGCGTTGCAATTCCCCGTCCCTTCTCCAGGCGTTTGCGAGTAGAAAATAACAAACGTCGGGTGGTCGAACAGTTTTACGTCATCCGGCATGGCGTTCAACGCTTCCAAATGCTTCGTCACCGTCGCTTCGGCGACGCCGCAATAGTTGATCGCCTGAAATCTCAAGCCGTTGCCAACGGAAGAAGAAGAATCCGAAAGAGGAACCCCGCCTGTTGGAGCGCTATCCAAAACCAATTCTTCATTCAAATACCCTTGTTGCAACAAATGCACGTATTCGTGAACGGACACCTTCGCTGTTTCTTCGATTTCTGTAACCGTGGGGTCGATGTATATGTGTAATCCATTCGCTCTCGCACCTTTCGCATGCGTCGACCCTCCCGATGCTTCGAACCCTAGGAACTTTTCCAATATGTCCCCGTACGTCGCCTGCCCGTACTCGTGCGTGCACGCCGCCGAAACGAAGGAGTTAAAAGAGGGGGAGAAAAGCGCGAGAGAGAGGAAGAATACTCTATTGAGCGATGTGGACATTTGAGATACAAATAATAATTGGCGGGTAGATTTCAGACGATATCACAGTGCTCAACTTTCCAAGAAGTGTGAACACGTTTTTGCTCCAAAAAAGGACACGTCAACAATCCCATCTTCATGAGGAGGACAAAAACAACAAACACGTATTTAGGGACATTTTTGGTGTCGACATTTTGTGAATTTGTTGCCTGTCGACAAGTTCCCTGTTTTTTGGGTGAAGTGTTCACTTATAGATTATTATACCGGTACAAAATACATACATGTTGTTATCTATGTTGTTGCTACTACTTACCGCCAACGGTATTGCTATTGCTATTATTATTGCTATTACTAGTATTGTTGTTGTTGATGATGTTGTTGTTGTTGTTGTTGTTGTTATTGCTATTCATCTTCGCCGTGTGCTGGACTCGCGCGACTCTCGATATGTCGCTGCCTAACGTTCTTAAGGAGTTTTCGAACAAACCTTGCAGCTGGGGATTGACGACGTCCAACTTTTCGTGCGCTTTTACAGCTTCGGCGCACGCGTCTCGGAGCTCCCACAACGCGTTTACCAAGTCCTTAGAATCTTTGGAATCCATGTTGGTGGAATTTCGAGGAGTGCTCGGGTCGTCGACGTTGCTGGACAACATCGAAGGCGAGATTGGCTCGACGAGAGGCGCCGTCAAATCGAGCGGGTTTTGCTTTGCGTTTGCGCGATCGGGCGTGGCAGTTAAAATATCCACAGAAAACGAATGTCTCGGACTCAGAAAGACCTGTTCTGCTCTAGATTGGTCTCTCGAGTGCATATCTCCATCCGGGCCTGCGAGCGGAACGCCATCAAAATTATCCGACATGGAAATACCTCGCTTATGCCTTCCGAGCAAATCCCCTAGAACGGAAGAGTTCTTCTTCTGAAAACCAGCCTTGCCGGATTTAATCGTACCTTCCGGAGAAGTCGCCGCAGAACCGCCAACGACGTGTGCGTTCGCGTCTGCCACGTGCGGCGGCACGGAATCTACGTTGTTATTAGTACCCTCGTACGCGAATGGGAAAAACGCGCGCACCAGCGCCGGAACGCCTCCGTTAACGCCAGCCGCGAGCGATCCTTGCAACAATCTCTGCAACATTTCCGGATTCACATTTCTTTGCCTCGCCGCCTTCATTAAAGCTTGTCCTTGCGCGCGTAACATCTCAGCGGCGGAACTCAACGGTGACATTTCGACGACTCTGGTGAAGGCAATTTCAGACCGGGGGCAGAAGCTTGGAAACGCCTTTTTCGTGGCCAAAGTCAATCGACGCCTACCTCTCGATCGCAAGTCGTTATAGACGCCATTGTTGTTGCCATCGCTATCTTCGCGACGTGCATTGTTTTCAACCATAAAAGGCGTATCGAATGCGAAGATTCGTGCTCGATCGAAGCAGGATCCTCCGACGGCGCCTCCGTTGATGCGCCGAGCCTCCTCATCAAGCTCGTCGAATTCCTCCTCGTCGAGCTTCTGAAGCGCTCGTTTAAACGCTTCGTTGATGTCTTGATTATCGCTCGAAGATGATGCTTTCACTTCGGATTCAAAATCGAAGGGTAATACGGCCGTGACTTGGATGCCGGCTATGCCAAATCCTGGCGTTGGATCGCCGGCTGTAGGTAATTGACTCACCTTTATTCCAGCGGGAACGTACGACTGTAACCATTTCCGAACTCTGTTCGACATATCTGCTAATGTTCGATCACGCGCATCGCGATAGAGCCATTGTGCTCCAGTAAGTGATCCCCAAGCCTCACCAAGCGCTCGCACACGCCAGTAAGTTGCCGGCTCCCTCGGCGGCTTCGGCGTGTCTGTGAAGAACTCGTCGTTTCGCGAGTGCGTCCGTTCATCCAACAAAGGCATCGGACATCTCAAATGCAAATCTGCTAAGGTGTGATGCGCGGCAGCGAGAGCCTTGAAATCTCTTCTCCTCTCCCATGCTTTCAAACTTGCCTTCACAACTCTGATTGCGGCTTCATCGAAACCACCTCTCGTGAAACATTTCGCCGCCGCGGCGAGGTGTTCCAACACTCGCTTTTCACCAACTTCCTCGGCACCAACTCGTAACGCTGCGATGGTTGGTTCGGGTGCACCTCGAGGACCTAGTCCAAAAAAGGCATCTCGTAATTGGATGGCATCTTCCGCCGTCCACGTAGAAGTATCCGGTGCCACGGACGCCAGCGCGCGCATGCAAACGACAGCAGCCGCGCAAGCGGCTTCGCCGGCTTCCACCCAATGTTCCTCCGATTCCAAACGTTTGCACAACGAGGATAGAACTTTTATCTGTGCAGATGATGACGCTTCCAAAGCTAACGCTAAAGCGCTTTCGAGTTCAACGGCGCGGCATACATCCGATGTCTTTCGACTACCGGTCGTCGCTAAAGCCACCTCTCTGACGCGAGCTTCTGAAAAAGCAATCGCGCGAATAAGAGAGTTTGTTGCAGATTTCCAATTCGCCGGCGATTGGCTCGAACCGTTGGTCGATGAAACTGGCTCCGAAAGCGCTCTGAGAGCTCTCGAAACGCCTCCTGCGCGAGCGTTGTGACCAAATGGCTGCAAACCTTGTAATAAGGCGTACGTCAAAGTTGGTCGCAAACACTCGACGCCGCCTCCAACATCGAGCGCAGATTCCAAGAGTGCACGAAGCCCACCAACAGCGAGCGATCTCGCCGGTTGAGGGCGCGCAGCGCAACGCAACAGAGCAACGCACGCGGATTCGAGGAATGCAAACGGCTTTGCACCCGGGTAAGGAGCTTCGCGAGGAGGGAAAACGCCATCCACGTCTTCGCACGGCGCGCGGTACAGAGGCTCGAAGAGTACGTATTTACGTTCCCTTATAACTGCATTGAGAAGCGGTGCTTGCAAAACCCAACCCGTGGCAGATTGCGAACGACGAAGCAAAGCAGCTAAAACACCCATGATAGCTTCGAGAACGTTAAATTCGCTTCCTCCGTGTGCTCCGATGCCACCGCTTACTCCTTTACGCGCCAGCTCACTTTTGCTGTCTAGCAGAGAGGATGCCATCGATAACGGTTCGGAGAAGATGTCTTCCTCCTTCGCGCCTTGAAGTGCGGGGGAATTTATCTGTTGCGTCCTTTTATTAAACTGTGATTCGTGGTCGACGCGTTTCCATGCATCTCTCAACAAACGTAAAATAGAGGTCGTCGCCGCTGTGGACAAGTGCCCAGCTGCTTCTCGTGACCACGCTTCTGTCCTCGTGCTTGGGCCACGCGGTAGCCACGATAAGACACCGCTTTGACTTATACCGGAAAGTACCGCAGGATTTTCTTCGCTCATAAATTCATCGTCAGGCTTTACTTCAAAAGCTTCCGCTGCGTCCCGCAACAACGATATGAAAGAACGAACTCGCTCACGATCTTGCGACAACCATCCCCACAGCTTTGCTGGGTCTGAGTCTCTCGCCAAAGCCAAAAACACAGCCAATGCATCCTTCTTTGCCAACGAAGACTGCAAATTCGCGATGACATCTCTTACACGAATCATTAAACGTAACATTGGCGCGTATGCTGCAGCTATTGCTCGACGTGCCGCCGGCTTTTGCCAGCCAGCATTCCAACCGTGTCTCGCGGTGACGCACGCGACGGTTCGGGTTGCGCACGCTGCGCGCGCGGCATCAGTTTTCGATTGCGACAATCCTCTCCCCGTGCTGGCCGTCAATGCAAAGACGAACGCCTCTCCTGGTGTCACGAGCGTAACATCTCGCACGCCGTCGTACGAAGAAGCAATGGCTTTACTTTTCGAGCCATCGTGTTTTTTGACATCGATGTTTGCGTTCGCAGATAAAGACACATCGCTATCCAGAGAAGTTTTTCGTACTCCATCGACAATATCATCCAAAGAGCCCACGTCTTCGATATCATCGATATCATCGCTAACGCTAACGCGGGGTCTTCGCTGAATTCCTGAAGACGAAAAATCATCCTGAGGTCGATCATCGTAATTCCCATCGCACCTTATCTCCCGCTCTTCACGAGCTGTGATAGCTGGATCCCACGCACGAGTTACATCCGCGGTGATGATATCCAATAATGCCGGCGATGCGGCTAAGAATTCAGAAAATTCTTTGAGTAACGCGGCGTGCGCTGCTGTCCCGTCGGCGAGCGCTCGGGCGTGCGCCGCGGCGAGCTCAATCGATAACGGGCCGAGTGGTCCAGCCAAGCCACTTCCCAGGCGAAAGTGATCGCCGCTGTCCCCAATCTTCTCGCCCGTGGCTTTCTCAGATGAAGGCGTTTTGTTGTTCTTGGACGATTTTATTCCTGGGATAGCCAAAATATCACTCAGGAGCGCCGCCAAGTTGGCATTGAGCGTTCGAACGCGCATCAACTCCCTTGGATTTGTGTTCTTGTTTGCCCGACTCGCTCGAGCAGAGACTTCCAACGAAAGCGCTTCAGCTACGCCTTTCAAAGGCGTGGCATCTTTATCTACTGAAACGGCATCTCGCGGGATTTGAGCGCGATCCAATGCATACGCTCTTGAAATCAATCCCAGCGCAAACCAAGAGACTGAAAGCGCATCTTCGTAAGGGCTCGCACCAGTTCTGTCTGTCAACACGGCTGAAAACCTTCGCGCTAATATCGTATGCATCGGAGTAACGCTTGCTTTACTTCTAGGCAACGATCGATCGAGCTTATCTATGTACCCAGATTTGTAAGCTTCCGTGCCGAACGCTAAAGTGACGAAAGCTTCCAAAGGCGGCGAGTGCGGCGCAAGACCTCCACCCAAATCCTCTCCCGGCTCGATCGTCTGCACTTTCGCGGCAACACGAATCAAAGCTCTGAATGCTAAGTCGCCCACGTCTCTGTTCAAATCATCCTCTTCTTCTATTAAAACGTAAGATTTTGAGCGCGTCGACCAAGAGTTTCCGCCAAACGCGGAATCTCGGAATTCGCTTCCGGAGAGTTCTGAACGCGAATCGCCGACGACGTGTGCGAATTCAGGAACTTTTTTATCGTCGGAGGCTAAATTATTCCACGCATCTATCCCGTTCAAGTTGCTATCATTTTTTGCGCCATAGCTTTCATCAATCGCACTTTGGTTATTGTAATTATTACTGTGCGAAACATCGTCGAGCGCGCCTTCCAACCTGATTAACCTCAATAACATTTTAAATATCGCAGGCAAATGCGCCAACAACGCGGCTCCTTCAGCTAAAGGTAAGTTTCTCGTGGCGGATAAGAGTCTATCGACGGCTTCTCGTCCAGATGCACCTTCTGCCCACGCCGCAGTAGCCGCATAGAAATTACCTATTCTCCCATCCGCGGTGTGCAACGTGTCCGCGAGTCGCATTTTCACGTGCACGCACGGCACTCTCTCGTTCCAATACGGCATGTGCGCTCTTACGTTCGCTTGCAGATACTTTGGCAAAAGCTCTTTCACCGCGACTAAACCTAATTCAACGCCGTTCGGATTATTGGCACTCGCGATATTCGGCGCGAGCGTTTCTGGCGCCACGCACAAAGGTATCACCGAATGTCCAATCAATTCTTCTTCACTTTGTACTGAACCTAAGAAGAGGTTTTTAGCGTTTTGATCCGTTCCATACACGGATAAAATCAAATGATGCGACGGTTTTAGCCTCGCCGGTAGCGTCGCGCGGGCTTCGGAACAAAAAACGCCACCTTTGGTTTTCCCGACTGAGAGTGGCGTCCAAAATTCGCTCACTTTGTTCCTCCCATCCGGTGAAGGAAAGGTCGCCGGCAATCCCTTTGCGTTGATGTTCAAATCATCGTCGCGCAGTTCCATCTTCACGCGCAAATCTTTTCTTTTGCACAAGTCGATGTTCCGGATGTCGATGAAAACCTCTCTTCGCAAGCCGCAATCAAGCGTGTTGCCCCAAGCGCTTTCCCAGTTGGATTTCAGAGAGCTCGTTTCCGACAAGTCCTTAATGTGAACGACGTACGGAGGTAATCTAGGCTCTGGAAGCAT
>Ga0114994_10001970_pt1 | contig 14859 bp, 15 predicted proteins | sample ArcticOcean_MG_C_9_FD_87043 | JGI IMG/M metagenome (GOLD analysis project Ga0114994, IMG submission 87043) | Marine microbial communities from western Arctic Ocean - ArcticOcean_MG_CB2_152 | ecosystem: Environmental > Aquatic > Marine > Oceanic | place: Arctic Ocean: Canada Basin | collected... | reverse complement strand
GGAGTTGAGTCGCTAAATATAAATGTTTAAAAAGGTGTGAAAATTAAATTAATTGTTTTATTATTTTACACATTCACTGTTTTTGGATGAAAGAGATGATCGCGGTTTCTCTCTCATCGGCGTCGGCTGCTTCTTGAATCTCAGCGGCTGAGATTCCCTTCTCAGTTGCAATATCCTTCAGTTGCTTCCACGTGAGAGACTCAAGAGGGGGTGTCTCGGGTTCATTCGTAAGAGCGTCTTCTTTCTTTTGGGTGTGGGCCTTTCTCCACCCCGCGTTGAGGAAGTCAATCTTTTCCCCGTCCCAATTTCCCACATGATCACCGTCTTCGTCGTAAACAACGACGCCGTCGGCGTCGAGTTCGTAATCAACCCCATCCCACGGCCACTTGGTGTTCTCATCTTCGGTGTCGCTTTCGCATTCGAAAGTCATTTCGCCCCCGATATCTTCTGTCTTCTGAGAATCATGGTCGGGATCTACGACAGGTTCCGGTTCCGGTTCCGGTTCAAATCCCGGGGGAGCCGTCTCCCCCTCAATAACCTCGTCAGTCGGAGGAGCCGTCTCCCCCTCAATAACCTCGTCAGTCGGAGGAGTCGTCTCTCCCGCAATAACCTCGTCAGTCGGAGGAGTCGTCTCTTCGTCCAACATCTTCGCCATCTCCTCCTCACTCTCCTCACTATTGACCGGGACAGGAGCATCCTCCATCTTCACCGTCAACACCTCATCAACCGGGTCGTCAACCGGCGGGACAGGGAGAACTTCATCACTCTTCGCCTGAGGACACTTCGTCTTGGTGTGTCCCACAACACCGCAGATGCTGCAGGTAACCTTGCGCTTAACCTTCTTCTTCACCTGGGACTTGACCTCTTCCGAAGAATCGCTCCAGATGATGGGAGAACCATCGGCCCATGTGGTCGGCTTCTCTGCCGTGTAGAGTCCAAGCTCCAATCCCTTCGTAGATGCAACCTTCTTGGTGTGCGTCGGACACAGCTGGCTGTCCGCGGGGAGCTTGTTCGTACACTGACAGTTGATCCGGAATCCACTCATGGGGTCCTTCTTATCCGCCCGAGCCTCGCAACACTCGGTGTCGTGAGGCAAGTCAGCGACCAGCGCCTTCTTGGGGGAAGCCTTCTTCGGAGATGGTGTCTTCTTCTTCTTGGGGGTCGTCGTAGGGCGGAATGCGTCGATGAACTCGTCACTCCCCACCCCATTTAGCGAATCGTCCAGCTTCACGAAGTCGCTCCGGTCAAACTCGCGGAGCGCCTTCTCAACCCAGGAGCGGGCGTCCTGAACACTGATCTTGCTGTGAGCAGGCATGATGGTTGAAAGGTCTGTGGTGTGGTTTGAAGACTTGTAAGTATGGGTGCTCGCGGAGTATAAGTAGACTCTCAAAGCGGTTGTTGTGTTCTTTAAGTATCTAGAGAACATCAAATTTATGAGTCGTGGATCTAATTTTCATGCGATACCCTGCACGTATCATCCTATATATTATGTTATCGGTAACTGAAGGGGGGTAGTGGGGACAACATTGCGACACCATCGCTTCACAATATCTATCGCAAAAATATAAGATGTCATGGGTATTATTTCAAATAAAAAAAGACACAGGATTTGAACCTATATCTTTCATTTTTTTGTGTTTTTTTTGTGTTTTTTGTGTGTTTTTTGTGTGTTTTTTTGTGTTTTTTGTGTGTTTTTTGTGTGTTTTTTGTGTTTTTTGTGTTTTAGAGGATAGCAGAGAGCTCAATCGCAACTCGCATCTCGCTCTCGCTCAATTTATCGCGGTTCCCACTAGACTTCTTGACAGTCTTCCTGAAGAGGTTGCACCCCCTCAATCCCTCCAGGATAGGACTGGCATCTTTCTTCGCTGGGGCAATGTAGTTCGGGAGACGCGAGAACAACTGCGGTGATGTGAAGCTCTTGACCTTCGCGACCACCGGCGCCGGCGTGGCACCACACGAACGACGATTGTGACCCATCAGACCACAGGCTCCGCACTTCCTAGAACCCGTCGCCTTCGGGGCGGGCGTAGGGTGGCAGATAGCCGCGTAGTTCTCAGGGACCTGGCAGGTCCTCCTGTTGTGCCCCAAGACACCACAGTTCCCACATCGCTTCAGAGAAGCGATGGACAGCGTGATCTTGGAGGGGCATGAGGTCGCACGGACAAGCTTGGTGATGGATGACATCTCGTGTGTAACGACAGGTCCTGAGAGTTCCGACAAGTCCTGAGAGTTTGTAAGTTTACTCGTAAGTCTGTAAGTTGCTGTATAGTGTTGTATGTTTGTTAGTGCTCTCTAAATACTTAGAGAGCATCAAATTTTGTGAGAGAGCCCAGCTAATAATAAAGGATAGAGACAGTGGGGCCTCCTTGTCCTAAAAATCACAATCTCCTCTATATCCATATACCAGTAACATAAAAAAATATATGCACTAAATTAACCGATAATGTATGAATGTAATGTGAAATGAAATGGTATGTAAGGATCTCTTTATTTACGACACGGGCTTACAGTAGTATCCAAGTCCTAGTTCACCATCCCGGTAGATGTACCCATCCACCACACCTCCCCATTCTTTCATGGGGAGAAATGGGACACCACGCGGGTCGGGTCCCTGTGGGTGCTGCCACGGCACCACTTTCACTTCAGGTTTCGGACGATACATCCGGGGGACAGGGTAGCACCGAGCACCTTCGGCGACAGTGAAAGATGACGCGGCGTGAGTGTTCCCCCATTTGTCAACGGTGTAATCCCACGAGGACATCCTACGGTAATTGGTTCAGTATTTGATATGTTGGTTGGTTCAGCCCCAGATTGTTTTGTATTCTCTAAATCTTAGAGAATATCAAATTTGATGAGAACACCAACAATATGGGTAAAAGATAGAGACACCACTCCCACCTTGTCCTCAATATCTCACTGAAATTTGATATTCTCTAAGATTTAGAGAATACAAACAACCTATTGGCACCCGAGAGCACTCAGAGCACCCAGAGCACTCAGAGCACCCAGAGCACTCAGAGCACCCAGAACTCCCGAGAACCCAGAACCCAGAACCCCGAGTCATGGCTGGTCCCCTTGTTCGCCAGATGGGTGTCTCTCACGTCACGTGGGACGGTTACGTCCGGGAAATTACCACGGTCAGTGAGCCAGGGATCTGTGCGTCCGATCCGGTGGCTGCGCTCTATCTGGAGGGAGATGGTGCAGCTCTCCGTGAGATGTTCAAAGACCCAGCTGTTCTTATGGAGTTGATGGTCGCATCTGGGATGGTGGGAGATGAACTGGTCGAAGAAGAACTGCGCTCAATCTGGGAGGCGGCAACGGTGGCGGATCAGCCATTACTCCCCTCAGAAGTTCTTGAGGAGATTGAGTGGGCTGAGTGCTGTGAACCATCTCACTTCAAAGAGCACGATTTCAGCACAGGTCATGATGTCGTGATGACCGACGGAAATGGGAACCCCATCCTACACGACGCCCAGAAGCACGAGCAGCGGTGTTCTCTCAACGATCTCCTCAACCGCACATGTGGTTCTTGGGCTGGAACCGTTCGGACCGAAGATTGGGAAAAGAACTGGGTTTACTCACTGGGGATCACATGTGAATGCACACTGGTTTCCATCGGTGAAGCCTATGGTGTGGGTATCTGCGATTATGGTGCAGTCTGGGTTCCCAAGTCGTGTGCTCCCTATCTCCCGGGACTCGGTGAGACGTTTAGAGCTTCGGCGGTCGTTTCATGTGGGGGCAGGTATCCGCTTCGGGTTATCCCCCGGGGTATTCATTAGGGATGTTGGACGGGTAAGACAATAAAACGCTAAAAGACAAAAAAAATATAGATAGTTTTTTTTATGAGAGCCCTATCATTGACGATGTAATTGATTAAAATTTGATGTGGTTACAGTGAACCACAACTAAAACAAAAGACAACCAGAGAGATATACAAGACACCAGATATATACAAGACACCTACTTCACTCACTCACCCGTCCATACTTCACAGAGAAATATGCAACTGGGCTTCGAACAGAGGCCGATCAATGTGGGGGATGTGATCTTCGCACCCGACGCCAGCGGCAGCCCGAGCCGCTACAGCAACGATGGATTTCTCCAGGGACTAATCAGCGATCGGGTCTCGGTTGATATCTACAAGAAGACTGGAGCCGTATTTCCTCACCCCGGGGCCGATCTGACGGACACGTGGGTGAAGTTCACTCGGCGCCGGGGTGTATTTCAATGGGCCCCGTCGGTCGGCCCAGACCCTGTCGATCACAGCACGGCACGCTCCGAGGGCGCGTGTAGCCGCCAGGATCGTACGCACCCAGAATTGTGTCCTTGGTCGCGAGAGGTTGAATTGTTCTGGAACTTCATCGTTCGCACCCAAAGCCTAGACGAAGTCCGTGCTGACCATCGCCAGGAAGTGGATCTGACAGTCTTTGTGGGGACGAAGTCGGGACTTACCGTGACACCTGGTTTCGGCTACCGCGATGGCCTGTGCGGCGTCATCGGTAACATGCATTGGGACGGTGAAACTGTTCGGTTCGGTCGGACCAAGCAGTTTTTCACCAGTGAATTGACTCTCAACTTCTATCAAAACTCCTACTCACTTGATTGTCTCCCCACGAGCGACGAGGTGCGAGGGGCGTGGGATGATTGGACGGAACTCGATCGCGCCCGCTGCGAGGCCTGGGGTTCAGATACAGAGGACTCTGAAGATGAGAGTGAAGAGGAGTTGGAAGCTGAGGCAGATGCTGAAGACAATTCTGATCTCCTAAACGCATCAATCGGGCAGCTTATCCAAGAGAACAATCTACTGAAGACTGACACGGTGGCTCTGCGTGAGGAGATTGAGGCCAAGAACATCCTGATTCAGCAGCTGACTGAGGATAGTTCAAGCGATCAAGATGACTACGATGCATATGCCGAAGAGATCTATCAGGGGGTGCGGATTGATCCATTTGACAATGAGATGTACACACATGAGGAGTTCCTAGACTACTATGGACACGGTGGGTTGGGACAGACGATGTGGGAAATGAACGCACCTGAAAAGATCTCAAAAATCTTGATGTATGAGTGGATCCTTTCGCGCAATGCAGAAGTTCTGACCACACGGTGTAAGAATCATATTATGGATAAGATGATTGAGGTTCTCTTGTAAGTTAGTAATTAGATGTAATAGGATAGTAGATAGAAAATATTTTTTATGTAAATTTGATTATATCGTTACGGTGCAAACGTAATAAATATCTACAAGCATAATGCCAATAACTCTTAAAGACGCGAGTTATTGGTTATTTATCATTGCCATATCCCTTTCCCCGATTGAACTCACCGAGCATTTAAGGGTGTTGGTGGATAAAGTGGTTTTAATGACCGTGATATATACATTATACTCATCTATCCCGGCGCTAGTTTCATGGTTCCAGACAATTTTGGATATGAACGATCACCAGTCGCGGGTTTCAGACTTAGAATATAAGATAGATATTTTGCAGGAACGAGTAAACACACTTGAGCACTCACGAAGGAACTCATAACCTATGCGGGATAAAAATATGTAGTATATTATAATGGTTAAGAAGGCTCAGAAGGTTAAGAAGGTTAGGCTTACCACAAAAAAGGGTAATCTCAGACGGAATAGTAGATCAAAAACAAAACTAAGGCGAAAAGCTCGTTCTAGAACGGGTAAGAAGTTGTCTCGGGTGACTAAAAAGACTAAATCTCGATATAACGGGGGTAAACGGCGAACACGATCTAAAATGATTGGTGGTCGGTGGCTCGACGAGACTAACAAGCCGGTTCAGAGTTGGGGGATAGCCGCTGTGCGGGAAAACGATATTGTTACCGCTGAAGGTCTATTTACTAAAGCGGGGTTGACCAAACCCGACTGGTCTGTGAATCTTCGTAAGTTTAAAACATATAAACAAAAAGTATCCGCACGCAATAGTGAGGGTTTCCCCAAGAGTAGGATTATTACCACGATATCAAACGCTAAACGATCATCAGGCTTCGACACATGGAAAGAATTACCTGGTGCGAAAACACCAGAGGCGGCCAGTTTGGTCGGTCGCGAAGTGTTTCATAGAGATTTTGGTGAGGGTGTGATTCGGGGGGTTGAGAAGCCAACATTCCGATCCAGAGAGAACTTTTTTCAAAAAGAAGAAGTGTACATAATTCAATTTTCCGAAGATTTACTCAGGAGATACCGGTATCCGATTAAGGGTGGAGGGGGACAACCAATTCTTCTTCGCATTAGCTCCTTCAAGCCCGATAGTGTAAAGAATATGGATCTTCTGGATGATACGCAATTCACTGCATTCATCAACAATTGTCAACAAGCGTATCCATACAACACTCCTCCCAGAATCAATGAGATCGTTAAGGGAATTGACAACATAAAGTTTAGATCTTTTTTTACTGAATTATGTGAACATATAATTAACCCCACTTTAAATATTCTTGGCGTAAAACTAAAGACTGGCCCAGTTGGCACTGTGAACGTCAGTATTCAAGACATCAACAGCACGATCGAACATTTGAATAATTTTGCGACAACCCATGGTGGCAATGAGAAAACTATTTGGAGAGATTTCTGGAGTGATGACAGTATCAGCAAACTAGCGGCGGCGGCGGTGGCAGAGAAGGTGGAAGAGGTGGTGGCAGAGAGGGAGGAGGTGGTGGCAGAGAAGGTGGAGGAGGTAGAGGAGCCGCCGCGGACAGTGCTTGACGAAAACTACTTCAGGGCGCCGGCTCGTGGCGGTGCAAAACCAGGGGTCGCGCGGGGGGGCAAGCCGGCAGCTCCTCAGGCTCCTCTCTCCGCAGGGGAGAGGAGCCAGAAAGAACAGGATATGTTGGACAAGAAGAAGGAGGTGGAAGATTATTGGAAACGGATTAATAAGGCCGATGCTGGGGAGCCGCCGGCGGTGCCGGCCGGCTTCGAGGACGAGGGCCCAGCGTACGATGGGTCGCTGCCACCGCTGCCGTACGAGGGATCATGGCCAGATCTCCCAGAGCCGCAGACCGTTGAGCGCCCAGAGCCCGTTGAGCGCCCAGAGCCCGTTGAGCTCCCAGAGCCCGTTGAGCCCCCAGAGGCCAGGACCGCGCCGAAACCGGATGAGGGTCGTTATGAACTACCCGATTGTGGTAAAACAGAAGCAATATCCAGTCCAGATCCAGATAAAATATTGACTGAAATGGGGGGGGAGTTCCGGGAGTCAGGTTCTACCGAAGTCCAGACTGTAAAACTAGTGATGGTGAATGTGATTACAAATATCTTGATTGAGACAATTAAGTATATATACGATTACCCACTCCCCACTGCTAAGAACGCGAAAAGTAGGCTCCACGCCACTCGTTCGGGTGTGAGTTTTCTTCTTCCCAGAATCTTTAATGCTAGTGTTGATATTTTCAATTCAGAGATAGGTAGACTCGCATATGCTTCGGAAAACTGGACAGACGACCCAGATAAATGGCATAAATTGTGTGTGTCCAACATTGGCACAATCAGGCTTTGGATCAATAAAATGAGAACCTGGAGCGACGATGCTGGCTAAAAACAGCGCTAAAACCGATGAATGTTAAGACAGCGTTAACAAAATCAACGGTTGGGTAAACTCAGGATAATGAAATAGATATAGAGACCGTAAAAGTTCTTCGCCACCAGATCCAATAAGTTGTAGGAAATATTCTTATTTTTATCAGATAGCACGGCTGCCAACCCATACATTCCCCATACAGTTCCCATGAACTTATAAAGTTTGGTATTAGTATCGTTATTTTTTGTATATGTGTGAATGATCATGAATGTTTGATAAAAGAAGTAAAATCCCAAAGAAATACCAAGATACATGCTAATTATATTTCTTTCAACGAGTAACCCACAAACCAGCATAAATATATTATTCACAACTATCTTATAGATTTTCATTTTGTTGCGATTAATAAACTTCGTAACATTTAGCACTTCTCCTTTATCTTTAACATTGTTATACTCCATGAAAACAATTGTAGTAAACAACATCGTGGGGGTTGTTAAAAACCAATCTATATACCGGACTGAGCCCATTTTTGAAACATCCGTGTTATATGATGCGATGTAGACATAAAACGTGAACTCTATAACCTGAACTATATTTTCTATTGCAAGGATTTCTTTAAGAACGTGATCAGAGTTTTTTGTATTCGCAACAAATCCATCAAAGGTGATAACCGTGCTTATAATCTGGATAATAAGAGAAAAATAAACTGTATTTTTAACTGTCATGACCTCCATGCTTATAATATAATGATTACATTAAAAATATATATTAGTATATATTAGTATATGTCTAAACTTCACCAATTGGGTCCGGCGGTTTTTAATATAGGGAGTGAAATACAGGCAAAGATGGTGACGAATCTTCTTGATGAAAGGTTTGGTTATACAGAGAAAGATATAGAGGCATTGTGGCGTAAGACTCAGGAGGAGTTTGTGGGTGGGGTAGATCCACCACATAGGAGTAGTGCGGTCTATAAATACAATAAGCTTTATAAAAAAAAGAAAGCGGGTGCCTTCGATCATTATTCTAAAAAATTAAAAACAGAATATGCTAATTCGGGTATGGATGGATACAATATTTCATTACTGGAAGAAAGCAGCACTCTGCCTGATGATTATGGAAAAATCCAAACTATAATAAACACTTTTTTGTATAAGAAGAAGAAGAATGATTATTATGAGTGGGCATTGGATACGAAAGCGTTCAACAATTTTGGACAGGAGCTGATGGAAATGTATACAGGACTTCCTAAAGATAGCCAAAGGTTGAGAAAGGAGATCGCAGAAAATAATAAAAAGTTTGAGATAGAGGCTAGAGCTGGATTAATTGAGGCGAGTTTAAATATAACAAGACAATGTTTAGCATCATGTGGTAGGAAGCCTCTGCGTGATGCTTCGTGTTATATCTGTGGTGAGATAATTGATAGTGAAAGTGGTGAAGATGCAAGTGGTTCTCAGTGTGAGCATGTTGTGCCTGTTACATCTTTGGCGGCACTTTGTGGATTGAGTGGTCCTGATTACGAGAAAACAATAGACGCGTATTTCGGGGATAGTGAAACATCCGACGGAAATGGCACCCAGATAACCCGAACAGCCTATAACTTGTGGAGAAAGATTTTGATAGGTGAGGGTGTGGCTGATCCAAAGAGGATAGGTGAAGAGATAGAGCATGGTGCAGGTAAATCTACAGAAGGAGTTATGTATCGGTGGGCACACCCCGCATGTAATATGATAAAAAAAGATCATGCCTTCTTAGGTTTAGATTGGAATGCGGCTCAAAATGATGCAGACTGGGAGGAGATGACGGAGCGTGGGTTCCCCATATTAGATGAGGTCGAATATTGTGACGAAGATGGTATTAAATATGTTCTTAAATGCTTGGCGAATGAACCCATCAATGGAAAAAGGGGTGGGGGTGGGAGTAATTCGAGCAAATGGAGAGATAGATTTAAGGATGACATCGATGCGGGTGACACTCCTCTTGGACCAGAGTGGGTTACGAAGAGATATAATGCGATGAAAGACAATACGATGAAATGGGCTATGTGTGGTGTTCTATCAAGAGATGTTGATTTGATTGGGGATGACGGGCAAGCGGAATATATATCTCAATACAAAAAAGACAGTGGCGAGACAGTATCCGAGTCCGAATGGCCGAGTTTCAGGACAGCTCTGTGTGATTTATCGATGAAAATCTTAGATTTTAGAGTTGGGGAAAAGATACAATTACATTATGCGAAGTTTGTGGGTAAAAAAATAGATCCGAAAAGCCTTCATAATATAATAGAAGAGTGGAGGAAAGCTGAATGGATTGATTTAGTGGGTGCGGAGGGTAACCAGGATGGGGGTGGACCGAACAGAGGGAAACAGCGCACATCTTTAAAAGCAAAGGGCCATCTATATGATCGCGCCAAAAACCACTTAAAACGGAATAAAGAGGGTCGCGAATCAAAGGTGAGAGAGATGAGAGAAAGAGGTCCTGGTTATCATTTGTTAAAAGAATTAAATGATAACAAATTACTCTTACCAATTTATTTTGATGTGTTTGATGCGGTTACCGAGGGTGAAGATGAAGAGACCAGAATATGTCGCGCCGAGACAATGGCGGAAAATTACAGGGAGAACTTTTATGATTATGTTGATACAGACGCTTTAAATTATGAGATGATGGTTGCGGGTGAAATGTATGAACAAGGTATGGATATAGACAGAGGGAGATCAAAACGTGTCGCCAAAAAGAAAAAGAGACCCACTGGTGTAAAGAAAGTCACCAGGGGCAAGAAGAAAATTACCAGAGGGAAAAAGAAAATCCCGTATAAGGGGAAGAAACTCACAAAGGGGAAAGGGAAACTTGCGAGAGGGAGAAAGAGATTAACATTAAGGGGCAAAATATTGTAGAAGTTCTTAAAGAAAATTCGTCGGTACAATATCCAACCAAACTAGGGTTTCTTTCAAGAACCTTTGGGTGTGAATCAAACATAATGTGGTTTACGGCTGTAATTCCCTGACAGTTTTGATGCCGGCGCTATTTTCAACAAGAGTATACATTGGTGATGCCGCTATCAAATCTTGTGTAAAGGTATGATAAGTTTCTTGTCTTTTCTCCCGAGAAAGTTCATTACTAGTTAGTTTTTCCCTGTAACCTTGGACGATAGCTTTTTGTTTTTCGGTTAGCGAATCGTATACACTATCTGTGTTATTTGAGCGCCTATTCATATACTTAAAGAAATCACTAGATAAGGTGTCGGTGTTGTATTCATTTTTAAGATCATTTGTATTTAAATCCTGATTATTATTCCTGACAACCATGAAATCGGAGTTATCTAGGATATGATCCTGTTCTTCGTCCTTAACAACGTATAAGGTTGTGCATGGCTCGGTATATTTATAACGATTAATATTGATCATTGCGCCATATGTTATGATTACAATCCCCAGAATTACGAATATATTGCGGATAACCTTCATCTATATTATACTCTGTTATATAAATAAGATCATTTATTTTCGTCGGTGGTATTCGTTTCCTCTCTCTGATCAAGTTTCTTGGCCATCCACGGATCAACATTTTCCATAGAACTTCCGATATCAGAATTAAGACTATAGTCAACCGATTCTTCAGGGAGGGGGTCTTCGATGGTGATGTTATCATTCACCTCAACGATCTCTAGGTCACTAGATTTTTCGGCTTCAGCTTGTTTCTTCTCCTTAGCGGCCATATATTCATCTTTAGCCTTCTGGATCTTATCACGCTTAACTTCTTCATAGAAGATCTCACGGTTGACGGTGTTCTGTTCATACCCCTCCATAAGTTTATTCAGCTGTTCATCTTGAAACACTTCTTTATCCACATTATCGGCACATGGGTCCCATGGGAGCCAGTAACCAACCTGTCCAACGAATACATTGAATGATGAATCATTTCTGGAGATACTCTTCGCTCTATCTTCAGCTTCTTCTTTTGAACCGTAAGTTCCTCGTACCTTTATACCTCTCATGGATGTCTTGTATTGATTCTTATCATCAAAATCTCGCTCAAGATCTTCAGAGTGCTTGTAAATATAATCCTCAAACTTAGAATATAATTCATCATATTTTAGATCTTGATCCTTACAATAACTTTGCAAGAACTTACACATCTGGAAGCCTTTAAAGTCCTGAATAAGTTTTTCGGGTGAGACAAATGAAATGCAGACGTAACTCTGCCCCGGGATAGGATCATCTACTCCAAGAAAATCTTTCTTATCTGTCGGATCGGTCATATTAGTCTTATTTGTCGTATCTGTCATTTATATTCTACAATGAATATTTATCTTTAAGTGATAATAATATAATAATATAATATATAACGTAGTATAGTAGATTAATGAGTAAATTGAATATGAAAGAATTGAAAGAGGAAGAGGGATTTAAGATAAAGATCCAAACAAAGAATCTGGCCAAATATTTCATAATGTTCTTTGTGGTTTCAATGTCGGCGCTAACTATTCCCACGTGTGGCGTTTTAAGAAAGCATGCTTATCAGGTAGGATTGATGGCGGCAACAACTTTCGTAATAATAGACGTATGTTTTCCAAATTACATTAATTCATAATAAGATATCTTATGCACTGGGTATATACTCCCATTGTAAGTCTTTACAGATAAGTTTCCATATTTGATCCTGTTGTTGTAATTTTTCTCTACTTTTAAGGAGTGGGAAGAACTCTAATAATTCATCATATTCAAGAAGTTGGCAGAACTTATGAAGGACATATGAATATGATAAAAAGTTTTTCCTCTCTTGGGGACAGTTATTGGTGAATGGCAATTGTATTTCTTTAAAAAGTCCTCTTAATTTTTCTTCTTCATATCTTTTTAGGATAGGTGCCTTTTTTCCATTCATGAAATTAATGATGTGAGGGATGTGCTCATAATATTTATTTAAGTGGAGTTTTTTTAGAATCTCTCTAACCAGTTTGTAGGATATATCACATATATCAACTGTTTTGTTTTTCTTTATTTCATCATATATAGATTTGTAAACATCTTCAGGGATTTCAGTGGTTTCTTTGGCTTGAAACTGAGCTAACCATTCATTAAAGTGATTAATTCTTTTATATGCAAAATAGCTGGCCTCTCGTGGGGGTTCCTTGTATGATGATTTTTCAGAATGTATGATAATATTCTCACTATATCCACATTTATAACAGATGATATCGCTTTTTGAATGTTTAATATTCATTTTTGAATTACAGAGAGGACATTTATCCATTTGTATAATAAGTTTATCTGTGTCTAACGTTGTATCGTCTATATTTTCAATATACTGTTGAACGTGATTAAATGTAGTAGTGTCCGATATATCTCCGGATGTAGGGAAATATTGTAAAATATGACTTTTAGCTAGACTATCTCTATTAGTCCCCTTGGTAGGTGGGCTATCTTTATCTGATTGATCTATTCCGTAATATTTATCCAGTAGTAACCCGTTGTCAAGATAGTATTCATTTAATTCGTCTTCAGACAGGGTTTTAATGTAATCATTGTGAATCGCGTCAACCGTGATTCTAGGATCACTATGACATTTTTTGGTGAGCCTGTGTTTAACGGATGACATAGATATCGGTTTAATTAAAACTCCATATATCTCTTTAAATAGTTATTTAAAGAGATTATTAATATTACTGTATATAATGAATATTATCACCGATATACCACCCACAGAGTTGAAATACTTCAAGGAAAATGTAAAAACCTGGCTAGGCATAGATGATGAGATAGCCGAATTAAACAAGAAAATAAAAGAATTGCGGGCGAAAAAGAACAAACAACTCGAACCAAAGATAACATTATTTATGAGACAGTATAATATCAGCGATCTAAATACCGATGACGGTAAACTAAAATGCAATGAGAGAAATACAAAGAAACCGTTGAGCAAGAATCTCATCAAACAAAGTCTAAGCGATTGGTTCAAACAAGATGAGAAAGAAGTAGAAGCGGTTATGGAACATATGATTTCAAAACAAGAGATTGTTAAATCTTATAAGTTGTTAAGATGTACAAAAAAATAAAAGATATTATATATAATGAAGATATCGTTTGTTTTGCTAGTTATAGGACTGATATGTATAACTGCAGGATATGTCAATCAGATAGTACCTCAGTGTAAAAAGGGAGTTGATGTAAAAATAGTTCCTAGAAACGTATATGATCAGATAATTAAAGATTCAGTACTTTCCCAAAGAGACTAATGAAATTACCAAGGACTATTTACAGAGTCTGTAGTATTTAATGAAACCAGCTTGCTGTGATTTCCTATGTATTTCACATATATCACCCGGGGCAAAACGCATATATTTGGCGATAGCATCAGTTCTAAGAATAATCGGAAGCATGTTTTTCGTAATTTTGAGTTTATTGAGTAGAAGTTGTTGCGCCTTTTCGGTATTAATCTTAATGTGCTTGGGAACAAGAGTGTGGTTCATGATGTTGACCGTAAGACGGTCAATGTGAAACATATGAATGTTACGAAAATAACTCTTCTCTAATCCATGAAGCTTCCTTTTGTCTTCTATGGTTTTTGATAACCCTTCGCTCGCGATTAGTTCGGTATTTTGAAGGTATGTATCCTCCACCCCCTTCTCAATGGTATCTGAAATGGGTTCAGTGATAATAACGAGAATACTATCGTCTTTTTCAAAGATTCCATCTTCATCATCATCGGAATCTTTATATAAAGCGGTGAGTTTATCACAGCATGTCTTATTTATTTTGGTCCCACCCCGATTGAGTTCCGGAAAGTTATAGTAAAGGATATGAAGTTTATGTTCGGGGATCTTCTTATTAGAGAGAGTAATATTGCAACCCGTGCTTTCATGTACATTTGTGTTGGCATTTTCATACATAATCTCAATCTCTTTTAAAGACAAATCATTAATAACAGAGACGTCCCATTCACTGGACAATAGAGCTTTGAGAACCTTCCGCGTGCGATTAATTTTCTCAGCAATGTACATTCTATATATTATAATGATATAGATAAATAATATTTAAATCAAATTTGATGCTGCGTCGAAATAGTAAATCATATATATATTTGAAAATGGATCAGATTATTTCAAAACTGCGCTCGGTGTGTAGCAGCGATGACCTCGTTGAAATTACAAAATCTCTAAAAGAATACGAAGAAGGCAAAGAATATGAAACTGAAGAATTAGAGGGGGGAAAACGAGATCTTGAGTGTCAACTAGGTGAATTAGAGGAGGAAAAACAAGATAAGGACGATCAACTTAATAAACTAAATATTGAAATATATGAACAACACTACTATAATAGTATGTCGG
>Ga0114994_10001968_pt1 | contig 14869 bp, 15 predicted proteins | sample ArcticOcean_MG_C_9_FD_87043 | JGI IMG/M metagenome (GOLD analysis project Ga0114994, IMG submission 87043) | Marine microbial communities from western Arctic Ocean - ArcticOcean_MG_CB2_152 | ecosystem: Environmental > Aquatic > Marine > Oceanic | place: Arctic Ocean: Canada Basin | collected... | reverse complement strand
CGATACCTGCATTTCGATGAGCGCACGATCACAGCCGGGGCGCATCACTTTAAGAATATATCCCTCTCCAGCAGAGGTTTCGGCGAGAAAATTTAAATCATATTCACCCGCCAACTGCGTCAGCGTCGCTTGTATTCCCCAGTGTTGCGCAAGCGCATCAGTCCAATGCAATGTCATTGAGCAGCCTCCAACTGGCATATCCATTCGATCTTACAAAGCGGCGACAGCTCGCAATTCAACACCTCACTAGTCCCCTCAGGACTAAAAACATCAAACCTAATTTTTACAAAACCGCGCCTTGTCAAATTCAACAGCCTTCCAAAAGTTTAATGGCGCAGTATCGATAGCAAATAGGCGTCAAATAACAAGATCATTTATACCCATCCACGACCAACAGCTTTTGAAAGCACAATCAAGTGCAGATTTCCCTGAAGCACAGGACGGCACAAAATCAGGCAAAAAGTGTTCAAGCCGCTCCTCCTTAGCACCCAGCCCTGCGTTCAAGCCAAACACCTGGTTGCACCTAGGATTATCTGCCTTCACTTGGCTCAAAAAGGCATCCATGCCTGTCTAAATTCTAAGACTTGACCAAATGCCACACAGTTTCTTGCGCAGGGCATTTACCTTTCAATCCGCCCGCGACGTCACGATTGGTAATTGGCTCAATTTGATAATGCGCCCCATAGACGTCATGCACCTTCTGACGATCAATCGAAAAGGGTGGACCGTTCATCACAGCCTGATCATATTCAAAGCAAATCAGAAATTGTGGGGCCAACTGCGTGATAGCCGCTACATGCGCGCCATAGCGCCCTCGCATCTCTGTCGGAAACGCCACCAGAGCCGCACGATCATAGATCGCGTCAACCCTACCTAGCAAGTCGCCAGACAACTCAAAAATATCGCCTACGAAAATTTCAAGGCCCGGCGCGCTGTAACGCAACAATTCCCCCTGTACTGAGATTTTAGGCGCAACGCCAAGATCGACAAATAACTCTTCGACCGCAAGTTTGCTCAGCTCTACACCAACAACACGGTGACCTTGTGATAGCAGCCAAGCTATATCTCGTGTCTTGCCACACAAGGGGACAAAAACACGACTGGTCTGCGGCAATGAAAGCCCAGAGAAATGATCGCTCAGCAGAACATTTACCGCGCTTTGGTGAAATCCAATTTCATTTTTTTCCCAACGCTTATGCCAAAAATTTGGGTCCATGGTATCTCCTTATGACAGGGCGGCAAGGTAAGGCACCGTGCAAACCGAACCCCATACCTATCATCGTCAAACAGCGCGACAATAGCGTTTTATCCCTCTGGTGGATTTTCAGAGCCATATCTGTCTATGTCAAGACTGACCTCTACACCGTTCAAACTGACCAGCCCGCACCGTCATCACATCCGGCACACCAGCTGTGGCCTAACACCACCGATGTGTGGCGTGCGTTATAATTGTCTTCGAATACCCGCAGATGACAGCCCCGTTTGATATCTCATTGCAATTCTGCGTCCTGAATCAAATCTGTTATTTCGAATTTGGTCACGTCAACCAAACCCAAGTCAGAAATACGCAGCTCTGGGATGACAACAAGCGCCAATAATGAATGCTGCATAATGGCGTTGTTCAACCAACAGCCACAGGCCTGCATCGCCTGTAAGATCGTTTGTGCCGCCGCCGCAACCTCTGCGGCAGGGCGGTCCGACATCAAACCAGCAATGGGTAATTCAACCAGCCCTATTTCGTGGCCATCTTTCCAAATGGTCACACCACCTCCGACGGCACCAAGACGGTTTGCCGCCGCCGCCATCATCGCCCGATCTGTACCGACCACGATCATATGATGGCTGTCATGGGCGACCGTGGATGCGATGGCCATAGTGCCGTGATACCCAAAGCCCGACACAAACGCATTGGTCACCGCCCCGGTGCCCCGGTGCCGTTCTACCAGCGCAATCTGACAAATGTCTCTATTGGGCTCCACCAGCCCGTTGACCACTGGCAAAACGGCGCTCAGCGCTTTGGTTGGGGCCTGATTTTCCACGACACCAATGACTTTTACAGTCACCGTCTGCGCCTGTTTCGGCGCCGGGACTTCAAAATCGTTTCGATCCAAAACCTTACCAAGGTGCACAGTATTTTTAGACGTGTTTGGCCAATTGTAATGCGGGCAATCTGTCATCAGCTGACCGCTTTCGGCAACCTTGTTGCCACGTGCATAGACCACGTCGATTGGTAAAGAGACAAGATCACCGGTCAAAATCATATCCGCGCGCCGGCCCGGTGCAATGCTGCCCAATTCGCGCTCCAATCCGAAATGACTGGCCGTGTTTATGGTGGCCATCTGCAGCGCAATCAATGGATCGCAGCCGCAGTCGATTGCATGGCGTACCACGCGATCCATATGGCCCTCATGCACCAGTGTGACCGAGTGGCAATCATCCGTGCATAAAATAAAATTTCGCGGATCGAGGCCCTTTTGCGTGATCGCCGTAATCTGGCTTTGCACATCATACCAAGCCGACCCCAGCCGCAGCATCGACCGCATCCCCATGCGGGCGCGCAATATTGCATCTGCTTCGGCGGTACCCTCATGGTCATCTGCCGGCCCACCGGCTGCATAGGCGTGAAATGCCACCCCCCTGTCAAGCGCGGCATAATGGCCGCCAACCACCTTTCCGGCCTGCATTGTGGCGGCGATTTCAGCCAGCATCTTGGTATCCCCGGCAATCACCCCGGGATAGTTCATCATTTCACCCAGACCAATAATACCAGGCCAAGCCATTGCTTCCGCCACATGCGCGGGCGTGATTTCAAATCCCGTGGTTTCCAAGCCCGGTGCAGAGGGCGCACAAGACGGCATTTGGGTGTAAATATTAATTGGTTGCAACAACGCCTCATCATGCATCATGCGCACGCCATCCAATCCCAGAACATTTGCGATCTCATGGGGGTCGGTGAACATTGTGGTGGTCCCATGCGGAATGACGGCCGCAGCAAATTCCGCCGGGGTCAGCATGCCACTTTCAATATGCATATGCCCATCGCACAGACCGGGGATCAGATAGCGCCCCCCACCATCCTCGCACCGGGTGGCAGGCCCAATGCAATGAGACGCATCTGGGCCAACATAGGCAAAGCGCCCTTCGGTGACAGCAACTTGCCAACCCAGCAAAATCTCACGGGTCTGGACATTGACCAGCTTGCAATTTTTGACAACCAAATCCGCAGGCTCTCTGCCAGCAGCCACTGCCACAAGGCGCGGCGCGGCTTCGGCCCAAGATTTAAGTTTGCGTTTTTCCAAATTTTCACTCACATCAATCGTGTTAGACTTCAATCTAGGATGAGGCTCATTGAGCTGTAAAGCCCTATGTTTGGGCAAAATGCATCCTCAACCGTCTGGCAGAACCGCATCAAGCAAGACATATCTTACGGGCTTGTGAGCCAGTCTCTAGGCGCTTTTACACCGGCGCCTGCAAGCTCTGCAAATTTACAAACACCCCAAAAACAGCATGAGACAGGCTTTCAACTCTTCAAAAGGGCTTTTAAAAGCCATCACAAGTCGTTGCACCCGTCCAGCCACGACAATTGCCAATCCACAACACCGCATACTGCGGCCAGAAAACCGCACCATGGATATGGATCAAGATATGGTTTCAACGAATTTGGCCCCTTACACGTTTGCTCCAATCGAAAACCAAGCGTATAATATATTTTCCAAAGGCTTGATGGGCCATGTTTGATGAACGCACTCTGTCGTACCAACACCCCTTAATATTTGTCCAGCTTGATATTTATTCGCCGCACTATGATATCACGCCTCGCCCGCTAGTAGGCCGCATATAGAATGTCAGTTAGCGCGCCCTCGGTCAGGGCAACAGGGTTGCCCCGCATTGACGAAGATCCAAGGCTGGCTTGCGCGATGCTTTGCAACTCATCTTCCCGCACTCCCATCTGCGACAGCCGTGGCAAACCGTGATGTTGGGACCAGTTTTGCAAGGCCGCCATGGCTTGTTTGGTCTCAACCCCAAAGGCGTCGGAAATCCAGGTCTGAACCTCGGATATGCGCGCTGCGGCAACACCTGTGGCAGCTTGTGCATTGGCGGCAAGCACTGGCGGCAACAGCACGCCACATACGGCCCCATGCGGGGCAGGTGCTACACCACCGATAGGGCCCGCCAATCCATGCACAGCACCAAGGCCAGCATTTGCCAGCGCAAGCCCGCCACACAGCGACACCCAAGCAAGATCATCTCGGGCGCCGACGTCTTCGGCCTCCATCAGCCGCACCAAAGCAGCCAAACCCAGTGGGATAGCGTTGCGGCACAGCACATCGGTCAATCTGTTTGCCTTGGTGCACAGATACGGCTCGATAACCTGCGTGATCGCATCCAAACCGCTGGCAAGCGTCACCGATTTTGGCGTCCCATCGGTCAGGGCGGGATCAATAACCGCCACATCCGGCAACATTCTATTATCTCGCAGCGAGACTTTTCGGCGCGCAGACAGCACGCCAATCACGGCATTTTTTGTCACCTCAGCACCTGTCCCCGCTGTGGTAGGAACAGCAATAAAAGGCAGCGGATCGGCCTCAAGCGGCAGACCCCGGCCCACCACCTCAAGGTAATCCATCATCGGTAAATGCGCCGGAACAAGTGCTGCAATCGCTTTACCCGCGTCAATGACAGCCCCTCCTCCCAATGCGACGATAACCTGTACTTTCGCAGCCCGTGCTGCGGCGACACCCGCCTCGATCATGGCAATATCCGGCTCACGGCCAACTGCGAAACGGGCAACAGGGGCCAATTGATCGGCCAACCAGTCGGCGCGCGCGGCGGTCGCACCATTGACCAACATTGCCCGCTGACCAAAGCCCTTGGCCGTCACTGCAACCTCACAGGCTTTGCCTCGCCCAAAACGGATTTCAGAAGCTGTTAAAAACACCAGCGGATTTTCGGACATCGGCGTCTCCTATAGGTCATAATATTTGCATCAAACCAGCGTGATCGCCACAAGTCTAGCGTTGCGAGAACATTTCGCCAAACATCACCCTCTGGCGTCTTTCACGGCAGGTGACGCCACAAGGTATCAACGGATTCCAAATCCGCATCAATTGATACGCCCCGAAGAGTTCGGCGCGTTAAAAATGCGCCGCATCACCAATGCTGTCAGATACATCGGCACCTGATAGCAGCCCAAAAATATCAGCAAAGGATCAGTTGTTGCCTCCGGTAGTGCAATCAGGAAAAGCGCGAAATTACGGTTTCCAGCCACCACAGCGAACGGCACAGCAACGGTGCCCCATCCCAGTTTTCGCAAGATTAGGAACGCAACAAGTTGTAAGCCCATATTGGCAACAACAGCCACCAAAACCCATTGGAGTACCACCAGCGGCGACGTTTGCAGTGCAGGACCCACCGCTGACATCAGACCAATCACCACAATGGCCAGAACCAGCGATGTAAACCCGTCAAGGGCGTCACTGTAGCGCGTATTCAGGGTCGGAAAGGTCACGCGGCGCAGAGCAAAAGACAAAAGAACCACACACCAAATTGCCACCAACAATTTAATCGCAGCCGCAACAGCATCGGCAAGATGGCCCAACCCTGAAGACAGCCAAAAAATTGGGATAATCGTCAGGGGCAGGATCGCGGTGCCAACAATCAGCAGCCGGAACGCCGGTTCGGGGTCATGGCCTAACAGTAAGGTAATATTCGGTGTCGCCGTCACCGAGGGTGCCGCCAGCATCAGCACGATCACAATCGCAAATGTCGTATCGGAAAGCCCTAAAGGGATAAAGACAGCCAGCGCCATAAGCGGCAACACCAGCTGGAAAATCAGCGCGACTTTCAAAGCCCCCAAACTGTTTCTTAATCCCTCAAGCGTGGCTTTCGCACCAATTCTAAAGGCTGTTAGAAACAGCAAAAACAAAATCATTTGCGGCAAGAACGGACGCAACATCTGGGCTACGTCTGGTAGCAAAAACCCCGCCAATAAGCCACAGGCCAAAGCATAGCGTCCGTGGCGTGCGACAAAAGCAAATAGCTCAAGCATGCAAGGCACGCCCCCCTCTCCAATACCACCCCACCGTGGATATAACCGTTTTGGATGCCTGACAAAAAGCATATCCAACTCTAGTCACTTGATGCCAATAATTAAATATAGACAAGAACTTCCGTACAGCGCAGGACATGTCAGGTGCGGTCGCACTCGGAGCACGCACGCCCGCCTCTTGGTGTTATCGCATGAACAAGCCTCAGATGATATATGCTGCAGAATTACGGCAGAAAGGTATTTTACACCTCGGTATCAACCAGACACATAACTGACACCGCCGCCCCCAGGTTAGATCGGTTTTCCAGCAATCACTCAGGTATTATCTTTGCAATCCATGCGTCGTCTCGGCAGCGCAAAAACATCACGTTTTACACCGTCAGGAAACGTATCACGGCGGGTGATTTTTCCACCCAAACGAACGGCCAACCGTCGCGCAGGCTGGTTCTCATCTCGCATATACGTTTCAACCACAGGCCAGCCTTTGATGTCGTAGGCCCAGTCAATTACCGCCTGACTTGCTTCGGTCGCAAAGCCTTGACCCCGGGCATCAGGCATCAGCCACCAGGTCAATTCATGGCTTGGCCAATTATCCGGATAACACAGTCCAGCACCGCCTAAAACAACATCTTGGTCTTTGAGACACATAATCCACATACCAAAACCTTTTACCGTCCAATGGGCGATATCTTGACCTAAACGTTCGGAAAGTTCTGGCTCTGGGCGGCCCCCACGGTAGTTGCCAACTTTGACGTCACTTACATTATTAAACGCCTTATAGGCTGCCAAATCCGACAATCTAGGGCCACGCAGGATCAAACGCTTGGTTACAAGAGTGGGGATGATGTGACTGGTCATGCTGTCAGCTCAGGGCTGTACATCAAACTCACAGAATTATCTCGTTCGAGTTTTCTGATCGCAAATATACCCATAGGTTCAGCACGGAAAAGTACCCTGTGGCTGTCACCGTCAAGGTAGCGAACCCGTGGTCCAACCTGATTAGTGACGCAACCACAGGCCTTGATCGTAATGGCTGCTTTAAAAACGACACCATTGCTTTCGGTTTTTTGCATCGAGAAAAAGCCAATTTTATAATTTGGAAATGGACCGATTTCAGCAGTGCAGACAAAATAGTCAAAACACTTTTATTATGCTCTTTCACCGCCTCTTCATCTGGAGCCAACCCGCATTCACAAGACGCCAAACTGCGAAAACCACCACAATACGATGACGTGTCCAAAGCAAGACAATCCTTTGCAAAAAAGACCACCATCAGGGCAAAGCGCGCCGTATCTTGGGTGATCAGAACACCAATGCCCCCACCCTTAATGGTGCCAAGGTCAGACTGTTCAGTCATCCGACGGTCTTTTGGCCTGAACCCCGTAAGAAGCAAACCCCTTAAGCGTTTCGGCGATCTGGCAATCGCTCAGAACATGCCCACCACCGATGGCAAGCGCGTGATAATATTGATGCGCCAATGCTTCCAATTCTTCGGCCAACCAAACGGCCCGTGTCAGGTTGGTGGCTGCCACTAGCATGCCGTGATTTGCCATCAAACAGCCATTGCGCCCCTCCATAGCGCGGATGACATGCCCCGATAGGGCCGCTGTGCCGTACCGCGCATAATCCGCAACCCGCACATCCGGTCCACCAAAAGCGGCCATCATATAATGAATCGCCGGAATCGGCTTGCGGGCAATCGATAGGATTGTACAAAACGGCGCATGGGTATGGACAACTGCATTAACATCAGGTCGTGCCTTGAGTATATCGCGGTGAAACCGCCACTCGCTTGAAGGTTTTTTAGGCCCCTCGTACCCATCATCGTCAGATACCAGCGGCATCCGCGCCATCATCTCTGGGGCAATCTCATCATAGGCCACTGCAGAGGGGGTAATCAACATATCTGTTCCATCGCGTACTGACAGATTGCCAGACGCCCCTCGGTTCAGCCCAGAGCGGTCTAGCGCTTGGCAACTCATCACCATCTCAATGCGGATATCGTTCTCAGGCATGGTCTTCCTCTCATTAGGCGTTTTGGAATAGATCGCCGGTTATAAAGCGACGGGTATCTTCAACGATCTGTCCCGTTTTCAACACCGTAGTACCCTTCGCGATCCCCTCGCTATTAAATTTCCAACTGCTTTGAATTAAGTCCAAACACATCTGAGGACTGCACTTCAAAAATAGTATTGTTGGGTAGAATCGATATCAAAATGGTCCAAAGACCGGCCATTAGAGAACATAATCCTAAGGTAGATGGCAAGACCGCGCAACATGCGCGCAGCACAGCATTCGTAATGCACAGCATTCAGACAGCAAGATCTATCCGTTCCATAGCCGCCTTTACGTTCCAGCCTTTAATTTCCAGCAACGGTCTTTTACTCAATCACAAAGACGGGGCCTGTCAGATCGCCCCACACTTAGCGCAACTTTTCGTAAGACCATTTACCGAAAACCACACACACTTTCTCATTGCCAGCATGGCATTACTGCGCAGGTTGTTTTCACAAAGCTGCCATTTAACAAGCCAGCCCTTAATCCATGATCAAAGATTAAGGATCAAGAATGAAAATTGCTCCACCGACGTGTCCACTTCGAGCGTTGGGCATTTGTGACATCCAAATTCGATGTTTGGCTTTTTCAGAGATTAAGGGCTGGCAGATTTGATCTGGAGCGTTTCACAAAACTGTTGGGCCAAAGCTTTGGCTTTGGCTTGAGCCAGATCCATAGCCATAGCCATAGCCATAGCCATAGCCATAGCCATAGCCATAGCCATAGCCATAGCCATATGACCCAATACCAAACCCCATCCCAGTCAAGGGATTATTTTCAGAGTCAAAAATTGTGATCCTGTCGTTTTTCAAATAAGATTAAATTACAGACCTTGGCATACCCCAAGGGTCTGTAATCGCGCACCGACCCTAACACAAAATAAGAAGGGCCAAAGATGAGCTGGACGACATTTTTAAACGATACAATGCAGCGCATGGGCAAGCTGCAAAAAGAAGCTCCCGAAAGTTTCGCAGGGTTTAACATGATGGGAAAAGCCGCGAAAAAGAACGGGGCTTTGGATGAGAAAACCAAAGAACTGATTGCGCTTGGTATTGCCATTTCAACACGCTGTGAAAGCTGCATCGGGTTTCATGTCAAATCATTGGTCAGGTTGGAAACAACCCGCGAGGAATTCTGTGAAGCCTTGGAAATGATCGCCTTTATGGGTGGCGGTCCCTCAATCACTTTTGGTGCGAAAGCACTTGAAGCATATGATGAGTTCACCGCCTGAGGATCGGTCTCCCGCAGCAAACCCTATTGTGGCGGAACCGTCAGACCCCATACGGCATTAGCGTTTTGGGCGGATGTTTGTTCGTGCAACCATTCGCAAAACAGGCGAACCTTTCGTGATTTCAATGCGTCGTGGCGGCAAACCAACCAATAGGAAAACTGCGATGCAACAACGTCTTCAAACGGACAGACCAGTAATCCCTGTGCAATTGCATCCGCCACAAGCGGGCCGCGGCCCATCGCGACACCCAAACCTTGAATAGCGGCTTGTATCACCATGTTGGCTTGCCCAAATTGCCGGCCCAATGGCAATTGCGGCAGCGTTAATCCCGCTTCTTCTGCCCAAAATTCCCAACTGGGCGGACTGCCAACATTCTGCAGCGCGTCTCTGAGAATTGTGTGGCGTTCCAAATCGTTAATCGATCTGAGAGTTTTGGCAACCTCGGGGGCGCAGACCGGAGAAATGGCTTCTTGCATCAAAAGCTCTGCGTGCAATCCGGTAAAGCCTCCAAGACCGTAAAAAATCATCACATCTGCCTGAGTGGCATTGAACTCCTGCAGGTAAACATCGGTGGACAAAGACACTGGCGTCTCGGGGAACCTTTCATCAAAATTTATCAAACGTGGCAAGAGCCAGATATAGCCAAAGCCCGGTGGTGAGGCCAAAGCGAGGCCGCGCTTTGGATCCATCCTGCGGTCACGTAAATCGTCACAGACCGTTTCAACCACACCAAAGCCCTGCAGCACCGCCGCTGCAACCCGAAGTCCGACGTCCGTGGGGGTCGTCTTGCCAGTGCCGCGAAACAACAATTTGTGCCCCATCCAGTCCTCCAATGCCCGAATTTGCTGGCTGACCGCGCTTTGGGTAACGTTGAGTTCTTCCGCTGCGCGACCAAACCCATGCAACCGGACCACTGATTCCAGCGTCCGAAGCGCTGTGAAAGGAAGGTTTTTCATCATCTTAAGGCCTGTCATACCTTTCTTATACTAAACGCAAAAATGCGCTGGCAGGGACATATAAGCGCCTATCAACTACTATAACCGCGAGGTCATTTGATACCCCGAAAAGTAATAGAGTTTAGCAAATGTAATCGGCCGTTTTTCCAACCATGTTATCCGCTCAATCGTAAAGAGCGCTGCCCCTTCGCTCACTCCCAACAGTTCTGCAGTTTGAAGGTCGGCGTTCATCGACGAAAAGGTCAACTCAACATCGGTAAACGGAACCTCTTGGACCAACCATTCATTAGGTCCGGTCATCTCAAAATTTTGCTGCGCAGCCTTGGGGACAGCGTCAAGGTTGATCCATCGGTCCTCGAACTGAAACGGCTTGCTGCCGGCATAATGCAAACACTTCAAATGCAAGACATCAGCCTGCAGCGACAGTGCCAAACGGGCCCTCAACCAATCCGGCGTCTTGGGGGTATCCCGCCGTATCAAAGCATAGCGATAGGTTGCACCCGAACTTTCGATCTCGTCCCGGATAAGCGGAATGGTAAATTTTGCATGCCGCGTTGGTGACGCCTTGATCCTCGTGCCCGCCTTGCGTTTGCGATCGATGAAGCCCTCGTCAGCAAGTTCCCGCATCGCCCGGTTCACGGTCGCCCGCGCACAGCCAAACTCTCCGGCCAATTCCACCTCGCCCGGCATTATACTGCCCGGAGGCCAAGTCTTGTTTCTGATCCGTTTCAGAGCCAGCGCCTTGATGTCCTGATAACTGATCTTTTTTGCTTCAATCACGCGCCGCTGTCCTGTTTTGTCTAGACTTTATGCCAATAGCCTTAAATAGTTTACGAGATAGGAGAGGCGCAAGCCATGAAAATAATCACCCCGTCGCAGTTTACATCCACGCGGTGGAAAAATGGCGCCGGAACCACGCGTGAAATCACGCGCCAAATTGGCCCAAAAGGATATTGCTGGCGCTTGAGTATTGCAAAGGTCATCCGTGACGAAACTTTTTCAACGTTTCCTGGGATGTCACGGATATTGACCGTGATTGAAGGCAACGGAATGGCACTGCATGCCAACGAGCAGACGCAAGATGCAGCCCACAACACACCGGTTTCCTTTGCAGGCGCAATCCCGGTAGCGGGCCGGCTATACGATGGCCCAGTTCAAAACTTCAATGTGATTTACGATCCCCACTTGATCGCCGCCGATGTGCAGATATTGGTTGCAGGTCCAGCGAGGATCTTGGCGGCACGCCCTGTCCGGACATATGCTGTGTATTGCCTGCGAGGGATACTGGAAATTAATGGGACTTATCTTGATTGCGGCAGTATCGCGTTAATCGACCACAAAGAGGTCCAGCTGAAAATCCCTGAGAAAAGTCTGGGGCTACGGGTACAATTAGACGCGCTGGATCTGGTAAAGCCCTAACCAAGCCGCCGCCTCAGGTCAGTGATCGCCTTGCGGTACCCGGAGATGATCTTGTCTTCGGCAACGTGACGCCGGTCTCTCACCTGATGACGTCCCGCAGACCAAAGGTCACTCACCACCGTGTCTTTTGCAGCAAAGACCACCCCATCAAGAAGCTGCTGGTCCGACAGGGCGCAGATCGCGGGATCTGTCGTATCAATCGCGACAAGATCTGCCAACGCGCCAACCTCTATGCGTCCGGCATCCCGATCCAACGCCTGCGCACCACCCCTAGCCGCCCCAAAATAAAGCGCTTCGCCAACAGACCCTGCTGCAGCCACCATCACATTCCGCTGCCTGTCTCTAAGGCGTTGCGAATATTCCAATGTCCGAAGTTCCTCGGTCAGTGAGATATTTACATTGGAATCCGATCCGATCCCAAAAGTACCGCCATGCGCGACATAATTTGCGCCGTTAAAGATACCATCACCCAAATTGGCCTCGGTAATCGGACAAAGCCCAGCGACCGCACCGCTTTTGGCAAGGGCAGCGGTCTCGCCCTCAGTCATATGCGTGGCATGAATCAGACACCATTTTTCATTCACCTCACACTGCCCCAAAACCCATTCAACCGGACGCGCGCCCCGCATTGCGAACACCTCCTCGACTTCTTTTGTTTGTTCCGCAATATGCATGTGCACAGGCATCCCAGCATGCAGATCCAGCGCCTTGCGCAGGTCCGGCTGGGATGTGGCGCGCAGGGAATGCGGTGCAATGCCGATACGCGTATCAGATGGCAACGCAGCCATTGCACTATGGCTTCGCGCGACAATGTCAGAAAATGCATCAACCGAATTGCCAAAGCGCAATTGCCCCCCGGTAAGCGGCTGGGCCTGCAGGCCGCCATAAGTATATAGTACGGGCAAATGGGTCAGCCCAATCCCAGTCAAAGCGGCGGCCTGCAAAATCTGCAGTGACAGTTCCGCCGGATTGTCATAGGCCTGTCCGCCGGGTTGATGGTGCACGTAATGAAACTCTCCTACGGCGGCGTATCCGGCCTTTTGCATTTCCATGAATGTCAAAGCCGCGATGGCCGCGATATGGTCAGGGCTGAGATGATCGAGAAAACGGTACATTAATGTCCGCCATGTCCAAAAACTCTCGCGGTCCTGCGCACGGTATTCGGTCATACCGGCCATAGCCCGCTGAAAACTGTGACTGTGAAGGTTCGAAAGCGCAGGCAGCAGAGTATCAACCACAACATCGCCTGAGTGTGGCTCTGTTCCACTGGCAATCTTAGCAATCTTACCCTGCGAAATGCGCAATCTTACATTGATGGCCCAAGCATTGCCCAATCTGGCCCGGCGTGAAAAAATGTTCATCGTGCTGCCTTATTATGAGTGGACATAATAATTATAAATGCATACAAACTGTATTGCAATGTGCAAGCTTACTATGGACCAGAGCCAGTGTCTTACAAAGTCCTAAAAAACTGTCACCTCGCCACGATGCGGGCAGATCGTACCCCGTACGGACGGATCGAAGACGCGGTGATTGTTTTAGAAAAGGATCGCATTGTCTGGGCCGGACAGGCCACAGAGGCACCCGATAAGTACCAAAGTGCCCAACATATTGACATCGGGGGCCGGTTAGTAACACCCGCATTGATCGACTGTCACACGCATGTGATATTTGCAGGCAACCGTGCGCACGAGTTTGAAATGCGTCTGAATGGCGCAAGCTACGAACAGGTAGCGCGCGCGGGCGGCGGTATTGTGTCCACAGTCACAGCCACCCGCGCTGCGACGCAAGACGCTTTGATAAGTGAGGCTTTGCCAAGGGTGGATGCGTTGATCGCCGAGGGTGTGTCGACGATCGAGATTAAATCCGGTTATGGCCTGAACCAAGAAGCCGAACTCAAAATGCTCCGTGCGGCGCGCCAGATTGCCCAGCTGCGCGACATTCATATCACAACAACCTATCTGGGCGCACATGCGGTCCCACCCGAATACACCGGTCGCGAGGATGCCTATATCGATGAGGTTTGCATCCCGACGCTGCGCCTTGCACAGGCTCAAGGCCTTGTAGATGCGGTTGATGCCTTTTGCGAGGGCATCGCCTTTCAGCCAGCGCAAGTCGCGCGGGTTTTTGACGCGGCCCGCGCCTTGGGGTTGCCAGTCAAAATTCACGCCGAACAATTGTCAAATCTGGGCGGTGCAAAAATGGCCGCCCAATACTGCGCACTCTCGGCAGATCATATTGAATATCTAGATGCCGAGGGGGCCGCGGCAATGGCACAGGCCGGAACCGTTGCGGTCATTTTGCCGGGTGCATTTTATACGTTGCGGGAAACCCAAGCCCCCCCCATCTCCACCCTACGCGACTGCGCTGTGCCGATGGCACTGGCCAGCGACTGCAATCCCGGATCATCGCCCATGACATCGCTCTTGCTTACGATGAACATGGCCTGCACGTTATTTCGCATGACCCCCGAAGAGGCCCTCTGTGGCGTGACCCGCAATGCTGCAAAGGCGCTTGGTCTGAAAGATCGCGGCCAGATCGTGGCGGGTGCCCGCGCCGATCTGGTGGTTTGGAATGTCGAGCACCCTGCAGAATTGTCCTATCGGATTGGTTTTAACCCGCTGCATACCCGCATTTTCGGAGGTAAATTTTGAGCTGCCTAACCCTCACACCGGGTGCCGTGACACTGCATAATCTTGCCGAGATTTACTGGGAAGAGGCCTCAGTTCGCCTTGATCCCGCTTGCCATGCCGACATAGAGCGGGCCCATGCCGCCATCATCAAAGCCAGTGAAGGTTCAGCGGCAATTTACGGAGTCAACACCGGCTTTGGCAAACTTGCCAGCGTCAAGATCGCCGCGCATGACACCGCAAAACTGCAGCGCAACCTGATCTTATCCCATTGCTGCGGGGTTGGCCCGGCGATTCCGCGCCGCCATGCGCGGCTGATGATGGCGTTAAAACTACTCAGTCTTGGGCGCGGTGCCTCGGGCGTGCGTCTCGATGTGATTAACCTACTCGAAGCCATGCTCGACAAAGTGGTAACGCCCGTCATCCCGGCGCAGGGTTCGGTCGGGGCCTCCGGGGATCTGGCACCACTCGCCCATTTGGCGGCAGTAATGATGGGGGCCGGAGAGGCACAGTTTAACGGCCAGATCAT
>Ga0114994_10001966_pt1 | contig 14872 bp, 11 predicted proteins | sample ArcticOcean_MG_C_9_FD_87043 | JGI IMG/M metagenome (GOLD analysis project Ga0114994, IMG submission 87043) | Marine microbial communities from western Arctic Ocean - ArcticOcean_MG_CB2_152 | ecosystem: Environmental > Aquatic > Marine > Oceanic | place: Arctic Ocean: Canada Basin | collected... | reverse complement strand
TTCCGCGGACCTGACGCGGGGAAGTCGGAGGTCTCGCGGGACCGCCGTACTGCAGGGGCCCCTTCTTCTACCTATCTACCTATCAACTAACTAACTATACTATACTATTGTCTGTCTGTTTGCCAGTGTCTGTCTATTTTCAATCGCCGGCTGGGCCCGGGGCCCTAGCCGCCGCGGCCACCGGCGTGGGGGCGCATGGGGCAGGCCCCTTGACTCAGGCTCGGAGGCTTCAGGTTGCCAGTGGTGTGATTCAACTTGAAAGTTTTTTCAAGTTTGCCACTGGGGTCACGGTAGTCACGGTAATTCCGCTGTATTCTGCTGAGATGCACACGTGCGTCCTACCGGTCGATTTTTGTCAGGAAATGCCCAATTGACCCGCCACCGACGTCCACCGGATATGTTTTTCCAATCGTATCTTCCGAGTCCGAACGGTCGCTGGTTGACACGCCATGGGTAGAACCCCCTTTGTATTCACCCGTATGATTGCGCTATCTTACTTTTGTGGCCACATTCGGCAGCTTCAAATGCATTTAGCAGCTATGGGCAGCATGAACGAGGGCATCTGAAGAGAGTGCAACTAGTGCGGGCGTCTTATACCGTGCGTACGAGGCGCGCAGCGTAGATACGCTCTCTTCAGTGGCAGTCCAAACCGCCAAAGCGGTGGGGCCTACTATCGACGCCCGCGTTCGATCTCGCACGCCGGCATCTACGCGTGTCACACCCCGTGCCACTTCGGTAGATCGCAAACATATGATGTGTCATTGTGTAAGTGGGCTCTTAGTCTAATTCGACGATCTGGCCGAGATAGCGGATCTCCAATGCCGTTCTGCCGGATAGTGTGAGTACCCGTTCTCCATATGGCGGCAGTGGACAACTGGTGAACTTCTGGAGGTGCACCGCTGTGCGTTTGGGCCAGGTGCTTCTATAAGAGCGATTTGAATATCGATCCGCAGTTGCCCGCCGCACTTGGGCCTCGCGAAGAGCATTAGCTTTGGGCGCTTGGAGACCGCCGAGGCGGCTACCTTTCGACGGGTTCGCTTTAAGCACGGCACGGGCGCGTTCCTAGGACCCCTGCGCGCGCCCAGAAGCCGCCCTGCGCCGCGCGCATGTACGGAGAGCACGCTCAAACCTTGGCGGAGGACAAGTAGGCCTAATGAGACTAGTATTTACAATCAAGGTGTAGAGCTGGAATGACTTGGAGTCTTCCAGTTGACTTCCAAGTCTCTTCTTGAATTCTTCGGATCCGAGTCATTGTCTCGTTGCTGTTCATTTTTGATCATTTTAAGTGAAAGTCAGGCCGTTAATTTTTACCTCCCTTCTTTTTCTTCTTGTCTGCTGCCCGACGCGCGTCGTCTTCTGCTTTGCGCTCGAGAAATGTTCTCACAGCGGACTGGATAGCCGCGGTAGCTCCACGCTTCTCGTGAGACTTAACTAAAAAAAGCCTTTCAAGTTCATCCTTGCTCTCCATGTTTGCCCTCATAGAATGCTCTGCTTTTAGTTCAGAGTCTCGTCGTTTCTTCAAGAAAGTCAGTCGATCCAAGTTTGAAATTCGCTCCTGTGTCAGCGTTTTTAGGCGCAACTCCAATCTAGTGTAGTCATCTCGATATTTGTTTGCCCACCAAGTAAGCTTATTTGTCAATTGTTGTTGTTTCACCTCAAGAAATTCCACAGTTGACTCGTGTACCATCTTTTCCGTTTCGCGATGCTGTTCTAAACTTGAAGCCTTTGTTTCTTGGGAACGTTCAGTCTGCCTATGGATTCTTGCCTTAGAGCAAGTTCGCGCCTCTGCCAGGTTTTGAAGAGAATTCACATCAATTACTGTCTTGGATTTGATTGATTTGAGCTGCTGTTTCAGCTGCGTAATTAATGCTTGCTGCTCAACAACCTGTCTCAGATGACGGAGCTTTTCTTCAACAATTGTTTTATCAAGTTGCCTGGCTGTATCGGAAATCTCCCTTTCTCTGCGAAGGATGCCCCGAAGACGGTTTTGGTCGTCTCTATCTTTGGTAACTTTCGCAATGAGTGTTGTGAATGAGCCATTATCCCTGAGCTGCGTGAAATTTAAATGGGCAACACAAATCATGAATGAAGTGCGCGCACCTCGTTGATCGTTCGATCTATGATTTCAATTAGGTGTTGTCTTTCGCGCTGAATTTTAGATAGATTTTCAGTTATGTCGGGGTTATCTTTCAAATTCTGGCATAGGTTTTTGGTAGAATTCCTTAGAGTGCGCGACACGCCTTCAATTTCGGTTTGCACGAGTTTGTACCTGGATTTATTTGCAACCCCTCTTAACTTGCTACGTTGTGAGATCAAGCCCTCGTAGCGCTGCTCCAACAGTCGTTGGTCTCCTATTATACGTGATACCTCATCCCCGACAAATTTCGTTAACTCATCACGATGTTGGACGGTATCTGGGGAAATCGCCTCTAGGAAGGTTAGTTTACGAACAGTTTCCTCCAAAATTGCAGCAGCACGCCGGCCCTCGACAGATGATAATGACATGACGTCGTAAATAGCGCCCGCGTAACGTGACGTATGTATAAGCGGCCGTACAGCTAAGGCTAGCCTCTAAACTCAGGCCCGGGCTGGAATCAAGGCTTGATTAGTAGGAACGCTTCAGCAGCTAGCCCGTTTTTATTGTTCTGTGTCGTGCGCCTCGTACGCATGATAGAGACGCCGCGGCCCGCACTAATTCCGGCCCGGGGCCCGATCTTCAGACTCGGATGCCCTTTCGTGCCACCCGGTGCTGCTTGAAGTTGCGGCCGCCGCACTCACAGGCAGGCTGAGAGCGGTCCCAACTTGAAGGGCCGCCTTGGCCGGTGGTTTGGGACGTGTTTTTTGTTACTGGCAGTGGGAGCAGGAGCGGTTAAGACTGTCCGCTGACTCGGATGTATTTCCCAGCACTGCTAGTATTGCCAATGGCATCATTATAAATACTTGGCCACCGAGGAACATGTCCTCGTGGCTCCCGGAGTGAACTGCCCCATGGCGACATTCGCGGATTCAAGTTAGTCTTACGGCGTGCCAAAGTACACCAGCGATTGACACCGCCACCCACCCGGCGGGCCCGGGTCCGGTTCAAGTTGGTACATCCGACCCTGAGTCATCATGATAAGCACCGTGACCACCGTGGTGACCGTGACGTCGTGGTTATTAAAATATCCGACGGACTCGGAACTGGAGTCAGTAGTTCTCCCGTGAGCGATACCCCGGCCCGGGGCCATATGATCATACTCCTGAGTCCGAGTCAAGTCGTTTTCCGTCGCGGTACTAAAATTCCGACCGGGGCTCGGACTCGGAGTCACCGCCGCCGCCCGGGCCGGTTTTAGTACTCAGCCTCAGGCCGTCCGGGTGGATTCTGGGAACTACACTCCTCCGCGCATAGACGCCTCCGCACATGGATGTACACCGCGAGTACTCCCTGCCGGCCCTGCCTGGTCCAGAGGGCCCCACGCGACTGATTATATGAAGAGTATCTCTATTTTTGGCCCCGCACGGGGCCAGTTTTTTTGAGGGAGCACAGCGCGGCGATTAGCAGCCCTGGTTGCGATTGCGGGGTCGGGGCCGCAGGACGGCACCTTCGTGGTTTTATTGCGCCTTGAAAACGCTCCTGGGGCGAAATCTAGCGCAGCATTGTATCGCGTTGTGCGCGATGAACATTGCCGAGGCCGCCGGTCTCCGCAAGCAAGGTAGAAATTGCTCTGGGATGCCTCGAGTGTGCCGCGATGGTAGTGGCGGTCGGGCATGCGATGCGGCCAAGAAAAGCTGGCCTGAAGCTCGGCCCTTGACGCGCCCGTAACGAGCCTCGTGGGACTCCGCGCGAAAAACTTTCGCTGAGCCGAGGCTGCCCGAGAATGCACCGAAGCCAGTGGAACGCGCAGGGGCAGCTATTTGCACCAATTTCGCCGCTGGGATCATGTGCGGTGTACCGCCCCACGGCGCGACGTAGCAGAAATCGCCAGACGGCATGCCCTAAAGAAGACATTGGGTCGGACACATACATGGGGCACTCCCGGACACTGCGACCGCGTTCAAGCGCTCGAGAAGCTGGATATAGTGTCGTATTATGTGTCGCGGTCGGGACCGTCTCGACGGTCGTCGCGGTCAACCAAAAGCTCGCGCGCTTCAAAATCTAGGGTCTCGAGGCACGGGCTAGGGTAAGGTCGAGGTCCGGTACGATTGTCAACACCAAAGGGTCCCGGGAAGGTGTGGGGCGAAATCCCAAGCGGGGCGAAATACTAAGTTACTCTACATACTAAGTTCATTCACTGGGGGGGGGTTTACGTAGGTCTCAAGGCACTGGCGCAGAAATTAAAATCCACTCGTAATGGAGGCAGACGAGCTACGAATGAAGGTACGCACGCCCATCTCTGGTGGAACCCCGGCAGGAACAAAACACACAAAAGGTTGTCAATGAGGAATACAAGGTATGGAAGAAAAACGCACCATTTCTCTACGATCTCGTCCTAACTCATGCGCTCGAGTGGCCTTCCTTGACCGTACAATGGATCCCAGACACCCTCCCGTGAGTAGCCCACCATGTACTTGTATCATCTTGCAACTCATTGATGTGCAGCAATGTGTCCGCAAGTCTACCCAACAAATTGGTGTTGGGCACACATACATCACTCGGTGAACAAAACTATCTGATGATAGCATCTGTTAGAGTGCCTCACTACGGAGATCCTGGGAGAGAGGAAATGAATGCTAAAGGTACTTGAAGTCCCATCTCACTGCTACTGACCTCTGTAAAGGTGATACGCACGGCAAGATGGAAATAAATATTAAGATTAATCACGAAGGGGAGATAAATCGGTGCGCATTGTTATTAGTGGAGTAGACACACATTTTCAAAAATCCTTCGTAGTGCTAGATACATGCCCCAAAATCCGTTCATCTTGGCAACAAAGTCACCATCCTCGGATGTTTTTGTGTTCGATATATCTAAGCATCCATCCTTGCCCAGAGACAGAAACTTCCGTCCAGAGCATAGATGTCTAGGACATACAAAGGAAGGCTATGGCCTATCATGGAATCCACATGTCCTCGGTGAGCTCTTGAGTGGATCTGATGATTGCAGCATATGTTTGTGGGATATAAATCAAACAAGTACAACTAGCGTCCCCGCTCTTAACACCTGGAAAGGTCATGATGATGTGGTTGAGGACGTGGCGTGGCATGCTTACAGCCCGCACGTGTTTGGCTCAGTAGGCGATGACAGGCAGATACTGATGTGGGATACACGAAAGAAAGGCTCAGCTGATCCTTTCATCAGAGTGGCAGATGCGCATCGTGCTGACATTCATTCCATAAACTTCAATCCGCATCACGAATTTTTATTGGCGACTGGCTCAGCAGATGAAACTATAAAAATATGGGACATGCGGAATACCTCTGAGGCTGTTCACAAACTAGATGGACACAGCCGAGAAGTATTCCAGCTACAATGGGCCCCTTTTGATGCTTCAGTGCTCGCCTCTTGCGGAGCAGATCGGCGTGTCCGAGTGTGGGACCTCACGAAACTCGGAATGCAGCCATCGATTTCAGCAGACAGTGAGTGCCCAGAAGAACTTTTGTTCATTCATGGTGGACACAACGACAAGGTTTCTGACATAAGCTGGAATCCAACGCAAGATTGGATGGTGGCATCTGTCTCAGATGATAACATTTTGCAAGTGTGGCAAATGGTGCGTCCGCCATACTCGGAGTCTACCGATATAAGCTATACCGTCGTAGGGCAAAGAAATACGATCACTTCAATGACACTTGGGCTATGATAGGGACCGCAATTGCCACTCTCGACTGACAGCCTAAGTCTTCTGACCTTTCATATGGGAATGAATTTATATATTAAGCGTCTTTAGTGGTGCAAAAACTAGCAGCTTTTGCTGATAAATTTTTGCTATACCTCACGAGGAAACTCGAAAAAAAAGTCTGTCCCTATTTTCATTTACCGGACGGGGCGGATCAGGGTTCGCGGGCCCGTCGGACGAGCGCCGGGCCGGCTCGCGGGTGGCGGATGCCATTTGGCTGCGCGGCTGCGGCGGGCGGGTCGCAGACAGGGCGGACGCTGGCGGACGCGGCGGATACGGTGGTGCTTCAAGTTCAGCTTGGCTTTGAGTTCAACCTGCGGTCGGCAGTGGTCAAGCCCCGTACCTTTTGCGCAGCAGGACGGGCCGTACGTGGACCCGACATGGAACCGGGCGCAATATTACGCGGACACTGCTGGTGAGGCCCTGTTGCTCCAAACGTGTCCTCGGCCGATATTGCCAGCGGCCGGCGAGACGTCAAAATCACGGCGTCACGATGCCATGCGTTTCTAGCCACCACGGCCATATCGAAGGCGTGTGGGATCACCAGCGACCACTATTTTCCCACACCCCAAAAAAACGCCGGGGGAAAACGTAGGTGTGTCCCGGTCATAAGTTACATAATTTTCCAACTAATAACACTTGAAGATCGTGTTCAAGTTGTTGTTAACTTGGGACTGCAACGGAAATATCATGTGGCGGTGGGTCCGAAGGGGGCACTCATAGCGAAGTTCCTGCTGTGTCTCCCTAATCTGGATTAAACAGGTCGCATACCAGTGCAGACATCGTCAAATTTGGACTCGGAGCAGTGGCCGCGGCGGCGCCGTCACTGGCACCTTTGGAAAATAATAAATAAATTGCCACGCCGGAGACGAGTGAGACGCATCCTTTACACCGAAGAGTCTAGTCCCCAGCCTTCGGGCGGCGTCTATTCGCTTTCCCCCAAATATCGTAGCCATTCTGGCAGCTGGGTGGTACAGTGGTAGGGAGGTAGTACTGGAAGGCCAAGTGAAGTATAGACTTAATAGCGGTCGTGCCTTTGAGCATGGTAGGAAGGCTTTTAGCGGGATGAATGCGTTTGACGAGAAGACTACAGTGGCCGGGGTCGTCAGTTCTGGTATCGCGCAGCGCGTCGCCGCGTCCCCGCATGTTCGTAACGCGCCACCTTAGCACCTCGCAGGAAACTCCAGCAGTTACTTGATCGGTCTACGGTCCATATCTTGCCGCGGTGGCTTGGCTTTGCGCGGCCCAGTGTCCGTCGCTCAGTGTCGATCTCCGCGCGTCCTGACGCTAAGCCACAGGCAGTGTGCCTTGCCCTCTACGGCCTTAGGGTGTATATAATACAAGGGTGGTTCATTGTGACATATGGCTTAGGGATTTTCCTGCTGAACAACTTCATTGGATTTCTTTCCCCCCAGATCGATCCTGATGGTGCCGGGCCCTTGTTACCAACTTCGACAGGCGACAACTTCAAGCCGTTCAGTCGACGCGTACCAGAATTTAAATTCTGGTACTCATCGATAAAGGGCGTCTGCACGGCCTTTTTTATGACCTTCTTTTCGATGTTTGATGTACCCGTCTTTTGGCACAGCGCCGTGTCTCACACAAAGGTTGTCAGTACACCCAAGAGAGTGAACATCCACCGCAGGCCCATCCTTTTGGTCTACTTCTTCGCTCTCTTTTTCTTGACAATGAAGCGCCAGATCAAGCACATGATCAAGCATGAGTATGTGCCCTGGTCCTGGGGGAAGAAGTCGTACGCGCCGGGCAGACAGGCCAACAAGATCCGGAAATGACTGCGGGCTTGCCAGTGGGTGACATTGAGGTTCCTTTCGCGCGCAGCTAGACGGGTGCTTCGGGCCGGGCTTCGGGTTTTTCTGAAGTGAATGCGCCTGGCCGTGACTAAATCATGATACTACTAGAAGTACACCCAAGGGTCTATTCCCGAGTCCCCGGGCGGCGTCTAATCGCTTACTCCCCGATAGCGTCTTAGGAGTACTAAAAGTAGTATAATTCTACCTCTCAATACATAAAAACTATAACTTGAATCATGCCAGTGTTGGGGGTTTAATCGGCCTAGCGCCCAGATACCCTCCTAGAAAAGCAGGTAATTGACCCGGGGCCATCGGGTGGGTACATTGGGGCTCGATCGGATCCCATAGTGGGCTCTGAAGCGACTTGGTTAACCACGCTCGCGTTCAGAAGCCCCGTTTGACGGGGCAGCCAGGGCCTCGTGCCTACGCAATTGCGCCTCAAACGCCATCTCATAGCTCATCCAGTTGTATACTTAAGTGCTACTAGGGAGCCTGAGTGTCACAGTGCTTACCAGCCATGAAAGTTTCGTCGCGCCCTTTGTCAGCACGGGGTTTTAAGATTCGCCCCCCTCATCTGCTCGAAGAATAAGGTGTCGACGCTAGGACTACTCGAGGCAACTTGGGCTTGAAGCTACTCCAAGCGCATACTCAGGAAAACCCCAAACCCGAAATCAGTGGTTTTACCCAGCCTGAGGCCCCTGCAAAAAAATATTTACAGTGATAACAACATGGTTGACAATGAAACCGACCAACCCGAACTCGATATGAAAAAACTTGTCATAAATGAGACGTGCGCGATGCGATGCGCCCCGCCTGCTGCGCTGCGTGTTGGCGTACGTGTTGTACTTACTGGAAGCTTTGATTTGCACCAACAACCGCTTAAAACGATGAAGTTGGCGAAGAGTTACGAGCTGTGAAATTTGTGGGGTCGCGCACCATAAAAACACTGCGTTAATATATCTTTTCAACATCGACCAAAGGTACCCGCACGAAAAAAAATCTAGATCTTTTCGGCACCCCCGGTAGTCATATATATGTCGTTGGCTGCCGGGGGTGCCCAAGAAAATTTCCTGGAAATTTCCTAGCTTTTAAAGAAAACTTTTTTGAACGTTTTGTTGAACCTTCCCGGAATGTTCCCGTATCTTTCAAGTTCTGTTCAAGTTCTGCAGAACCTTTCGACCCCCGGCACCGAAAGGGTATATATATGGCTGCCGGGGGTCAAAAAGTTCTGCAGAACCTGAACGTGAATGTTCCTGGAGTTTAAAGGAATGTTCCCCGGGCGGGTTTTGTTTAGGGGGTTTGGAATGCCACTTTGGAATGCCACTTTGGAATGCCACATTGGCGACTCGGGGTTCTCACGGACCATACCGCGTGGGTGAACCCGAAGGTTCTCGGGCCGACCGCGAGTGGTGGTGTGAGGAGTGTGTTCAGAACGCCGATAGGGTTAGATTCACGGGTCTACCGAACCCTCCCCCTAGGCCTACTAGCCTAATCCATTCCTAGTATGTTTTATTCCCGGTGGTTCTGTACAGCACCCCCTCCCGCTGGTTCTTTAAAGAACCAGCGGGGCAGGTGACCGTAAAGGAGTTTAAATACCTTTTTCGCCGAAATCGCGCGCCGGCAAACGGACGAGCGTCACTCGTTGCACGCCATATTTTCGCCTCGCACCCCCGACTCGGAGTCCGGGTTGTAGTGCCTCGATAGGAAGCGAGCTGGCGCGTCACGGTCCCTTAGTGGCTGGGTGTCGTGTTCTAACTCGGTCACGGAGCTAGCCTGCCACATGTGGAGAACCCCCTATGACACTATCCGATTGCTTTTGTCGCGACATCCGCATTAAGCAGCACCTGGCAGCACGAACGAGGGCATCTGAAGAGCGCAAGAGGCGCGCGGCGTCTTACATCGTACGTACGAAGGTGCACGGCGCAGAAGAAACGGTACTCAGAGCCAGCCAAACCGCTGAAGCGGTGCTACCTGCCGTCGGCGCCTGCGCTGGATCTCGCCACGCCGGCATCTACGCGCGTCGCACCCAGTAGCACTTCAGTAGATCGCAAGATTATAAGCCATTGTGTAAGTGGGCTCGTGGTCTAACTTGACGATCTGGTTGAGATAGCGGACTGCCAATGCCGTTAATCGAATAGCGCCAGCACCTATTCTCCGTATGCAGTGAGCATATTTCCGCCAGGTCAATTAGAAAAACCGGCGGCGTCACGGCCCTCGCCCGGGCCAGGCCGTGTCCGGGCTCGGGGCCTGGTTGATCCCATCGGAGTTCAAAACCACCCGTAATCCGACTCCGAATCCGGCGAGTCGGAGTCACGGTCCGAGTCTGCGTGACACTCAGGCTGGCAGTGCCAGTGGTGCGTCTTGGTAGGGGGGACCAAGCGACCGACTCGGAACTTTTTTCTATGACGAATTTCCTTTTTTCTTACACCACAGGCTAAGCAGAATCCGTGGTTCACCGTACGTAGTAGTGCGGCGCCAGTACTCGCTTATTTTACGTACAGCCGTACCGTGACATCATGATACATGGCTTTTATCTTAACCCAGGCCGGCTACATGCACTATTATGGCTGCCTTGCTTACTGATTGGAAAAACAAAGTAAGACCGTGGTGCGTGGATTCGCTGCGATTGAGCCGAAGAATATTGGATGTTTTAGGCTTGAGCTCCTTGAGGAATTGAAAGATCTCTCTCTAGATATCTCCCTGCCCCAGGTGTGTAGCTCCTTAAAAATCAACTGATTGAGTATCGTAGATATGTGTTGCTGGTGATCAGAGTAGTGGCAAGAGTTCCGTTCTTGAAGCCTTATCAGGTATTCCATTTCCAAGAGGATACGGGTTGGTGACACGCTGCCCTGTGCGTCTTGTGATGTGTCGTGCTGCAGAATGGTCCTGCTGTGTCTCCACTACCTCATCATCGCAAACAATGACCCCCAAGTCTCTTGATGATCTCACAGCCATAATTTTGCGTCTGACTGAGACTCTTACTCAAGGTCAAAAGGACCTTTCATCAGATGCAATCATCATTCATTTGAGCTCTCCCGAGTCACCAGATCTTACAGTCATTGATTTACCGGGAATAGTACATACAGAGACGTCGGGACAAGGGGTTCGGGTCATAAAACATATAAATAATCTCATCAACCACTACCTGGAACAGGACAGGACAATTATACTTGCCATTATTCCGGCAAACCAAGACATTGCGACCATTGACATATTGGAGCGTGCCCGGATAGTCGACCCAACTGGCGAACGAACTATTGGTGTTCTTACAAAGCCCGACCTCATTGGGCCAGGAAATGAAGAGGAAGTGATGGCTGTACTAAGGAACATCCGCAAGCCATTGAAACTCGGCTTTGTCATGGTCAAAAATCGATCGCAGTCCCAGGTCGAGGAAGGCTTATCCTGTCAGACAGTATCGGACGACGAAGAAAAATTCTTCCAAAATCATCCAACATTCTCATGTTTAGATCAGCGGCTTCTTGGAAGCAGGAACCTTGCTTCGTCCCTGGCGAGGCTCCTGGTACAACGCATCAAACAGCAAACTGCTCCTATTAAGCGCCAGCTTGAGGGTATGTTGAGTTCAATTAGAGCAGATCTACGTGCGATGTCATCGTGTGGCAGCACGTCGACTGCAAGTCAACGGCAACGGCTTTTGGTCACCTTAACACAGGAATTTGTCCGACATCTTAATGATTGCGTTCGTGGCGAGTACCGTGATCGAATCATAGTATGCAATCCTAATTTGCGTCTTTACACTCGAGCTTTAATCATATTTCATGAGTTGCAATCTAAAGTGGCTGCGACTGCGCCATCATTTCGTATCAAAAACTTTACATCTAAGCTGGCTCGCCAGATGGAAGCTCTCCGTGGGCGCGAGTTGCCGGGGTTCATGAGTGCGCAGTCATTTTACATGTTTATTCAAGAATTTATCAATGCTTGGGACCCTCCAGCTCGCATGGCCGCCGCACAGATGCGAGCACTTACAAACGAAGTTGTTCGTGACTTGTTCGAAAATATAGCTGCCTCATACCCTGTGCTACGTGAGTCATTCCAGGCTGTCGTGTCGTCCATTTTGGAGACATCGGAGCACGAGGCACTACAGCTGTTGGAGGGTCTTGTTCTTCGCGAGAAAGATCCTTTTACCATTAACGAATTCCTTCAAGCACATATAAACAAATTGCGTTATGACCGATTTGAGAGTTCGGTGGATACTGCATTCAAGGGGTCGGTGCTTGCTGATTGCTCCGGGCAGACCAGGTCTTGGCAAGCTACTAAAAGTCATATTGGTGCATCTCTTCGATCCTGGTACCTCTCGGCGCACGGGGTCAGTTCTTCTGCAAATGCCGAGGACATGTCAGCCATCTTAGAGGCATATTGGACCCTTGCATCAAAAAGATATGTAGATAATGTGTGCATGTGTCTTGATGATCGCATCCTTGGCACCCTCTGTGGGAAGTTACAGGAAACATGCTATCAGTTTGTTCATGATGAAGCAAAGCTGAAATCCTTTTTCACTGAGGATAGAGCCATGATTATTCAGCGTTCTCGTTTAGAGGGAACTTTGGATAAGCTTAGTAAGGCAAATGCATCAATGGATAACATCCATATGGAACGCAAGCCTTCACGACGTTTATGATGAAGTCTGAACCACATGTTGACATGCATCATTACAAAGGTGTTGAGGATCTGCGCAACCGCCACTAACACCCAGCGGGCTTAAGTTTAAATTATCGGTCGCTATTGGACTTCGAGGACTCGGTCGGAAGCTAGCAGATGAGGGAGGCCGCGTGGCTACTTTCGCTGCTCATCTTATTTGTACTAAACTCACTGCAGGTGGTCACCAAGGGGTTTCGTGGAGCAGGTCTGGTATGTTATTGCATACATGCACTAGGCTTTGAGTTTACACACATGATAGGCGCAGCTGGCGGACATCGAGGTAGGTGCAGCTGTAGTCCTTTTCAAAGTGCTGTATCAACGCTCAAGTGCCTTCGTAGAGGTGTAGTTCAGCAGACATTTCTTCGAGTGAGCTAGCACGGCCGCTGCATCATTTTCTTGGATGCCTCCCTTGGCAGACTACCTTGCTTGACATGCTTGGGCACTGGACCCGTTTTAAGTGATGTCATTTTCTAGAAGCCTCTGCCCACGTGGCGAAGGTCCACTTCAGCCCAAGTCTCCACCCCACACGCGAGGCCGAGACGACTGGCGATGCGCATTTAACGCAATATTGCCATTGCCCCTGGGCCCTTGAGCTTGTTCCCCAAAAAAGCGACTAGGGATCCATCTGCATCGTGACGTGCGGGAGAGTGGCTGCGCGTCGAGGCGGCAGTGGTTCGGCGTAATTCAAAATCAACATGGCAATCTCGCGGTTTATTAGGCTAACCAGCTGCACCGTGACTAAGAATTCCACTGCCGTGACTCAGTGACCGTGGCTAAACTTGGTTGAGTGCCACGGTGGGTAGCCGGGGTCCTGGGCTGTTACGCGCCGTATGAACCGATTCGGACCATCACTGATTCCCGGGCCGAGTCGCGGATTACAACAAGACGGGACCGGGTCCGAGATCTGACTCAGGCTCGGACGGCCCGGGAGTCACTGAGTCCCATTGATTCATCGTACAGGGGCCCGGGGGCCCGGACCCGGGGTTCCGAGTCGCCGACACAGGATTTATACATAACTTATTTCCCAAATCCGTTGTAGTTGATTAATTTTATCTGTTAATCCCGAGTCCAGTGAACTTGAAGTGGAGGATGTCGAAGATATTCAACCATGCTGGTCTCAAGAAGGTGGAGCTTCCGACACTCCGAGTCCGAGTCCGAGTCACGGTCAGGCTGGCAACCGTGGCGGCTAGGTATCCTAGTCGCGCAGGTCCCGAGAAGGCCCCTAGAGGCCAGGTGTGCATCTTTTCTTGGGGGTACTCCTCCCTTGGTTTTGTATTTATTTATTTGTACCTTCTATTTATACCCCACATACCCTCTGCCGCTCTTGGGCCTGTCCCCACTGGTACAAGGTACGGTGGCTTTCACCACAGCGCCGTGCGAGCAATATCAGTTTTAGCTTAATAGCCAAGTAGAAAAGTTCACCTGTTCATTTTTCCGTTGTTCTCACATGCTACGCTGTAACTGAAGGGACGAAAAGTCCCTCGTGGTATTCTCTCCTCTCTATTTTTCTCTTCTCTCTATTTGACAGTAGCAAATTCTCTAAGCAGATAATACGCGTAGGCGGGCGTGATTTGATTTGATATCCACGAGTGTCAAAGTGCTGTCTAGAACGTAAAATCAAATTTATCCTGAGCGTCATCAGTGGTTGCACGAAGCAATGCAAGATTCAGTAGTTGCTGTTTTCGGAGCCGGTTAATGTTGTTCCGACGGCGTAGGTCATTCGTTGCTGTACAGCGCTGTCGTTCTGCTCGCTGAGCAGCTTGTATATCAAGCTTGCTGCGAGTTTGCGTTTTCTCAAGATCAAGAAGGGCCTTCAAGCGACGCTCTTCGTCGACGATTGCGCGCTTTTCTCGGCGCAGCGCGTCGAGATCAGACTCTTCTCGCAATGCGCGCACTAGAACCTTATGCTTGAGAGTCACTCGTTGCTTTTCTACAAGTCTTAGTTGATGTGCTTCCGCAGCGAGCCGTACCTGATTCTCTTCGTCGAGACGTTCATTCTCTGCCACCAAATCTACAAGAAAGGGCGAATGTCGTGTCTTGAGTTTCCAGCGCCGCTGCGTTGCCTGGCGCCCAGCCCTGGCTTGGGAGCGGGATATTTCCTTATCCTCGAGCAGTTTTGCCTTCACGCGGTCCCTGCTCGCGAACTTCCGCGAGAGTATATGTGCTGCTCGAGCCCGAGCGAGCGCCCTTGGCCCTTGGTGTGCGGGCTTCGAGACGTTAAGCTCCATGATCAGTGCCAAGGAGTAAGTTATAACGCCTGAATCCTTAAATCAAACCTGGTATCCGTCACGGTGATATCTTTAACGTGCCTGGGGCAGGCTCCAGGGCCGCCTTACAAGCTCGGGGCCGGCTTCCTGCATACACGGGCTGATCTAGCCTGCGGGAATGTAACTGGGGGACGTTAGGCCCGGGATGACACCGGGCTCAGCGGCCAGCCTGTCGAGTCATACGGAGAATAGGTACTGGCACTAAGTGGTTACGGGACAGTATGGCGTATATACCAGACATACGCGAAATATACGCCAATGAGAAGCGCGGCGACTGGCCAGCGTATCTGCCAGCGCTTTTGCCAGGCGCGCAGGCGCAGAT
>Ga0114994_10001965_pt1 | contig 14879 bp, 14 predicted proteins | sample ArcticOcean_MG_C_9_FD_87043 | JGI IMG/M metagenome (GOLD analysis project Ga0114994, IMG submission 87043) | Marine microbial communities from western Arctic Ocean - ArcticOcean_MG_CB2_152 | ecosystem: Environmental > Aquatic > Marine > Oceanic | place: Arctic Ocean: Canada Basin | collected... | reverse complement strand
GGACATTGCTGTGCAATGCCCTGACGGTCACTGAATTGCCGCCTTTTTTAGCACTTCCCTCTCTTCACGCAGCAAACGAACTTCTTTGCGAAGGCGCGTGTTTTCCTTCTCCACGTCTTCATGTGGCCCTGACATCAGGTCATCGTGTTGATGCTGTTGAACCCATTTGTTCAGCGTCGAAAGCCCAACCCCCAAATCCGATGAAAGCTGAGGCCGTGTTACACCACGGGTCGTCGCAATCCTCACGGCATCACGCCGAAAATCGTCTGTAAATCTCTTTGCAATTCATTCTCTCCTTCATAGCAATCATTGCTCGAATGAGACCGGAACTAAACCGTGACAAGTCCATATTGCGGCATGTCATGTTCCAAGCCGCACCTGTGGCGCGCCATCATAATCCGGTCCTGAACCCTTCGCCGATCGACTGCGCGCTGCCGGCAAACCACACAGATTCGCCATCACAGCCGTTGCACGCAAACTTGTCACAATCATGAATCCGCTTCGCAAATCACAACAGAACTGGAACACTCCCGCAATTTGAAGATACAGTTGCTAGTACATATTCCTTACCTTGAGCTTGTTTGAATTATTTTGTGCAACATTTATTTTGGAGCCTCCATGTGTTGGCATCCGGATCTATCGACACCGCTTCTGCTCAAGCACCTCTGCCTGAGCCAGTTGATGGCTTTGTGTCAATCACTCAACTTAAAAATGATCAATGGCGGTTTGATTGCAAACTTGACAGCCCTGTCTCTGGCACCACGCTGGGGCCGCCAATGCCGTAGTATGATGCACAGGCCTGGGATTTACCAAATACCCATGAAACCTTAACAGACCCGCAGATGGGCTTTTCCTTTTTAGAGCGGCGCGACACATCCGCCTTTGCCGAGGTTTCGTTTCAGATCTAAACTTAGCGCGAGGTGGTGCCCTCTGCACCGCAGCCGTTTGTCGATTTAGGTCATGGATTCGGCCTCAACACCGGGCCGTTAGGGTTTACGGCGCGCACCGGCACGTCAAACCAAACATCAGAGCCGCTTATTGCATTCAACCCGCATTTCACTTTTCACGCTTTGGCAAACAACAGGTCTTTATCTCCGGGGTGGCCGCTGACCCCAAAAGCTCAGTACAAATACCAAAAAACAGATCCGTTTTATATTTCGGATTGGCTGTCAATATTGATAAAAAGTGAACATGTGGCCTTGTTTACAAACGCTGGCATCCCAAGCCACGCCAGCGACTTTATCCTAGCCCCGCTCTTGGACCATACCGAGCTGTAAAACAGACATATTCGCAAGGCTTTAGACACCTCTGTGACGCTGTATTTTCGGCGGTCAGAAAGCGCCGAAGAGCGGTAGCTTTGCTGGAAATGCGCAACCTGGTCAAATCTTAGCTTCAGCCGAATGGCATGCAAGCCGAGAAATAAAACCGACACCGAACTTAGACCGACCTTGCAATCCTTACTGGCCCATGAGGCCGCGCATCTGTGACAATCAAATCTGGGCGGTGACACAGCACGTTGGCACAGTGAACGCGGGGCCGAATAAAGCGCATATAGTGCCTTGCTCGCGCTTGGACACATGTCCCAAGATGATGTGAATGCGGCGCTAAGCGCATTTGTGGAACCGGCCATCGTGGGATTGGAAAAACCAATCTTTTCGAGGCATATTTTAACGGCGTACCTGAGCTGGATTATACCGCTGCCACTTTAGTGATGATCGCAGCCCAAAGGGCGGTCAACTTGGATATGTTCGAGATTGAAACCACTTTGGTGCAAATTAAGTGCAACCAGCACGCAAACAACCCGTTGCAATCTTTTACAAATGTTTTGAGCCAAGCTGGCGTAAACCCAGCAGACTGCGCCGCGATTGAAGGTTTCATCCCTTCTGGGCACTCTGACCCACGAACCGCGTTGATTGATTTATTCAAGGCCACGCGCGTGATTTACCCCATCACAGAAGACCGCTTCATCATCGCTCTTTAGCCGTCCTGGTTATTTGCGGTCAAAACATACTGGTCACTCTTTTGGCGATCCACCAGATCCTTGGATTAATCTCCCACACACTCAGGTATTGGCGACTGGCTATTTATTAGCAACCGGCCTCTGAGCCAACTGGCAGCCACCCGCTTGGCGCAAAGGCGATCTATGCCTTTCCAACAGCAGAAGACTTCATCATCGTTGTCAGCCAAGCAATAGACCGGGTCGCGCGCGCTCAGCCAAACGCAATGATGCATCTGACCCACTGTCAGAGCAGGCGTTGAGACGAAGGTTTACCCACAGAACAGGCTTATCGCCTGTCCTAGAATAACCGACATTTCTGCAAACAGAACATCCCACATCACCCGCACCAAACCCGTCAGAGCGCATTTTGCAACTTGCAAGCATTGGAATGCATCAGCCACGGATCGCTTTTGCCGCAAAACAGCCGCGATCAGCATTGTGGATAGGAATGTATGAAACTACTGAATTGCTAAAAAATGCCTTCTATTGTTGCGGAGAGGGTTCTGCCCTCTGTCACCTCAGCCACCATTATGCAGTGATCCACTCCAAAACCTCTGACTGCAAGCTTACGGCGTAACAGGATCGACGGCACCTCGCCCACCGCAGGCACCGCCTGCACAGCCCCGCAGCGGACATAAATCGCATATGAGGCGCGATAGGGTAATATCTCGGCGACATGTTCAAACTGCACAGGATCAACGTCTCCCCGATCTTGGCCTCGGCAAGGCTCACCCGGTAGGGATAGCCGGGGGTGCAATCCGCAGTGACGCGCTGGGCACCAAGACGCTCCCGCTCTGCATCTGAGGCGCAGAAAAGCGGCGCAAAGGGGGTCATTGGAAGGGCTTTGATTTAAAAGGCCATGTCAATCTCCATTTAGAAAACCAAAGACTGCAAGAACCCGTTCCACCCGGCGACCCGTATCTTGCGCAAATGTCATATGTGCGAGAACTGCTGCGATTTTTTCGCCCATGGCCGCTACGTTTTCCCTCGCCACGGCGCGGCTTCGCGCCTATGTCCTGCAGAATGGTCCATACACTTCCTATTTCAGCCGCAATGAGCCTGCCGCGCTGGCGACGCCCGATTACCCTTTTGTTCATGATGGCCGCAGCGATGCCGATGGCTTTTGCCACTTGGGCTGCGCTGTTGAATAATTTCGTTATTGACGTCGCGCAATTTGATGGTGCTGATATCGGCTTGCTGCACAGCGTGCGCGAAATTCCCGGCTTTCTCGCTGTTGGCGTGATCGCCTTGATCATGTTCATCCGCGAACAGGTTCTCGGCATTATAGCACTGGCGCTGCTGGGCGCCGCCACTGCGATCACAGCCTGGTTTCCATCAATGGGCGGCATTTTGACCATCACGATGCTGTCGTCGATCGGATTTCATTATTACGAAACCGTCAATCAGTCTCTCCAATTGCAATGGTTGACCAAAGAACAGGCGCCAAGACTGCTGGGCTGGCTGATGGCGGCAGGCTCTGCTGTGACCTTCGTTGCCTACGGGGTGATCATGTTGACTTGGGAAACGCTGGGGCTTGGGTACAATCTGGTCTATCTGGTCTCAGGCGGGCTTACGGTTCTGATCGCGTTATTCTGTCTATTGGCCTATCCACAATTTGAGGCCCCGACGCGACAACACACTAAAATCATCCTCAGGCGCCGCTATTGGCTGTATTACTGTCTGCAATTCACCGCGGGAGCCCGCCGGCAGATTTTTATGGTTTTCGCCGGGTTCATGATGGTCGAGCGCTTTGGGTTTCACGTCCATCAGGTCACAGCACTGTATCTGATTAATCTAGTGGCCAATATCGTTTTGGCACCTTTGATGGGCCATGCGGTTGCGCGCTGGGGCGAGCGCAAGGCACTTTTGTTTGAATACTTCGGTTTGATCTGCGTGTTTTTAGCCTATGGCGGGATCTATCTGTTTGGCTGGGGCGTGTTACTGGCTGCCGCACTTTATATTCTGGACCATATGTTTTTCGGTCTGGCGCTGGCGTTGAAAACATATTTCCAGAAGATAGCTGATCCAGCAGATATCGCACCCACCGCCGCGGTCGCCTTTACCATCAACCACATATCAGCTGTGTTTCTGCCCGTACTTCTGGGTTTTTTATGGTTGACCTCACCCACAGCGGTGTTTTGCGTGGCAGCCAGCATAGCGGCTTTATCGTTTTTGTTGGCGCTATTAATCCCACGCCACCCACAACCTGGTGCCGAAACGCTGCTCACACGTGCAGCGACCGCAGCCGCGGAATAAAGCCATGGCCGAGCAGCAGGGCAAATTTCTCACCGGCTCCACCTTTGGCCATGTCTCGTATATGACATTGACCGGTGCATTGGGCATCACTTTTATGTTTTTTGTCGATGCGCTGAACCTGTTTTGGATTTCACATTTGGGCGAGCAAACCCTCATGGCCGCCATGGGATACGCTTTTGCAATCCAGTATTTTACCTTATCTGCCGGCCTTGGCTTGATGATCGCAACCACCGCCCTCGTGGCAAGGTCGATTGGGCAGAAAGCCTATGACAAGGCGCGTGATCAAGCCTCGGGTGCGTTGATTATCACCTGCATATGGCAAGTCTGTGTTGTCACTCTGGTGATTATCTTTCGCCAAGACCTTCTGGCCGCAGTCGGGGCCAGCGGCGAGGCGGCTGACCTTGCAGATCGTTATTTAAAGTTCACCCTGCCCTCTTTGGTGCTGATGGCGGTGGGTATGGTTAGTGGCGGCATTCTACGCGCCAAGGGCGAAGGGGCCCACGCCATGAGCATCACCCTGATCCCGGGTGTTGTCGCTTTGGTGATTGATCCGCTGTTTATCATCTGGATGCAATTGGGGCTGGACGGGGCCGCACTGGCGCTGTGCCTGATGCGCGGTTTGATGGCTGCAGTCGCACTGTGGCTTGTGATAGGATATCACAAAAGCCTTGCGCGCCCAAACTTCAGGTCAATTTTCAACATGCTAAGACCGTTTTTTACCATTGCCCTGCCCGCGATGTTGACCCAGATGGCCACGCCTTTTGGAAACTACCTACTGACCGGGTTGATTGCTGGATTTGGCGATAGCGCCGTTGCAGCCTGGGCCGTGGTCGGCCGTCTGACTGTGGTGGCCTTTGGCGGTATTTTCTCGCTGTCGGGCGCTATTGCCGGAATTTTTAGCCAAAATTATGGCGCTGGTCTCTATAATCGCGTGCGCGCCACTTACCGCGATGCCTTAATATTTTGTGCGCTCTATTCCTGCGTGATGTGGGGGATACTCATGCTTGCCAGCCAGCAAGTAAGCCTTTGGTTTTCACTGGATCCAGCCGGGAACGACGTGCTTTACGCCTTTACACATTTTGGCGCAGGTGGCTTTATTCTCATCGGGGCCCTGATGGTATCAAACGCAGCGTTCAACGCCTTGGGCAAACCCCTCTGGTCGACCTTTACAAATTGGCTTCGCGACGGTGTCCTGACCTTACCAGCAGGTATTTGGCTGACAGGAATGTTTGGCGCGACCGGTGTGATTTATGCCCAAACGCTGGTCGGCGCAGCTGTCGGCCTGATAGCCGCGCTATGGGGCTGGATTTATGTATCAAAACTGGGGTCTGCCCAAGCTTCGCAACTTAACCTTACAAAGCCACCCGCATAATGCGATGATCCCACATACCGGAGACGAAAGATGCCAACATTCACCGCCCTTACCACTCTCACGGGCAAAGAGCCCGCCGAAGCCTTGGGCGAAGCCCTTGAACGTCTCGATCCGGCACCAACCGGTATCGGTGTGTTCGAAATCGAGGACGGCTCAGGCCAATGGGAGGTCGGCAGCTATTTTCTAGAGTCCCCGGATGAAATCGGACTGGCGTTATTGGCCGCAGCCTTTAACAGCCGTCCCTTTGCGGTATCTGAATTGCCCGAGACCGATTGGGTGGCCAAGGTGAAGCGCGAGTTGACCCCGGTGCGGGCGGGACGGTTTTTTGTCTATGGCAGCCATGATGCCGATCAAATCCCCGCCGGGGTCGAACCCTTACTGATAGAAGCCGCCATGGCCTTTGGTACTGGCCATCACGGCACCACACTTGGATGTTTACAAGCCATAGATCGCCTTTCAGAAATTGGCGTGGTGGGCCAGAACGTAGTTGATATCGGCTGTGGAACCGCAGTTTTAGCGATGGCCGCCGCACGAATTTGGCCTAACCCCGTCTTGGCAAGCGATATCGATCAAGTTGCGGTGGACGTGGCTCAGGAAAATGTTGTCGCCAATGGTCTGCAAGGGTGCGTGACCTGCATTGAAGCAACTGGCTTTGACCACCCCACCCTCGCCAAAGCGGCCCCGTTCGATCTGATTTTCGCCAATATCCTGAAAGGTCCGCTGATCGCACTCGCCCCAGATATCTCGCGCCACATCACCGAGACCGGTCACGTCATTCTGTCAGGTTTGTTGAATGAGCAGGCCGCAGATGTGTTAGCCGCCTATCGTGACCAAGGGTTTCAGTCCACGCACCACCAAGAAATTGGCGAGTGGACAACCCTGACCCTTTCCAAGATTAATACGCTTTCGACGTGATCATATTAATCGCTTAAACGACCTCAGTTTCAGAAGCGTCTCCATCGCCGGGTTCAGGCTTAGCCTGAGGCTCAACCGGTGCCGATGCAGCAACCACTTCAGCTTTGGCCTCAGCCTCTTCTACGCTTTGAGTGGCTGTGTCTGCGGGCGGCGGTGCCGGAGGTGCAACGGTCTCAGGCGTTCCGGCCTGACCTGCAGCAGGTTGCGTATCTTGCTGGGCCACTTGCGTTTCAGGCGCCTCTGGTGCAGGCGCCGCATTCATCTCAGCCTCAACAGGCTCGGGTGCAACCACTGGGGCTTGGGTGGCTGGTGAAGCACGGGTGACACCAGAATCATAAGTCTCTTGGGGCAAAGGCGCTGCAATGGGTTGTGGTTGATTGGCAGGTTCAGATATGCGCTGAGTATCAGCCGAAATCATCGCTTGCGCCTCTGCGCTGATCGTCACAATCACGCTTTCTGTGCGCCGCGCCACGCGTTCCTGTATGGACGCCTCCGACACTGCCGCGCGCTCGGCTTGTTCAAGTGCTCTGAGACCCTCTAACGCTTGGATCCGAGGTTCTATTTGCTGACCGCCCCCGTAAGCCGCACCAACACTAGGATTAATCTCAGCCATACCGTTCCCGCTTTCCTTTTCGCATCACATGCACAAATCTAGAAATTATTGGTCACGCAATACTGGGTTTAATCATCTTAGCTTTTGGGCTTACCACGGATGCCCAAACCTTTTGTCGCTTCATTATCGCTGTGTTTCAAAGTGCAAATAGGGACAATCCTATCGACGTTTACTTTTCCGCACAGTCGTCATGACCTTCAGACAACCTGCTTAAGCTGTCTAGGGTAAGGTAGAAACTTTAAAAAGCCTCCAAAAATTATGCACTTCGACTGGGTGGTGGTCCCAAATCGTCAAAGGCTTGCACAAGATTATCAGCGATCTTACCGAGATCGATGGGATAACTGTTATCCGCAATCGCCTGTCTAACGCGCTCGACTGCTTCGATGTCTATGGGGGCAGGCAGCTGCCGCATCGACGACAAGACCTCGCGAGAGGTGGAATTTATTTCCACTGCAACCTTCGCCGTCGAGCTCGCCTGAACAACAGGCACAGCGCCACCAACGCCGACAGCGTCATAGGTATCCACTTCAGAGGGCATTGATTCGGTCAGAACTTTTCCGCGAATAGCGTTTGCCTTTAAAGCCTCTTGCGCGATATTTTCGGTCGGCTTGACTGCCATCTGCATTGCAGCCGAGTTGCCCGTTATCGCTGTTGGTGCATCAACCATACGGTGTATCCTTATTAATTGATTGCAAACTGAATTTAGTCCTTTTGCAATCGTGTGCCATTTCAAAGAAAACAGTAGCCAGATTTAGTTGTTAATTCAAACATCGATACACTAAAAAAGAAAAAAATAGTCCGTAACCGCCAGTTCAAGACTTAATTTAGCAAAAAAACCGGTTTATTTTATAATTATCCTACGTGTATTAAGTTTATTAGATGCTTTATTTTGCACCCGGGGCAAATAATTAATCGACTTAAGCGAATCACCGAATCGAATATCAGTCTTTTTATAGTATTTTTCACCAATGATTCGCCGTTTAAAATTTATTGTCAGCCCGCATTTGAAAAAACACTTATTCTATCGCAAGTAATCCATGGGCAATAAATACGGCGTCATTTCTCTAATCTTAATGGGTATTTTCCAGTCAGGGTAAACTGATGGTAAATCGCTTGAACGTTTCGCTGTGAAAAAAGCAGAGTGTAATTTTCAAATTTACTTTTAGCCTTGAAAATTAATCTGTGCTTTGATGGCAACCTCACGGTCAGAAGCCAACTCAAACGCGGTTAAAGCCGCGTCTAATGGCAAACTGTGAGTGATCAGGGGCTTTACGTCAATCAGGCCCTTTTGCATCATCCCGACCGCAATAGCGAACTCGGGATGAAACCGAAACGACCCTCTTAATATGATTTCTTTTGCGGTAAGGCTTTGCATCGGAACCTGCATATCCCCGCCAAGACCCAGTTGCACCAGCGTGGCGCCGGGGCGTAAAACCGCGACCCCGCCGCTCAGCGCGCTTGCCGCGCCAGAGCACTCAAACTGCACGTCAATACTGCCCTTGGCTGCGCCAAAGCGGCTTAGCGCCTCTGGTTCTTTGGCCATATTATGCACAGCATCCGCCCCTGCTTGCGCAGCTTTTTGCAGAGTGAAATCCGACAGATCCGTTGCGATCACCGTGCCAGCACCTGCGCGACGGGCAGCCATAATAGTCAATATACCGATTGGTCCACAGCCGGTCACAAGAACGGTTTTGCCAACCAGATCACCAACTTGTCGCACCGCATGCAGGCTGACTGCTAACGGTTCGGCCATCGCCGCTTCGCCCGCAGTAAGACCGTCTGCCGGCACGCATTGTTCAGCATCGGCGATGAGCTGCTGCTGAAACGCGCCCTGAATGTGAGGAAAGGGCATTGCGCTGCCATAAAACCGCATATTCAGGCAATGATTTTGCTGACCAAGCAGGCAATATTCACAGCTATTACATGGGCGCGACGGGGAAATCGCCACAAGCTGGCCAATCTCAAGCCCAGTGACACCCGCACCAAGCTCTCGGATTATACCCGCCACCTCGTGGCCCAAAACCATCGGCTCGCGCAGTCTGATCGGCCCAAAGCCGCCATGTTGATAATAATGCAAATCCGAACCACATATGCCGCCGGCCTGCATCTCGATGGCTACCTGTCCCGCTACTGGCGCATCAACGGGCCGTTCTTCGATTCTCAGATCTTGTGCAGCATGGATAACGATCGCTTTCATTAGGCACCTATTTCCAAGCTGTACATTGTTTCACAAGATACCGATAACCGACCCCAACGCCAAGGCCAATAAGATTAATAACAATCAGGAAACAGGATATGTCATCATCACTCTTCAATTTAGCCGGGAAATCTGCATTGATCACCGGATCCAGTCAAGGCATCGGCTATGCGCTGGCGAAAGGCCTAGCGGCTTCGGGCGCAAAAATCATCCTAAACGGCAGAGACCAGACCAAATTGCAGGCGGCAGCAGACAGCCTTTCCGCTACGGGTGCCGATGTACAAACGCTTGGAGTTGATGTCACCGATCATTATGCTGTGCGCGCAGCCGTTGACGGGTTTGAGGATACATCCGGCGCAATCGATATTCTGGTCAACAATGCTGGCATGCAACACCGCACCGAGTTAGAGAATTTTCCCGCCGACGCCTTTGAAAAGTTACTGCAAACCAATGTCGCCTCGGTGTTTCATGTCGGCCAAGCCGTGGCGCGTCATATGATTGACCGCAAAGCCGGTAAAATTATAAATATCGCCAGTGTGCAATCAGCCTTGGCTCGCCCCGGCATTGCCCCATACACAGCCACCAAAGGCGCGGTGACAAACTTGACAAAGGGTATGGCCACCGACTGGGCCAAGCACGGGTTACAGTGCAACGCGATCGCACCGGGCTATTTCGACACCCCGCTAAACGCAGTACTTGTAGCCGACCCAGACTTTAGCGAATGGCTGGCCAAGCGCACCCCTGCTGGACGTTGGGGCAATGTCGAAGAACTGGTTGGTGCTTGCGTGTTTCTCTCCTCGGGCGCGTCAAGCTTTGTCAACGGCCACACACTTTATGTCGATGGCGGAATCACGGCTTCGCTCTAATTCACGGGAATAAAGCAACCTCAAACGGCTGCAATCTGGGCCAATCAAAGGTGACCCCGATCCCCGGACTATGGGGGGCGACGGCACAATGGTCGGCAATCACCAAAGGTCGCGTCGTATAGCGGTCAATCGGGAAGCTATGCACCTCGAGCCAACCACCATGGGCCTGACCACTGACCAGACTGACATGCAATTCCTGCATTCCGTGACTGCACACGGGCACGCCGGCCAGCGCACTGTGACCGGCCACTTCGAGCCAGCCAGTAATGCCACCGCAATTCGAGGCATCTGGCTGGATAAAGCCCAATTCTGACTGGGCCAAAGCCATTTCAAATTCATGAATGGTGTGCAGGTTTTCACCCTGCGCCACAGCGATACCTGTGCTTTGGGAAACCCGCGCATACCCGCGATAATCATCGGGAATAACCGGCTCTTCAAACCAGTATATATCTTGGTCTTTCACCGCGTTGCCCAGCGCGATTGCCTCAGCGACGCTCAGCGCATAATTGGCATCGATCATAAAGGTCACATCAGGGCCGATCAGTGCACGAACTGCGCGAATTCGGGCCACATCATCGGCCATATCAGGTTGGCCAATTTTGATCTTAACCGCGTTGAACCCCGCCGCCAGATAGCCTTCCACACTGGCCAGCAATTTTGGCAATGCAAAACCAAGATCAATCCCGCCAGCATAAGCCTGGCAGCGATCTGATGCGCCGCCAGTTATTTTCCATAGCGGTATGGCGGCAGCTTTCGCGCGCAAATCCCACAACGCGATATCAATCGCCGATATTGCAAAGCTGACGATACCCCCGCGGCCGACATAATGCAGATGCCACTGCATTTTCTGGTACAACCCTTCAACGTCACCGGCATCTTCGCCAATCAACAGATCGGCCAGATCGTGGGTAATGACCGCAGCCGTGGCCACACCCCCACGCCCCCCGTTATAGGTATAGCCCGTAGCGCTGCGACCATCGCTCAAGGTGATCGTCGCGGTGATCAGATGAAAATGGCTGTGCGCCCCGTGTTTTGCATCGGTCAGCACCTCATCAAGCGGAACGTTGAACAGGCGTGCTTTGACGCCGGTAATTTTGTTCATCGCAGCCTCTTACATGTCCCCGCATTCTGGAACTGGGCTTATCACTGTGCCATTTTCCAAATGTTGCAGCAGATTATCAACCGTAAGATTGCCCATCGCGGCGCGGGTCTCATGGGTGGCGCTGCCTACGTGGGGCAGCAACACAACATTGGCCATCTGCCGCAGCGCCGCTGGTACTTTCGGCTCTTGCTCGAACACATCAAGGCCCGCCCAACCCAAACGCCCCTCTTGCAACGCGGCAATCATCGCCGTCTCGTCCACCACAGATCCACGGCTGACATTGATCAGCGTGCCCTTGGGGCCCAGCGCGTTGATCACCTCGGCATTGACCAGCTTACTGGTGGCCTCACCACCCGGGGTGATACAGACCAGCACATCCGCTGCCTGCGCCATATCGACCAGACTTTCGCAGTACTGATAGGGAACCATTTTCTGGCTGCGCGCATGATACAAGATTGTGGCGTTGAACGGTGCCAGCTTGTCGGCAATCGCCTGCCCGATCCGCCCCAAACCCACGATGCCCACAACTTGATTGTCAGCCGACCGGCTCAAAGGGGCGTTACCACCAGTTTCCCAATCGCCCGAACGTACATGTGCATCATCCGCCAACAGGTTGCGATAACACGCCAGCATCAGCATCAACGCAGTGCTCGCCACTTCGGCGTTCAGGACATTTGGCGTATGCGTCACCATAATGCCACCTGCCCTTGCCAAGCTGGTATCAATCGCATCATAGCCGACGCCGTAACAGCTGATCAGCTTAAGATCAGGCATGGCCTTGATATAGTTAGGCTTGACACCATCGTGGCCATTGGTGGCGACGTAGTGAATTTTAGATCCGTGCTCGGCCAACCAAGACACAGGATCCGCAGCATCTTCCAGCCGATGAACCGTGAAAGCCGCCTCGAGGCGTTCCAGCATCTCGGGGGTCGCGCCACCAATAAGAAGTAAATCAGTCATATTCAGGTATCCTGTGTCACTGTTTGACGTTGTTGGCCAAGGCCTTCGATATGCAAGTCCATCACATCACCGGTTTTCAGATAAACCGGTTTGGGCTTCATCCCCAAAGCGACCCCAGGTGGGGTGCCCGTGCTGATCACGTCTCCGGGATGCAGCGTCATCAACCCCGATAAATGCTCAATAATCTCGGCCACATTAAAGATCATCGTCTTGGTATTTCCAGTCTGGCGACGGCTGCCGTTGACATCGAGGGTCATATCAAGGTTTTGCGGATCAGGAATGTCGTCGCGGGTCACCAGCCAAGGCCCGGTGGGGCCAAAAGTGTCACAAGATTTGCCCTTGGTCCACTGGCCCGTCAAATTAGCCTGAAAATGCCGCTCTGAGACGTCATTGATGATGCAATAGCCTGCAACATATTCCAAGGCATCGGCTTTACTGACATATTTCGCCGCCTTGCCGATCACGACGCCCAGTTCAACCTCCCAATCGGTGCTGACCGACCCACGCGGCATCGAGACATCATCATTGGGTCCCACAACCGCTGAGTTGGCTTTGAAAAACAAGATGGGATGCTCGGGGATTGCTGCGCCAGTTTCCGCCGCATGATCAGAATAATTCAGCCCAATACATAAAAACTTGCCGATATTTCCAACACAGGGGCCAATCCTTGGCGCGCCCGAGACTTTGGGCAACGTTGCGCTGTCCAGCGCGCGCAAACGCGCCATTGTCGCATCAGAAAGATCTGCACCGCCGATGTCTGTCACATGGCCAGACAGATCGCGCAACTCACCGTTTGCATCAATCAACCCCGGTTTCTCGGCGCCATCCGCACCATAACGCACTAACTTCATCGTTTGGTATCCTTAATGATTGTCACGCGGCATAAACTTGCGCGCAATGTCTTGATAATTATCTGCATCTTTGAGAATCATTCCCTTATCAAAGGGACCTACCTTTTCGCGGAAATACTGTTGCCAAGGTGATTGACTTTCAGGCATTGCATAGCCGTTGGTCTCAAGAATGCGCGCCCGCGCTGACAGCGCATCGTGCGACACCAGCATATCCGCGCTGCACTGGTTCAAATCAATCCGCACCCGATCGCCCGTTTGCAGCAAAGCCAACCCGCCCCCAGCCGCGGCCTCAGGCGAGGCGTTCAAAATAGACGGGCTGCCAGAGGTCCCCGATTGCCGACCGTCCCCGATACAGGGCAACGCCTCAACACCTTGTTTCAGCAAATACGCAGGCGGGCGCATATTCACCACCTCAGCCCCCCCCGGATAGCCGATCGGACCGGTGCCACGCATGAACAAAATACATCCCGTATCGATGTTTTCTGTGGGATCGTCGATCCTGTGATGAAAGTCATCCGGCCCATCAAACACCACGGCCCGACCTTCAAAGGCGTTCATATCCTCAGGGTTCGACAGATAGGTCGCCCGAAAACTGTCACTAATAACGCTTGTTTTCATGATTGCACTGTCAAACAGATTGCCACTGAGGTTAATAAAGCCAGCATTTGGTTTGATTGGCGCAGCAGCCGATTTGATCACATCAAGGTTTTCCGAGCGCCGCGCGCCGCAGTTCTCGCCCATCGCCTGCCCATTGACCGTCAGCGCATCGGGATGGGGCAATAGACCCTGCGCGATAAGTTCGCCAACAACCGCCGGCACGCCGCCGGCGCGGTGATAATCTTCGCCCAAATACGTACCCGCTGGCTGCAGGTTAACCATAAGCGGCACATGGTGCCCCACAGCCTGCCAATCATCATTGTCCAGTGCCACGCCGAGATGTCGCGCAATCGCATTGAGGTGAATGGGCGCATTGGTCGACCCACCAATTGCAGAATTGACAACGATGGCATTTTCGAATGCGGCGCGTGTCATGATGTCACTGGGACGCAGGTCTTCCCAGACCATGTCCACAATGCGGCGTCCGGTTTCATAGCTGATCTGACCGCGCTCGCGATACGGTGCGGGGATCGCCGCCGCACCAGGCAATTGCATACCCAAGGCCTCGGCCAGAGAATTCATCGTCGTCGCAGTTCCCATCGTGTTACAGTATCCCACAGACGGCGCCGAACTGGCCACCATATCCATGAAGCCTTCATTGTCGATTTCCCCCGCCGCCAGCATCTCGCGGGCTTTCCACACAATGGTGCCAGAGCCGGTGCGCTTGCCCTGAAACCAGCCGTTGAGCATTGGCCCGACGGATAGGGCAATGGCCGGAATATTCACCGTGGCGGCCGCCATCAGCAGCGCCGGCGTGGTTTTGTCACAGCCGATGTTCAGAACGACCCCGTCAATTGGATAGCCAAACAACGTTTCAACCAGCGACAGATAGGCCAGATTGCGATCCAGCATCGCCGTTGGGCGCTTGCCAGTTTCCTGAATAGGATGCACTGGAATTTCAATCGGCGTGCCACCCGCCGCAAGAATGCCGTCCCGGACCCGTTTTGTCAGTTCGATATGGTGCCGGTTGCACGGGCTTAGATCACTGCCCGTCTGGGCAATACCAATGATTGGCTTGCCCGATTGCAGCTCTTGCCGAGTCAGACCATAGTTTAAGTAGCGCTCAAGATAGAGCGCTGTCATTTCAGGAT
>Ga0114994_10001964_pt1 | contig 14885 bp, 4 predicted proteins | sample ArcticOcean_MG_C_9_FD_87043 | JGI IMG/M metagenome (GOLD analysis project Ga0114994, IMG submission 87043) | Marine microbial communities from western Arctic Ocean - ArcticOcean_MG_CB2_152 | ecosystem: Environmental > Aquatic > Marine > Oceanic | place: Arctic Ocean: Canada Basin | collected... | reverse complement strand
TATCTGAAAGTAGTCTTAATTCTAATACCGCGGACATGCGCTTATGTAAAATTCTATAAACCGAATCTGCGATGGGCATCTCTACTTCGTATTTCTTATTCATCTCGAATATGCCTTTCGCCCCAGTCATTCCTTCGGCTACCATATTCATTTCAATAACAGCAGCTTTCACGGTGTACCCACTCCCCACCATTGTGCCCAGCGCTCTATTGCGACTATTCACGCTGTAAGCCGTAACAAGCAGGTCTCCTAAATAAGGACTGCTCTTGATGTTTCTGTCAATATCGTGGACTTTGTCAATAAATCTTTTCATCTCAATTGCCGCGTTTGAAATCAGCACTGAGATGAAATTATCACCATAACCTAATCCATGCGCAAGACCTGCACCCACAGCATATACATTTTTCAAAACAGCAGCTAGCTCCGCCCCGAAAACATCATCAGAAGTATTCACTTTAATGTATCTAGTCCTTAAAAATGGCGCAAATATTTCCGCTTTATCCGTATCTGGACAAGCAACTGTCAAATATGATAGTCTCTCTCTAGCTACTTCCTCAGCATGGCAAGGGCCACAAATAATCCCTAGGTTATCATATGAAATATCGAACCTTTTATGTAGATATCTCGCAGGAATAGAATTGAACTGAGGTATCATGCCTTTAATCGCAGAAAAAATGATTTTCCGCTCGAGCCCTTTCGGATTCGCTGCCTTAAAAACATCGTCGAGGAACATAGATGGTATAGCCACAATTATTATATCACTATTATCAATCACCTCCTGCATATCGGTGGAAAGCCTAAGTTTCTCCTTGGGGAACTGTATCGATTCTATATATCGAGGGTTACTCCCGTGAGTCTCTAGAAACTCCTTAGTGTCCTCTGACCGCACCCACCAATTTAGCTCACTAACGTTCTCACAAATCATCTTAGCAAGAGCCGTTGCCCAACTTCCACTCCCTAATAATCCTATTCTCTCTACTGTTGCCATACGGCTAAGTTAGCGCTTAGGGGAGATAGATTAGAATGTCTTGATTTACTCTCATGCCTTCTGACGTAAGCCCATTCCAATTCTGTATATCAACTTGAGAAACCTTGTACTTTGTTGATAGACCAAAAAGAGTCTCGCCAGACTTAACTCGGTGAACTAAGACTTGCACGTCAGAGCTTAAAATGTTCGCTGTCGTACGTCTATTTACCTGATGCACAGCCTCATCACAATCGTCATCGTTTTCGCATTTCTGAAGTAAAAACTGCTCGCTAGCTCCATAGGTTATTATCATTTCTTCACTTACGCCTAACCTAACTAACTCCTTCTCCACGGCTTTCGTTCTGCTTTGACTAAGCGAATCGTTATATGAGGAAGTCGCACGTGAATCACAGTGTGAAATAATTAATACACGCTCTTCCTGATTTACTATGAGATGTCTTGCAAAAGATGCAACTATAGAAAGGTCTGAGTTTCTTATCACAGCCCTATCGTAGTCCCAGTTAATATTAAGTTCAACTACGTCTCCTTCAATTATCGATTCTTCAATCACCACGTCAACTATAATCTCTTCAATAATTTCTACATTCTCCACTTCCTCTACCACAGTTATATCGCTTATAAACTCACACGTTCCGTCATCTACAATTGCCTCTAGGTTGTAATTAAATGCAAGAGGATCCATGCATCCGACCTCGATAACCATTGGTATTGGAACGATGACAGTGATGCTGGTTAGGGTTTGGTCTTCAGGAGAAATAAAAGGATCGGCAGTGTACCCGAATGATTCTGGACACTGTATCATATATGTCTGCTCGCGAAGAATCCTAGTAGACCATTTCCCCTCGAAGTCTGCTACAAACTCTACTTGATTGTCTTCGCCCATTTGCTCTAGAGCTGCTTCTATTCCGGGCCAAGGGCTGCCATCTGATTCGTGAATGATCTCGACGAAAAGTGTAATCTCAGGATCATAATCAGAAAAATGAAACAGTGCGTCTATTCCATTCCTATCTGAGGAAAATATCCCACTACTTCCTTCAGCATCTAGCTGAACCCCAAAGTCATCACCCGAGGAATTAATTGGATATGGGTACAAGTCGTACACCGAATCCCACAAATGTACTCCTTTTTTTATCGCATAAACTATATCCAAGCCGCCTAATCCCTTATGTCCATTAGAACTGAAATACAATGTATCTGTATGACGCATTGTGGGGAAAGCCTCGTCACCATTTGTATTTACAACAGCCCCTAGGTTCACTGGGGAAGCCCAAGCTCCTGCTAATTTTGTAGAACTCCAAATATCCATCCCACCTTCACCTCCAGGCATATCTGACGTGAAGTAAAGTGTATTACCGTCAGGCGATAATGCGGGATGAGCGAACATAAATTCTTCGTCACAAAATTCCAGTCTCGCACCGGTTTCCCAGGTTGTTTTTCCTATAGAATCAGGGGTAAGTGATGCGCGAAATAACTGCACAGACTGTGTTATTATCTCTCCGACTGGTGTTCCAAGCCTCTTAAATAATGATGGTTCTGGTTTTATGTAGGTCATACCTAAAACCCCATCAGTTTCACCGGATTTATAGGCCACGACACCATCGTGAAAATCTGTATTGGATTCTGAAAGCGGTTCACACACTAACTCCAAGGGTGCGTCAACACCCATAGTGTCAACAAGGATTCCCTTCCACAAATCCATCAGCCTATTGCCGGTGTAGTCGTCGATGTATGTCTCCGACCCTCTTTTTTGTAGGTGTTCCCGAGGACTCTCGACTATGAAAAACAATTCGTCACCCACCTTGTGTGGCATAGCTGCACTCGCAACCTGAGAACCATCCATTGATGTGCTAATAATATTTATGGGGCGAACCCTGAAATAAACACTATCTGCTTGCCTTACATCGAGAGATGAAATCGCATCAATCCTCGCTTGAGAAAGGGGATTCGAGATATGTGACTCATAAATCTCCTTCGCCTCGTCGTACCTACTTAGAGCCATTAGAGTCTCCGCTTTCTGAAATTCTAGTTCCTCAGTGAAGCCTTTTATTGCTTCTAGAGAGTCCAAACAAGCTAATGCTCTCTCATGAACATTAAGCTCTACATAAATCGGAACTAATGCCTCAAATGCTTCTTGTTTTTTATTTCCCTTGGCAGCTCGTTCGTATAAGGCAGCGGCTTCAGTATACGCTCCCTGATTGTCAAGAGTGTTTCCCTCTAATAGATAATGAGCAGAGCATCCTGTTATGAATATAAAGCCTGTAATAAAAAAGGCAGCATTATATGTGATTCTCTTTAACATCAGAAATAGCGTGGGTTCTGTATTATAGAAGTTGTACCTCCGAAATTAAATCCTAGTTGAATCTCATGTGTTGCGCCTAAATATTGGTAAAGCCCAGCACCGGCAAAGTCGTATGAATACCCTAACCGTAGGTTATACGGGAGGGCTATTTCTAATGAAGCTATGTATGTAGAGTTCGTTCTGAAGCCTACTCCCATCCATATCTGTGTGCCACCAGGACCATACTCAATAAATAAGGCGTGACAGTTAATATCGGCGAGTATGGGTGCACCATCCATATACCTTACGAGCATGCTGGGTTTAATTTCAATCCCGAGTCCGGTAGAAATAATCCCTCCTCCATATGCATAGATGTGACGTTTATAGAATCTTTCGTCAGAAGAGTTCCTTAGAATATCGTCCTTAGCATAATAACTAGGTATGGATATTCCTGTAAACCACTTTCCACTAGTCGCTGAGAAAAACGCCCCAAAACCAAGCGTAAGAAACCCTTCCTGAATGTTTCCGTTATTGTAAACGTCGTCGACAGCATCCCAGACATCTAATTCGTTGAGATTCGCCGAATAATTTACGTGGCCAGCACGCAATCCGAAGGCCATCTTTCCTAGTTGAGTGCGGAATTGATAGCTCATGTCTGCAGATATCGTTCTCTCTCTCACTACGCCTATTCTGTCAGATGTCATCACGAACCCAAATCCCACAGGGGCCTTCTTCAAAGAGCCGTCTATGCAAAGTATTTGTGACGTGGGTGCACCGTTAATCTTCCATTGATTGCGGTACATCGCGCTTGTCTGAAGATATGGGTGAGCGCCTGCATATGCCGGATTAAGCATGAGTGCATTAAAATTATACTGCGAGGCGAGGTAGTCTTGTTGGGCGTGAGTAGGTGCCATGCTAAGTACACACAACGCCACTGTCACAACTACACTGCATATGTAATGTATTCGTCTCATCGGCGGATATCTACATAATTAGAGTAAACAACTCCGTTAGCTTCGAAGATCACGAAATACGTCCCGTCGTGTAGGTCGGCGCCATTCTCGTCAGTCCCCTCCCAATCATTTCGGTAGTTTGTAGTCTCGAAAACTGTTTGGCCCCAACGATTAAGAACCCAAAACCTCGTGTCTTCTATCCAATCACAGGGTGCTACTTCTCCCGAAGAAATCAATGGGCCTATATCGCGAATCACGTACGCATCGTTAGCGCCATCGTCATTAGGGGTAATCCCCGTGGGCATATTCGGCGCGAAAACCGACTCCTCAACGTAAATCAAATGGCTGGCTTGATCTGCGTTTCCACATTGATCTTCCCAGTAGTAAAATCTCTCCCATATACATGCCTGTTCCTCACAATTCCCCTCTATTAGAACGTCTTCACATGATGAAAATATCTCGGAAAGTTCACATTCTCCTGTATAAACAAGTTCTGCTAGCATCTCCTCGCATGTCGGTACGTTTAAAGAACAGTTAAAAGAAAGTGAATCTAACGGGGTTACAAGAACAGGAGCTAATGTGTCTCTAACGGAGATGGTTTGGTATGTGGTGGCTGAAAGGCCACATGCATCAGTGATCGTATATATTCTGATATGATCAAAGTTATTCTCGCAACCGAAGTACTCACGTTCAACCTGTATATCTAGACTCATACCATTTGAAGAGCATAGGTCATCGAATTCTGGATTCACAAAAACCATCTCGTCTTGACACCCAACAGTGTAGTCTCCGGGGACGAAGGTGAAGAATGGAGGGTTGTTGTCTATGTATGTGATGGTTTGGGTTTCATTATGGGTGTTACCTGCATCGTCAACTATTACAAACATTCTCAGTACTACTGATTCGTTAGCACAGTCTTCGAAATTCTCTTCAGTATATACATTTACAAGAAGCGGTGATGGATCACAAACGTCTTCGAAAAGCGCCATGTCCTCAGGGTATGATTCGCCACATGGAACAACTATGTCTGCTGGGAATTCTGTGAAGTAAGGCGGGGTGGTGTCTTCTACGATAATGATTTGGGCTTGAGATACCTCATTCCCACATTCATCTGTGGCCGTAAACGTATTGAAAACAGTATAAGTCCCTACAGATTGGGTGTAAAGTGTGTCGGGGAACAAATCTATCACAGGACTCGGATCGCATAAGTCGAACGCCGTAGCGTTCTCAAGAGGAATCTCATCATCACACTCGAGAGAATAGTCTGGTGGTGTCGTTATTTCTGGTGGAGTAATGTCAGCAACTATGATTAACTGCAAAGCTGAGGCTTCATTAAAACAATTATCCGTAGCAATGAAATTCCTTTGGATGGTGTAGTTCTGAGGACAGATACCCCAAATAGTGTCGGTTTCAACAATCATTTCAACGGCACCTAGACATCCGTCAATAGCTACAGCTATCTCAAGTATTGGTGGCTCTTCACATGAAAGAGAAAGACCTAGTGGGATGTATATGATATTAGGAGGAACGTCGTCCAAGACGTCAATAAAATATTGCGCAGAATCGATATTACCACAATCATCCGTGGCATATGCCCACCTCGAAAGCGCCCAGTGGTTAGGACAGCTCAAGCTATCCTCAAAGGCTTCACCCCACACTAATTCACTTACTTGAGAACACATATCAAATGCGCTTAATAATGGCCACACTACGAGCTCCTTACACTCAAAAGTAGGAGATAAAATTTGAGGTGGAAGAAAGGAAATCTCTGGACCTATAGTATCTACTATGCTTACAATATGAGTGTCAATTCGGACATTATCGCATGCGTCAATTAATGAGAACTCCCAATGAAATTGTCGTTCTGCTGAACAATCCCCAGAGGTTGTGTCTAGGGTTATAGTTTGGTCAACATCAGAACAATTATCAGAAAAATCCACTTCAAAAACATTGCTCAACAAATAATCTAATAAATCCCAGCCTTCACAGCTCACAAGGGTATCAGCTGGGAACTGGGTGAAAGTCGGCGGTTCGAAATCTACGATGTCAATTATTTGAGTCGCGCAAATAAGCCCAAGACCACATCCCACATCTACAAATTCTCCAGAGTAAGCTGTAAATGTTCTCGTAACTCTTATCACGACATTAGGTGCAGCGAGGTCATTGCAATTCAAAGTGTCAACTTGTACTTCTAGATCGATGGGTGGGTCCAGATCTATGCTAGGATCAGCACACGGGTGAACATATGCTCCTGCTGTATTTGTGTATATGAAGCCCCAATCAACTTCACCGCAATCAATATTAATGTCAGCTGGTGAAGTAAGGCAATTAGATTGCCCATACAAAAAGGAAGGGTTTAATCCTGCCGTAATTAACACCATGCATATAAAATGAGCTCTTAAAGCCATCACACTAATATATTCATTTTATCGAATAATTGTAACATATCCTCTCAATTCTTTTGCTATATCTCCCCAAACAGTAGAACGTATCTCCATTTGCCACACATAAACTGCATTAGGGACGTAATACTCGCCTTCAACACCAACTTCACCAATCCAGTATTCTTCAGGGTCGTGAGTCTCCCAAATTAATTCCCCACCTCTATTAAATATCCTGAAATTAAACGATTCAATTAAGGCCAAGTCAGAAAATTCAGCTCTAAAAGCATCATTGATTCCATTGCCTCCAAACCCTATATATGGTGGGGTAAAAGCATTGGGCACATAAATTTCCAAGTCAGCTTTAATACTGATAATTTCCATATGGCTACTAACGCATCCGTCAGTACTCGTTACAATTAAATTCACTGGATAGTCTCCCGCAATCATGAAATCATGTGAAGGGCTGTCTAAAAATGAAATCCCTCCATCTCCGAACGTCCACTCGCTTGAGACATCTCCTGAAGACATGTTATCAAATGTTACACCTGTATTTAACAGATTCGAGGTAAATAAATCCCCTGGCAACCCTATTAATGGCTGTGCATCAAAGTCTGCATTAGGAAGGGGCCAAACCTCTACTACATTAAACACATCGTAGTCTATTACACAACCTTCAGGTGAAATTGCGGTTAAGTGAATCATGTAATTTCCAGCATGTTCAAATAAAACTTGTTCTACTGGAAATATTCCCTCGTAAACAACCCAGTCAGAATTAGCTATGGAAAGATTCGAGGAAAATGCACCGATAGTTAGGTTAGTAAACTCTACGAGTATTGGTTCACATCCCGTTGCCGGTGAAAACGCTACTTGTGGTGTAGGATATTCGTAAACAGTAAAAGTTTCGATGCTTGAAGCATAACAACCATAACTGTTGAAGGCTGTTAATTCAACTATATGCTCTCCAAATTGATTTACATTGAGTTCTGGTTCAAATTGAGCCCCGAGTAGTGCAAAATTGAGATTCCAATTGAACGAAACTGCACCCTCGGACAAGTTAGCTGTTTGAGCGAAATTAGGTATGCCACAATACAATAGATCTTCAATCTCAAAAGCCGAAATCGGCTCGGGAGACACACTGATTGTAAAGGTGGTCGAAGCCTCGCAACCATTAATCGTAGACCCCATAACTAATACCTCGTGTTGAACTAAAGATGATGTCGTATTTATGAACGTATGAACAGGCGAAGAGGTGATTGTCGCGGGTGTAGAGTCTCCAAAATCCCAAAGCCAGAAATCACTGTCTGAAGAATTGTTTACAAAGCTCACGTCTAATGGACTACAGCCATCTAGGAGATCGGGTGTTATGTTGAGATCGGGTGTTGCGGTAACCTCAAGAGCTATAGTTTCAATAGCTTCGCATCCGAAAAGATTAGAAAGAACTGTAGCGGTAGCAGTATAAAAGCCAGAATTAAGATAGATATGACTTTCATCTACCCCCACACCCGTTAGACCATCGCCGAAGTCCCAAGAAATTAATCCGGGATCAGTTGACTCTACATTGAAAAATGCTTCTTCGCCCTCACAGAAAATATTATCATTTGCGAATATTGAGATTACAGGTTCCGGGTGAATTACAATTTCTACAGAGGTGGTATCATAAGAACATCCATTTGTTACATACTGAATTATCTCATAAACACCCTCTTCGGTGTAGATGTTTGTTGCATCTGTTTCTGAAGAGTAGTTCCCGTCGCCAAAATCATATGTGACATTTGTAGTTGAAATACTTAGATCACTAACGTTAATTTGAAGGGGCGGACAGCCTGCCGTTGTATTCATTTGAAAAAAGGCGGTAACCGTATTCGGCTGCACAAGTATTGTTGAAGAAAAGCTATCAGCTCCACAATCGTTTTCTGCTAAAAGAGTAATCGTAAATTCTGTGGTTAACGTGTCAACCAAATACGTGGGTGGATCAGGTACTATTCCTTCTCCTGTTTCCCCATTCCCGAAATCCCAAATTAACTCGTCGGGTAATCCTACCCCAGTATAAATCATCTCAGCTGTGTATGGAGAACAGACCGTGTCGTTTAATATCGCGAAACTCATTTGGGGTTGAGGAAAAACAGAAATTTCATCGGTATAAATGTCTGTCCCGCATAGATTTGAAACTGTCAACACAACCTCGTATTCAACTATACTATCACCTTGTAAAAATTCTTGAATTGGCGGTATTGTATCTGAAGTGAGCAGTCCATTTAAGTCCCATAAAAAAGTACTATAGGGAAAATAAGAAAGATTGGAAATTGCTATTTCGAGAGGTGCACAACCTGAAGTTTCGGACAATAAAAACTCTGCTATTGGTGGGTCTGTAACCTCAATTGTGGTTTCAGTCGTGTCAATACAACCCCAATCATTTGATGCATACAAAACAACATCATATATTCCTATATCATCGTATTGATGGTTAGGAGAAGCTATCTGAGATTCTTGCCCATCTCCAAAATCCCAATCAAAAAATGTAGCACCAACAGATGATTGCAAAATGGGGTATGGTGAGTTATTACAGCCTAGATTATCTGCTGAAAAAATCGCCTGAGGGACAGGTAAAATAGTGATTTGATGGCTTAAAGTATCAGCACATTGTGTCCCCGGATCAGTATAGGTATACTCTACATTGTAGTTGCCTTCGGGTAAACTTGTATCAAAAAGCCCCGAGCCTGCATCTATGATATTTGTGCCGAACCAATACCCTCCAAATGGAGTTGCAGAATTCAGCATTTGCTCTCCTAAATTGTGACAATACTGTTCACTAGCACCTAAATTTATTTCTGGTAGTGCATCAATACTCACAGTGATGTTATCAGAAGTGTAGCAGGTGCCTATTCCGTATTCAATTGTAAACTGGTGTGCTCCTGGCGAGAGGAGTTGGGGGTCTATTATGCCTTGTTGAGAGTTGAGAAGGGAAGCCTCCGCTTCTACTCCATTGCCCAGCCAATTAACACCTATATCCGGAGAATAGTTCAGCAATAATATCTGAGGAGCATTGTTACAAGCGGTAGTGTCTATACCGGCATAAGCCTCTATGGGCTCTGCAACTATTACTTGTAATGTGTCCGAATTAATGCATTGAGTAAAGTTATCAGTGAATGTGTAAATCACCGAGAAGGAGCCTGGTCCTGTTATAGATGGATTGAATTCTCCTAGAGGGTTTACAGCTAATTCTGAAGCTCCAATTCCATAAAAATAGCCGTCTCCGCCTTGATTGACTCCTGGGCTATTTCCCTCAAAAAACCCTAATAGAGGTTGGTTGCAAAAAATGGTGTCAAGTCCAGCAAAAACAGCTGGAATATCTTGAACTAGAACTTGATGAAGCGCGGTGTCAGTGCAAGTTGTAAGTAGATCGGTGTACGAATACAACAGGTCCCATTGACCTACACCCACGCTGACATCAAATGTTCCTTCAGTCTCGTCCACAACACCAACCCCCTCCCAAGTCCCACCAATAGGTGAGAAAGCTGTTAAGTTTACTTCCCCGTTATTTGCACAAAACTCATCATTACTTTGCAGGGAAATAATAGGTAATGGGTCTATCTCTAATACTAATATGTCTGATGTGTAACACGTTCCATAGCCATATTCTAAAATGTATTGATGCGAGCCTGGTTGTAATAACTGAGGGTCGATGATGCCTAGCTGGTTATCAATTAATGCACCATTTGCTTGTGGACCAAACCCAGACCAAAAAGACCCCACATCAGGTGTAAATCCAGTTAATTGTATTTGCGGTGCGTTGTTACATACAATGGTGTCAAGACCAGCAAATGCGACATCTGGAGCAGCAATTACTACTTGCAATGTGTCGAAATTTACACATGTCGTAACGCTAGAAGTAAACGTGTAAACGACTTCAAAAACTCCAGAACCAGAAACGGTAGGTGTATATTCTCCCGCTTGCGTGACAGCAGTTAATGCGCCTCCTAGTCCCGAAAAATATCCTATCCCTAACTCGTTCAGTCCTGGACTAAAGCCTTCAAAAACACCCACGATAGGCTGGTCACAAAAGGTTGTGTCTAAGCCTGCAAAAACCGTAGGCAAATCGTGAATAGTTAATTCTATAGTCGAGGTTTTTACACAGCCTCTTGAATCGGTAACCAATATCTCCAGTTGATACACTCCTGCAAGCCACCAAGTATTACTTGCTGAATAACCATCAGGTGAAGTGAAGGCGAGAGGCGAAATCCAATCAATTATGTATGGAGCTAAACCACCTGCTACCATAACTTCAAGTTCCACTAATTCTCCTAGGCAAGCTTCTGCAGGAACCATCCAGGTAATAGTTGGGCGCTCAAAAACTTCTATTTCTAAGTTATCCTCTGTGAAACAGGAGCCCGTTCCATATTCGTATATGTAATTATAAACCCCAGGAGTAAGAGGTGAGATGTCTATTTGGCCTATAGCAGGATTAAGAACATTGTTCCCTACCCAATTACCATCTGTCGCAGGAGTAAAACCCTCTAATAATAGTATAGAGTCTACATCACATAAAGAAATGTCGATACCCGCGTCGGCAAAAACTGGTGGTATGAGCTCTATTTCTGTCGTTGAGAAATTCGAGCAACCAAAATTGTCTGTGTAGTCGTATTGTAGGCTGGAGAACCCTATTTCTAGTAAACCTGGATCGAAAGTGCCTATTGATCCATTTATTATTCCACTTCCAGTCCAAACCCCACCAGACGGCTCAGGTGATGGCAGTGTAACCACAAATGACTGGTTACATTCTAGCAATGATAAAGGCATAGTTATTACAGGTAAGTCTAATACATCGAAGGTTAGTTGCGAAGTGCTGGAGCATCCAAGTAGGTCTGATACAGAGATAATAAATGGCAGGTCTTCTGAGGATGCGTCCCATGTAGCTAGCCAAGGAGTAAGAGGATTAATCTCTAGGTCTCCAACCCAGTAAATATCGTAATCTGATGAGGTTTGGACTTCGCCCCCAGAAACATTAGCAGAAAGAATCACCTCTGAACCGTCGCATATATATGTCACATTGGGAGAAACAACTACTGATGGATTCTCATATATTTCTAACTGAATTACATCAGATGTCGCGCAAGTTTCGAATCCATAGTTATACGTATAGGAGTATACACCTGGAGACATTCCTTGAATATTTATTGAATATGGTTCAATAGCTGAAACGTTGACTCCTTGCCATGAACCTCCCAGTGGAGAATATCCTGTAAGAGCAATAACTGAATCTATATTACACGAGAAAACATCTAAACCTACAGCTGCTTCTTCAGGCGAAAAAATATCGATGGTCAGAAAATCTGAATTAGTACATCCTTCTGGGTCTGTGTATTGATAGGTAACTATAGCTGAGCCGACTCCCAGAATTGAAGGGTCATAAACGCCTAAGTTAGAGTTAATAATCCCTGCTCCCAGCCATGTGCCTCCTGTTGGAGTATTCTCATCGAGTGTTATCAAAATCGGTTGGTCACACAGTTGTATATCTGAACCAGCATATACTTCTGGCAAGTCCAGGACATCGATGCTTATCACTTGCGAATTTTCACAGCCATTTAAATCTAAAACTTCTGCGATGATATCAATATTCACCTCTGCTATAATTTCGAAATAATATTGATCACCTATTACATCACTTGTAGGAGTCCAATTAACCACGTAATCTGGTGAACCACTAGATACGTTAGCCTGTATACTTATAGTATTGTCATAGCAAATCGTTGAGAGTCCTGATAAACTTATTTGAGGTATTGTATAAGCCTCTATTATGAAGTCCGTCGTTGTTGAACAAGTTGTTTCCGCATAATAAATGAAGCCCGTTATCGAGCCGGTAACAGAAGTGTTTAAAAGAAGTTGGGTAGTGTCTGGGGTAGTGTTAGACTGAGTACTACCATCTAAGACGCTCCATGAAAAACCTTCCGCTCCGGACACTATTATTTCAACTTCTTCACCTGTGCAAGCTCCTTGAGGATAAACCACCTCAAGCACAGGGTTAGGCTCCACGACAATTGTAATCTCATCAGAGTCGGTCCCACAAGTGTTAGATATTTCTGCTAGAACATTATATATGCCTGAAGTACTGAGCGGGATAATGATTGAAGCTGGGTCCGATGAATAAAGTGTTTCGTCTAAAAACCAAGAAAAATTTACGCTTGGGTCGGAACCATCTGAGATATTCGAAATATCAACAGACCAAGATTCGCCTTCACAAATTGTCCCCGATGTCTCTATAGCAATAATGGGCACGTCATACACTTCTATGTCAAAATATTCTATCACCTCCGGACATACAGCTAGTCCCGGAACAGAGTGATGAAGTTCCACCGTATAAACACCTTCGTCTAAAAAAACTACCGAAGGGTTGTAATCCTCAAAACTGCTACCTGATTGCCACTCATAAGCTCCTCCCGTAATCTCCCAATGATGATTTGCCGTGCCACAAGGAAGTGCTGGTGTAATATCATTCAGCTGAACAGTGAGAGGTAAACATCCGTTGGAGGGAAAGAAAGAAGCCTCTGGATTTAACTGTGGATATACACAAACCTGTATCTGATCCTCTCCATCATCACACGATTCGTGTTCTTCTAAAACATGAATATTATATAAACCGGCTTCTTGATAAATCGTCGTTATATAACCTCCTATGCCAAATGGCGGAATAGCATTCGTTTGGCCTTCAAGAGGTATTACGCTCCATATACCGCTCGTTGAATCACAAGGAGCGTTTGATTCTGCAAAGACTCCTGACGAAGGGGAGGAATAACTGAAGGGTACATTCACACATGCAGTGTTTAAACCTATGATGTCGGGTGCAGGTGAAAGATGTATCCTAATAGGATCTACAGTTGTTACTGATTGTGAGCATTCATTCGAAGCTATAACTCTAAACCTATAAGCGTTTTGTGAGCCCTCTGGAGTGGTAAACCCACAGGACGAGGTTGTAAAGTTGTGTGAGATTTCTAAAGGAGGAGGGTGATTGAATTCTAGCTCGGGACTACCATCGCCAAAATCTACATAGTAAATTGTTTCGTCTGAATTTGCTTCAAAATTAGAAATAGGGAATGTTAGCGTATATGGACTGCATAATCCATTTGTATTGCCCGGGTTAGCTGTTCCTATTTGTGGATTTGTTCCAATGAAAATGGAATCGGATATTAATGACATACAACCATTTAAAGCTAATGACTCTATACTAATAAGGTAATACCCAAAACTGCTATATGAAGGCGATTCTAAATCAAAGGACCAGTCTGTCGGTACAATTATGGTAGGCTCTCCTACGCCCCATTCTATTGTAATTTCCTCAATTCCACTATTTGATATAGGTTCTGGAGTCAAGGTCAAATCCTGTGTCAAATCATTCGGGTCTGGTGAGCAAATAGCTGCAATTCCGGTATAACCAGGATTAGGGGTCTCAAGAATAGTAATCGTATCAAAGGCCTGGTCTGTACAGCCATAAAGGTCTGTTACTGTAAGAATAATAGGAACTTCTGTGGAACTTCCCCCATTAATAATAATCTCAACAACTGGACTACTCAAGTCAGACTGTCCATATAGATATCCGTCACCGAATGACCAATCGTAATTCAAACCTACTCCCGAGGAGGTCGTTATAAACTCTACACCCTCGTTCCCACAAATACCTTCCTCCACAACGGTAAAGCTTGCAGATGGAGCCATTTCCAGCGAACATTCACATATCAGCTCATAATCTGCAAATTCTGCCTGTAAATCTAAGGCGGTATCACAGATACAGCCAGGCATTAGCGTACCATCTTGATATACTGTAGTAACGATAGAGAGGATGTTCCCATTGAGGACATCTTCAATATTTAAAGATATAAATTCGGCGTCTCCCTGGTCAAAGCTATCGAGAAACCAAGTGTATTCTGTTGTGTACTCAACCCCATCAGATTCATATTCATTAGCGGTAGCGGCGAAGTCGATGATGCAAGTTGTGTCGCTAAGAAGTTCAATAGAAACATTAAGATTATTGCATGTCTCCGGGCAGGTTTGGGCCAGAAACTGAGTGCTAAATACACCTAAAATTAAAATTAAGAAAATTACCTTACTTATAAACGACGGTATTTGGGAAGTTGTTCTCACAATCTAAAGGTAGTTATTATGTGATTAGTGTGAAGTAGGTAACTTTGCGGTCTATAAACATTCAATATTGCATAAGCAAAATGAGCAGCAAAAAACACATATGCCATCAAGATAATTATTGTAATAAATAGGCTTATAGCAGCATTTAC